>ENA-ORLU01001663-ORLU01001663.1-human-gut-metagenome-genome-assembly--contig:-NODE-1663-length-15552-cov-5.055315_pt1 | contig 15552 bp, 10 predicted proteins | sample MGYA00243009_ERZ508833 | MGnify/ENA primary metagenome ERZ508833 (study PRJEB26277, sample SAMN04329763) | human gut metagenome | biome: human-associated habitat | host: Homo sapiens | place: USA...
GTAGAATTTTAAGGGAATGTGCTTGTCAATGTGGCATTTTCCGAAAAACCACTTATTCTAGTGACAGGTTTTGATAATGTCCTCAAAGAATGCGTGGACTTCGAGCCGCTGAAGGACATCTACATTAAGGCAGTCCTTTAGCGAGGCAGGAGGCTCGTGCGTGATGACGTAATCTACGGTGTAGTCAACAGTGCGCAGATTAGTGATGCCCTCGATAATTTCCGCATGAGTGGGCTGTTCGCGCTCCCACCAGCAGTCGCTGTCACGGCGGAAATTGTAGTCCTGACTGTGACCTCCGCCGAAAGTGAATATGGTTTTGTTTTCTATGGTGAAAATTTGTCCGCGCATAAGATGAATAATATTTGACGCGATACGGTGAACCTTTCCGCCGTTCCATTCGGTGACAGGCAGACTTTCGAGCATATCAAAGTTTTCGTGACAGCCGTCAACGAAAGCAATGGTATAGTCTTTTGAGGCAAGCTTTTTCAAAGCATTGCGTTCGGCGCGGGAATCATCCCATAAAAAGCCGAAATCTCCGCAGATAATGAGCGTATCACCACTGCCGAGCTTTTTCATTTCACGGCTTTTGAATCTTTCTATATCTCCGTGAGTGTCTCCGGTAACGTAAATCAATTTTCTGACCTCCTGTAGAATTCTTTTATTCTTATTATATTTTACCACAAAATTTCAGACAATGCAAGCGCGGCAGAGTGTGCCGTTATAATGTGTGAATTTATTTTTACAATAAAATATTGATTTATCTGCGCAAATATGCTATAATACTTAGGTATAAGTTTTTGTAACTGAAAAGACAACGGTTTTACCGATAAATAAAGGAGAAAATATGAAAAAAATTCTTTCTGCTCTTGCGGCTGTAGTGACAGTTCTGCCTTTTGTATGTGTGCAGAAGGCGAGTGCGGTGAGTTTTCCGCTGAAAACCACGATAAATAGTGAGTCCGCAATAATGATAAATCTTGACGCGGATACTGTAATACATGAAAAAAACGCTGATGCCAAGCAGCTTCCGGGGCCACTGGTCAACATTATGACAGCGGTTGTCTGTCTCGAAAACTCCAATAATCTTTCCGAGGAGGTAACAATAAACGAATCGGTCTACGATTACCTTTACAACACAGAATATCCCGAGGATCTGCGCTTTGCAGAGATCGAGGACGGAGATGTACTATCAGTAACGGATCTGCTCTATGCGATGATGCTCACATCATCTGTTGAAGCCTCCGAAACACTCGCGTATCACCTGACAGACGGCAATCCGTCAAAGTTTATTGATATGATGAACGAAAAGGCGGACGAGATCGGGCTTCAGTCTACGCATTTCACTAACGCTAACGGTATGTACGATCCCGACCAGTACACAACGGCGCGTGACATGGCGATACTGACACAATATGCGCTCAAAGTTCCGCAGTTCGAGAAGATAGCAACGACTTACCAGTATAATCCGAGCGTGCCGAATATCGAGAGGCACCCGAATCATGATACATGGATATGGACGCATTCAAACTCCATGATGGATCCCGAAGGTGACTACTACTACGCGGGCGCAAAGGGAATAAAGACCGGAAACCTTGAACTCGCCGGCAGAAATATTGTTGCCATGGCGAGCCGTGACGGAAATAATTATCTTGCCGTGCTGATGAAATCTCCGCTGAATGACGCGGAAGGAAACAATACATTCTATCATCTTACCGATGCAAAAACGCTTTTTGACTGGGCATTCACGCACTTTTCGTATCAGGTGATACTTGCTGATACTGCGGAAGTCGGCGAACTGCAGGTAAAACTTGCGGAAGGAAACGATTACGTTCTTGCGCGGCCTAAAGAGGACTTCACTATCCTTTGGTACGATGAAGTGGATACGTCGGTAATAGACAAGAGCCGCATAACGTGGTACAAGAATACTCTTGAAGCTCCCGTGGAGAAAGACGAGCCGCTTGGTGAATTGCAGATAATTTATTCGGGTGAAGTCCTCGGAACTGTCGAAGTTGTGGCGGTATCGGGCGTGAAACGCTCACAGTCAAAGTACAATCTGTACGTTGCACGGCTTTTCCCGAAATCGCGATGGTTCAATAAGGCTCTGCTGATATCCTGTCTGCTGTGTGCGATATATGTAATAGTGTGCATATACTCGTATGTGGTGTTCAAGAGCAAGACTAAGCCGCTTAAACCGATTTATGCAGTTCCAAAGGTGGACAGGAAGAAAAGACCGAAAAAAGACGACTCAAATCGTGAATAAAAACAAAAGGGGCTTTATCAGCCCCTTTTTTCTATATTGTTATGAATCTGCTGCTGGAGTATCCAATCGTGCCGTTGTATGAGACCACATACCAGCCGTTTGTCTCGCCGTTTATAGTGACAGCAGCTCCGTCAGGCATAGAGCCGATTATTTTTCCGGAGAGATCTGGATAGCTGCGAATATTGAGGTTGCTGCCGTCTGTTGTGACAGTTCCGGTTCTCACAGCTCCGGCGGGAACAAAAGGTATGCCGAAATAATCGCAGAGAGAAGTCACGATATTCCGTGCAATGCTTTCGAGATTGTTTTTGAGCCACGCCTCGTCCGCATAGTTGTCGTGATAGCCGAGTTCTGCGAGTACGGAAACTGCACGCGTTCTCAGCACTTCACCGAGAGTTGAGGTCGGCAGGGCACGAACCTTGTCTGGCAGGGGATAGATGTAGCGCAGGTTGTTTGCCATGATGTTCGCAAGCCGCTCACTGTCATCACGGTTCGGGGCAAAATAAACGTCAATTCCTCTTAGCTTTCCCGCAAGCTGTTCGGGAGCAGCATTTGTGTGCAGGGCGAGGTGAACGTCATAATAGGACAAATTCGAGTCGTAGATAGCGCCTGCAACATTCCTTGCCGGATCATTCCGCACGAAGCTTATGCCGCTTGAGCGAAGATACGGCTCGATCCTGTCCGCAAGCAGATTCATATAAAGTTCTTCGTTGCCCTCCGTGGCATATTGATTCCACTCCTGCGTAGAAGGACTTAAAAATACCTTTGGCATAATAACATTCCTTTCAATGGATTGGAGGTGCGTTTCAGAAGTGATACACCTCTTTATATTTTATGCCGTATGAGCATATCCTGCCATAATGAAAAAAGCTCCGACAGAAAATCGAAGCTTTTTGAGCAAGTTATGATATTATTGGTTTTCAGCAGTTTTTCTCTTATCGCTTACACGGCGCGCAAGATATACAACGGGTGTATCAAGCAGCGACGTGAAAATGTAAATGACATAGCTTGATATGAAAATCGAAATTATCTGCGACAAGCCATAAGTACCGTAGAATGCGAATAAAGTGAACAGGAACGTATTAATAAGCTGGCTTACGAGAGTAGAACCGTTATTTCTCAGCCATAGGAAAGACCTGCGGTTTCCTGATTTCTTTGAGGTCATGTCCCATATCTTGTGATAGAGCCAAACGTCAAAAAGCTGACTTATTCCGTAGACTGCAAGTGAAGCGATTATCATTCGCGGCGTGTTTGAGAAGATAGTCCGTATTGCGGGCGATGCCCAGTCGCTTTCGCTCGGAACATAGTGCAGCCAGCTCTGACTGAGCACGAGGAAGAATATCGAGGCAAAAAAACTCGTATATACTGCTTTGTCGGCAGCTTTCTTGCCTTCACATTCCGATAGAATGTCGGTGATGAGGAAAGTGACGGCAAACAGAACATTTCCGAGAGTCTGTTCAGCGCCGAACGCCTTTATCATGATAAGAACCTCGATATTGGCGAGAATAGTGGCAGCCGCCGAAATGCAGTAAAGCCCTGTTTTTCCGAAAAGCTTGTATCCGAGCAGCGCCATGCCGTAAATGAATATCAGCGAGCCGATAAGTAATATCTCATTCATCATCTTCGCCTCCCACACCAAAATCCGTATTCTGTATCAGTATGTCGATGCGTTCGTTGTCCTTGATCTCGGGATAAACGTACTTGAGAAAGAGATCGACCACTTTCTTGTCCGGCTTTATCGGAGTAGTATTTTCGGTCATGATATTCACGCAAATCCTCTCGAAATATTTAAGTCCGAGTGAAATGTCGCGCTTCATGGTCTCGACATTCTGTCCCGTCAGACCAAAAATGAAATTCGCCTCGTCAAAGTATTCTGCAATGACTGCGGGATTTTTTTCGGGAATACCCTTGTTAAGGCAGTTTTCTCTGAGGTCGTAGTCAAAAGTTTCAAGACCGAGTTTCATTTTCAGCATGATGTCGCCGAAACGTTCGCGGATCTCGGGAATCCTTTTTCGGAAAAGGTAGTGCGCTTCAAAATGAATAGTGTGGATATTCTTTTGATGGCAGGTCTCGCTGATGAGAGCGAGTGTTTTTTCATCAAGCTCAAATACCGAGCCGCTGTTTATCACTTCAAGGTCTCCGTACTGACCTGTAACTTTGCTTAGGACACTGCTGTTGAGTGCAAAATTCTCAGCCTCATCGGAGCATTTGTCGAGGTGATAGTCACAGAAACTGCATTTTTTATAAACGCAGCCGCTGCCCCTGAGAAGAACGATCTCACGGGGATTTTTTTCGTTGATAATACCGTATCTTTGCATAATTACAATAAAAAAAGCGCCATAAGGACGCTTTGGGACATAATTATCCCTTACCTCCGTAGTTTTGATTTGAAAAAACCTATTGGCATTTCAAGGCAGGATGGTTCCGAACTGCCTGTAGAATATTATAGCACAAAAAATTTGTGATGTCAACAGTTAAATAAAAAATTTACGGCGGCAGAAATACGCTTTTAGATTAGGTCGTGTTGACACTAAGCCTAACAACGCATCTTTTCGGCAAAATTTCACGCATCCTGCGTTAAAAAGTCTTGACAGGCGACAGCCTGCCTGCGACTTTTTGCCTTGTCTACGTAAAATTTATGCTCGAAAATCTGCATATTATCTTAGTGTCAACACTCCCTAGGAAAATATATCCTGCTGCCGTGGAGCCAAGTTTATCTTACAAGTTCATCATAAACGATTTTGTCAATTTCCTGAGCCTGCCATGTAGTTCCTGCGCCTGCAATTTGTGTAAAACAGAGGCAGACGATTCCGTTCTCAGGATTTGCACAGAAGTAAGTGCCTGTCCAGCCGTCCCAACCGAATTCACCGTTCGAGGTCTTGATTTCGGCAGAGGATTCGTCCGTCATGATCCTCATAAGGCAGGCGTAATTGTATCCGCTGAGGCGTTCCCACAGGTCGGACTGCTGAACAGCGCCGAGCTTCTGAGCAGTCATGTAGTTGAATGTTTCTGAACTTATAAGCTGAACATCGCCGAATTTTCCGCGATTGCAGAGCATATTTGCAAATTTCGCATAGTCTGCGATAGTTGAAACCAGTCCAGCACCGCCTGACTCGAACGATGGGGGAGCGGTATAGTCCGTTAGTCCGAGGTAATTTTCATGGTCGCGGACAAGCTTATCGTTCTCATATTTATAAAGAGCCGTGAATCGGCTGAGTTTCTCGGCGGGAACAAAGAATCCCGTATCTTTCATTCCGAGCGGCTCAAAGATATTCTCTTTCAGGAAACGGCTGTATTTCACGCCCGATGCTTTCTCTATAACACCACCGAGAACATCAGCGGAAATTCCATAGTCCCAATGTTCTCCGGGGCGGAACATCAGCGGGATCTCGGCGGCACGTCTTGTAAATTCCTCGGTGGTGACTTCAGCGCCTTGACCGTCATTTCCTCTTATTACTGCGTCAAACAGACGGGCGGAAGCGCATACGGATTCGCAGAAATTATTCGCGTATGGCAGTCCGGAAGTCATGGTGAGCAGGTGAGAAATTTTCAACTCTTCAGGACAAGGCAGAATGATTTCGCTGCCGCTTTCGTCCCTGTCTGCCGAGTAGCGGAGATCTGCATATTCGGGGAAAAATTTTGACACAGGGTCATCGGGTGAGAGGATACCTTTGTCAATGAGTATCATTGTCGCTGCGGAAGTTACAGGCTTTGAGAGGGAGAAAAGCCTGAAAATTGAATCGCGGCTCATGGGGATTTTGTTTTCTCTGTCAGCGAATCCGAAAGAGCCGCTGTACAGCTCTTTGCCGTCCTTAAATACGAGGCAGTTTACGCCTATTAAGCTGCCTTCACTGGTAGATTTGCTGAGCAGTTCTGAAATAGCTTTATTCATGTTAAACTCCTTAAAAAGCAATTTATAGGTAAATTATACTCCTAAGAGGGAGTAATGTCAATAAAGAAAATAATTGAAATATATGCAACAGCTCTTGACTTTTTCTATTTAAAGCGTTATACTTTAAATGATGAAAATCTGAAAGGAAGTAATTTCTATGAATATTCTTGTTGTCGGACTTGGTCTTATCGGAGGTTCACTCTGCAAGGCAATGAAAAAATACACTCATTATACTGTTTTTGGTGAAAACAGAAACAAGGAGATCGAAGAATACGCAATGCGCGATATCGCGATAGATCACAAGTTTTCGGGCGATTACAGCAACATCGACCTCATTATAATCTCGCTCTATCCCGAGGCAAGCGAAAAATACCTTGCTGACCATGCTCATGAAATGGCAAAGGGTACGCTTATTACCGACGTGTGCGGAATCAAGGGCGATTTTGCTGAGAGGATGAAGAAACTCGCTGACGACAATGGGCTTCGTTATGTTGGTATGCACCCTATGGCAGGCAAGGAGTTCGGCGGTTATCAGAACAGTACGGCTGACCTTTTCATCAAGGCGAATTTCGTAATTACAGCCGATAACGACAGTGATGAGGCAGGGGTCAGAACTCTCGAATCATTTGCAAATGAACTTGGAGCAGGAAAAATAGTAATTACAACTCCCGAGAATCATGACAAAATGATTGCCTACACCTCACAGCTTGCGCATATAGTTTCGAGCGCCTATGTAAAGAGTCCCGAACTTGAAATTGAGTGTGGGTTCAGCGGCGGAAGCTTTCAGGACATGACGAGAGTTGCGACCATGAATGAGACAATGTGGACTGAGCTTTTCATGCAGAACAGCCGTCACCTCCAGTATGAGCTTGACACGCTCATCGAAAACCTCAATAAGTACAGCGAGGCTCTCAGAAACAAGGATGCAGACAAGATGAAAACTCTCATAGCGGAGGGCAGGGAACTCAAGGAAAAGAATCTCAGAAATCGCGTTGGTCAGCTTAATTAGGTCGTGTTGACACTAAGCCTAACAACGCATCTTTTCGGCAAAATTTCACGCATCCAAGGGCAAATTTTAAGATAGACCCATGAGCTTTCTTTCAAATTCGGGAGCAGGAGCATGGATCGTTGTCTTATTCAGGTAGCTGAGTGGTGAAGTTTCGGGCAGTTCAAATGCGAGCGAGTACGCGCAAAGAGCCTGCCTGAAAACTCCGTATCGCTTATTGGCGGCAATAATGCCGTATTTTCCGTCGCCGAGCACAGGAGCGCCGAGGTGTGCAAGATGTGCTCTTATCTGATGAGTTCTGCCCGTATAGAGGGTGATCTCGTAAAGCGCAAGGCTACCCTTTCCTGCAAGTAGTCTGTAGCCCGTTTTTATCGGTTTAAAGCCTTCTGTCGGAGTATCAGCAATTCGGACGATGTTTCTTGCATCGTCCTTTTTGTGGTAGGCGCTGACTATATCTGAGTCTTTCGGCAGTCTGCCGACCGTAATGCAATGATAGATCTTATGAAGCTGTCCCTCGCGGATAGCTTCATTTATTTCTCTGAGAGCAGAAGCGTTTTTTGCCGCAGTTACAAGACCGCTTGTGTTTCGGTCAAGTCTGCTGCAAAGTGCTGGCGCAAATGAACTTTCGTTCTCGGGGAGATACTCGCCCTTGTCGTAGAGATATCGCTTTATGCGGTTAATAAGAGTGTCGGTTTGCTGCGAACCGTTGGAGTGAGAGTCAACTCCGACAGGTTTGTTTACAATAATCACGTTGTCGTCCTCAAAAACTACGTCTATCTCAACCGCAGCTTTCAGAAAACTCATGTCGTGAGATTTTTTCTGTGAAAGTTCGCTCTTAATATATACTGTCAGTACATCTCCGCACTCAAGTCTGTCGGAAATCTCACATCGTCTGCCGTTTCGCTTGATGTCTTTTTTCCTTATTAATCGGTACATCATGCTCTTTGGCAGATTTGGAAGAGCCTTTGAAATGAACTTGTCAACACGCTGACCGCTGTCATTTTCATTTATTACAAATTGTTCCATGTATAATCCTACTTTCAAAATGAATTGGGTAAATTTTACAAAAATGAAGTCCTGAATATAGCTTGGTTCACAAACTTTTATAAATAATATTCTTTTTTTGGCGTGAGTGGTTGAAATAGTACCTGAAATATGATACAATCTGTATAAGTGAGTTATTGCAGCTTATCATTTCAGTTAGGCTCATTCACACCATGAAAGGAGTTTGAAATGCCATGAAGCTTTCAAAACGGATACTTTCGGCGATACTGTCCGCAGTATGTGCCGGTTCAGCAGCATTTTCGGGAATTGCCGCGACGACATTTGCCGAAAATACAGCCGAGAGTGTTTCTCTTACAGATATATATGATAACATAAATACAGCAGAAAGTAAAGAGGCTGACGCAAATGCAGCCGTGACAACGACCGCGCAGACTACAGTCGCGGTTTCAACAACAGAAACCACAGTCAGCTCTACCACTACAGTTTCGGCGACTGATACCACTACTGCCAAAGCTGTTACAACAACCACAGCTCCGTCAAAGCCGCTCAACGTATTTGATATCTATGACGCATATCAGAATCGCAGCAACGACGATACTCAGCCGGAGATACCGATATATGTCAAAACCAACGGAATTGACGTATCACAGTGGCAGGGAGATATAAACTGGAGCGAGGTAAGCCGCAGCGGTATCGATTTTGCAATTATCCGCGCAGGCTACGGCAAGGAGCTTGACCAGAAAGACACGAGATTCGACCAGAATGTGACAAGTGCTCAGGCGGCAGGGATAAACTGCGGCGTTTACTGGTACAGCTATGCTCTTACAGTTGAAGCTGCTTATCAGGAGGCAGAGACCTGCTATCAGATCATAAAAAATTATGATTTTACATACCCTGTGTACTTTGATATGGAGGAACGCGCACAGGAATCTCTTTCAACTGCTGAGGTTTCGGCAATTATTGAGGCGTTCTGCTCTACGCTTCAGGCTAAAGGATATTACGCGGGTATCTATAGCTACGCAAATTTCCTCTCGACAAAGGTTTACTCAAATGTACTGAATAAGTATGCTGTCTGGGTAGCACATTACGGAGTTGACGCCCCCGGATTCAGCGGCAGCTATGGTATGTGGCAGTACGGCAGTACAGGTCGTGTAAACGGCATAGAGGGTGATGTTGATACCGATTACGGCTACATAAATTATCCGTATCTGATAACAGGAAATGTCGATTCGTCCGTTACGGAAAATCCGAATTACAGTGTCGATACAGGTCTTGCGCAGGGAATTGATGTGTCGCTTTTACAGGGCGGGATCAACTGGAATCAGGTTGCGACTACCGGCGTTGATTTCGCGATAATCCGCGCAGGCTATGGAAAGCTTGCAAGTCAGAAGGACAAGTATTTTGATAATAACATCAAATACGCGTCTGAGGCAGGAATAAAGTGCGGAGTTTACTGGTACAGCTACGCTGCAAATGCAGACGATGCAAGGAGAGAGGCAGAGGCTTGTTATGAAGTGATCAAGAACTACAAGCTTGATTATCCCGTTTACATTGACCTTGAAGACCCTTCGCTCAGTCAGAGTGACCTTACAGCCATAGCTAATGCTTTTTGCTCTACGCTTGAGGCTAAGGGATATTATGTCGGAGTTATGGGAAGTTCAACTCTCCTCAACTCAAAGCTTGACTCATCTGTTCTTGCAAATTATGATGTGTGGGTAAAACAATACGGCGTTAAAAGACCTGTTTATAAGGGCACATTCGGGATCTGGAGATACTCGAACAGTTCTTCTGTTTTCGGTGTGAACGGCAAAGTAAACAGAAATTACGCGTATTATGATTATCCGGGCATTATGAGAGAGGCTCATCTAAACGGATATTGATAGCATGAAAAAGCTGCTGCATTAATGCAGTGGCTTTTTTGATAGTGAAAAGGTGTTTTGATATGGTGGAATTTATTACAGGACAAGCAGGAAGCGGCAAGACAACGCTTATGTTTGGAAGAATATTGAAGGACATTAAAGCTGAAAAACGTGTGTGCGTACTGGTTCCCGAGCAGTATTCGCACGATTTTGACAAAAAGCTGTATATTTATCTTGGCGCGCACAGTTTCAATGAGATAATCTCGCAGAGTTTTACGGGTCTTGCGCGTCAGCTTTTTCAGCTTTACGGCGAGCCGGGAAAGCGCAGCGGATATGCAGACGACATGGCGCGAATGATAATGATATATCAGGCTATTTCAGAAGTTAAGAGCCGTCCGGGCGGACTTACCTATTTTCTTAGGAGAAGCGGTCAGAACGGCTTTGCGGAGGAAACGCTTTCACTCATAAACGAAATGAAGCGTTCGGGAGTAACTCCCGATGAACTTACGTCAAAGATGCTATTGTTCGATGACAGACTACGCGATAAAACTCATGATATTGCGCAGATATACGATGAGTATCAGCGGCTTATGAGCGAATACGGATACCGCGACAATTTGCAGAATGTTCGCGAGGCGGCTGCCGCAGCAAACAAAAACGATTATTTCAAAGGCATGACGGTCTATATTGACGAGTTTGAAAGCTTTACTGCCGATCAGCTTGAAATGATAGAGGTAATTGTTTCAAGTGCGGATAATGTCTGCATAGCCCTGAGAACGGACGACGAAAACGCAGGCGAGTTCACGCTGTTTGAGACTGTAAACAGCACTTGCCGCAGGATAAAGGACATTTGCCGCGAACTCCACAAGGACTATAAGTCAACATTCTGCAAGCGCAGCCACAGGTTTGCGAGCGATGACCTCGCTTATCTGAGCGGCAGGATAATGCGGAATCTCCCATACGAGCCGAAGAATGCTCCTGAACCCGAAAATATACATATTTTTGAGGCAAAGGATATGTATAGCGAGGCTGAATACATTTGCGCCACGATAAAAAGGCTGATTTATAATGACAGTTCGCTGCATTACAGGAACATTGCAGTAATATCAAACGACATCTCCGAGTATTCGGGAGTCCTTTCGGCGGCGTTTGAGAGATATGATATCCCGTACTTTTTAAGCGTTGAGAAGTCAGTTACTCACGCTGCGGTCATGGTTTATTTTACGTCATTGCTGAGTATTCTTACCTCGGGCAAGTTCCGCACGGAAAGTATTATGCGTTTTCTCAAATGCGGGATCCCCGATATTACCCTCGCGGATATTTCGCTCCTTGAAAATTACTGCTGCAAGTGGAGCGTTGACGGTGATGTGTGGCTGAGCCGATTCACAGCAGACGACAAGCAGCTTGGCCGTATAGAGGAGCTTCGTGCAGAGATAATTGATCCGCTTGTAAAGCTGAAAAAGGATCTTCGCAAGGCAAAAAAGGCCTCAGAGATATGCACTCTCCTTTATGACTATATGGAGAGCAGTCACGCCGAGCTGCGTATAAACTGCCTTATGGGCGAGCTTATCAAAGATGATCGCGACTACGAGGCTGCGGAACTTAAACGTCTGTGGGGCTGTCTCATAGATATACTTGACAGCATTTATGAGACTCTCGGCGAGCGTGAGATACAATTTGGCGAAGCAGCACGTCTCATTAAGTCGATGATAGGAAAGATAACTTACTCGCTCCCTCCGCAGACTCTTGATGAAGTAACGGCTGCTTCCGCAAGGACGGCAAGGCTCAATGCTCCTAAAGTTGTTTTCGTTCTCGGAGCTAATGACGGAGCTTTCCCGAACCATATCAGTCTCTACGGACTTTTCTCGGAGGCGGATAAGCAAAAGCTTGCCGATAGCGGACTGAAAATCTCAACACCTTTTGCTGAAATGATAGCTGCGGAAAGGCTTGTGGTGTATAAGTCGCTTTCGGCAGCCTCGCAGAAACTCTACATAACATATCCGCTTTCCGACCTTTCGGGACAGGCACGCTATCCTGCGCAGATAATTGACCAGATAATTAAAATATTCGGCAGAAATGACATAAGAACTGCCGAGTCGGAAATTGCACCGCATTACTATGCTGTGACCATGCACTCTGCCTTTTATCACTATATGCAGAACCGCCGCGATCTTTCGCCGTCTGTCGCTGCAATAGAGAAAATGCTGATGAGTGATCCTGATTATAAGCGCAGGGTATCGTATGTGCTGAGCCGTTCGGACTTCAGGCATAATTACCGCATAGATAAAGAAGTCATGGAGAAGCTCCAAAGTTTCACACCGCTGAGGCTCTCGTCTACGGGGCTTGAGGAGTACAACCTGTGCAGGTTCAAGTATTTCTGCGACAAGTGCCTGCGCCTGCAAAGTACGGAAACAATGGAACTTGATGCGAGGATAGCAGGTGAACTTACTCATGAGTGCTTTTGCGGAGTTCTTGGCTCACGCAGCAAGAGCAGTTTCATAGACATGACTTACGAGCAGATAAGCGGTGAAGTTTCAAAAAGGGCAAATGATTACCGCAGCAGGGTAATTGCTGACGGTTTCGGAAAAGATGCTAAGTTTGACCTTATTTTCAGCAAGCTTACTGAGCGGTTGACCGAGGTTTTCATGCACACGAAACAGTCGCTTATGGTCTCGGATTTCACACCGCATTCGTTTGAGCTTGATCTTCGCGGAAAACATAGCATTGACCTGAGTTTCGGTGACGGATATACGCTTACTTTTGGCGGAGTCGTAGACCGCGCTGACCTTTGCACAGTCGGCGGCGAAAAATACCTGCGCATAGTTGATTACAAGAGCAGCCGCAAGGATATAACAGCGGAAACTCTTGCAAGCGGCGTGAATATGCAGATGCTTCTGTATCTCTTTGCCTGTGTAGGCAGAGGCGGGGCTTATGAGGGTTGTCAGCCGGCAGGAGTTCTCTATTCGCCGATAAAAATATCTGACATAAAGCTTGAACAGCACAGGGTAGATTCCGTGAACAGCAGCGCAGTAAACAGTTCTCTGAAAACGAGCGGACTTGTGCTTGGTGACAGGGAAGTTATCGGTGCAATGGAGCATGATATGGCAGGAGTTTACATTCCCGCGAAACTTGGTAAGGACGGGGAAATAGACGGAAAATCTTCATGTGTTTCACGCAGCGCAATGGAGCTTCTCAGAGAGTTTACCTACAGCAAACTAATTGAAATGGCTGAAAGACTTCTTCGCGGAGAAATCGAAGCCAAACCGCTTAAAACAGCCAAGTCTGACCCGTGTGAATATTGTGATTACAAGAATATCTGCGACAGTGGCTCGATAAAGGAGTTCCGCGAACCTGACGAGGCAAGTATCGAAAGAGCGAAAGAGATACTTTCAAATAAATTTGAGAAAAAGGAGGACGAGTAAACATGATATGGACTAGCCAGCTGGAAAATGCCATAAATGCAGACGGTTCATCATTGATAGTCTCGGCAGCGGCAGGCAGCGGCAAGACCGCGGTCCTTACCGAGAGACTGGTAAGACTTCTTGCAGACCCTCGATCGGGAGTAAGAGCTGACAGAATAATTGTCGTAACATTTACAAATGATGCGGCGGCTGAATTGAAGAAGCGTCTTGACTCAAAGCTGCGTGAACTCATAAACGATTCTCCGGCGGACGCACACCTTTTGAAACAGCAGGTTCTCTTGCAGAATGCCGTTATCAGTACAATTAACTCGTTCTGCTTTGAGCTTATACGCGATAATATAACAGATCAGGGAATAACTTCGGGATTTGGTATCCTTGATGACTCGGATAATGCTGTCATGAAGTCGCGCGCGCTTGAAGAACTGATAAATTATTACAGCGAAAATGATTATGAGAGCATTTCATACCTTTATGATAAATTCTGCATAAAAAATGAAAAGGGTTTGACTGACGCGATCGCAAGAGCAGACAATTTCCTTGCTTCTGTGGCTTTCAGGGACGAGTGGCTCGATAAGGCTGTAGCAGAGTATGAAAAGCCGTTTATGGAGTCGGTTTACTATTCTGACCTTCTTGGATCTGTGCGCCGCAAGCTGGAGAAGGCTCAGGCGGCAGCGGATAGCTGCTGCGATCTGATAGGGGAGATATTCCCTGATATTAAGTCATCGGCGGCACAGAAATCACTTGCACAGGCTGAGGAAGATCTGTCGGCAGTCGATTCCGTACTTGCTGTGATAAAAAGCGGCAGATTGCCCAGTGCGGAGGAAGCTTCGGCTGTCACATTCAAAGATCTTGTGCGGATAGGAAAGGCTGAGCACAACAAGCCGCTTCGTGAACTGTACAAGAAAAAGCGCGATAAAGTGAAAAAGCTGACATATGCGGCTCTTTCAGATCTTGGCTCTGTTGAGAGCGATTATGCGGAATCGGCAAAGGTAACGCGGATACTTGCACCTATGCTGAAAAAGTATGCAGAGATACTGTGGGCGGCAAAGTGTGAGAAAAACGCTATCAGTTTTGATGACGGAGAGAGACTCGCTCTGGAACTGCTTGCGGACAGAGACGAGAACGGTAATATCGTTCGGTCCGAGACGGCGAGGAGAGTGTCTGCACAGTATGATATAATTATGATCGATGAGTATCAGGACTCAAACAACAAGCAGGATATGATCTTCCGCCTTTTGTCAAGGAACTATTCCGTGTCCGAAAGCGGCGAGCCTATGTACGGCGATAATGTTTTCCTTGTAGGAGACGTTAAGCAGTCGATTTACCGTTTCAGACTGGCGAATCCGGCAAACTTTATAAATACTCTCCAAAGCTCTGCACCGTTTGGAGCGGGTTCGGAACAGGCGGTCAGCCGTTCAATTTTCCTAAACAGAAACTTCCGCAGTTCGCAAGGCGTGATAGATTTTGTTAATTATATGTTCACGCAGATAATGAGCAGAAAGTGCGGAGATGTAGATTATGACGACAATGATATGCTTTATTTCGGAGCAGGTCAGTATGAAGCTTCCGAACATGATGAGACGGTCACTCACATTTCGTTTATCGGCGATGATGTTGACGAGGATGGAGAACCGAGTGACAGCGAGAGAAATATTGAAGCTGTCTTTACAGCGCGGAAAATCGCGGAAATGCTGCATAACGGCGTAAAAGTAACATTAAATGACGGAAGTCAGAGACCATGCCGTCCGTCAGATTTCTGCGTTCTGGTTCGCGGTTACAAATTCTTCTTTGTGTATGCTGATGAACTTGCCAAACTCGGAGTTCCTGCAAAGCGCAGCGAGGAGTCGGGTTATCTGAAGTCGCGCGAAATAGCAGTTCTCATTGACCTTTTGCGGATAATCAGCGACCCGATGAAAGATATACCGATGATGGCGGTAATGACTTCGCCTATGTATATGTTCGACATTTCGGATATCGCGCTGATGAAATCGCTCGACCGTGAACGTCCGCTTTATGCGATAATACGCGGTCTTGCGTCAGGAGATTACGAAAACTGCGATGATCTTTTCCTGCGTCAGAGGTGTATTGATCTGCTCGAATCGCTTGATAAGTTC
>ENA-ORLU01001665-ORLU01001665.1-human-gut-metagenome-genome-assembly--contig:-NODE-1665-length-15515-cov-2.904457_pt1 | contig 15515 bp, 12 predicted proteins | sample MGYA00243009_ERZ508833 | MGnify/ENA primary metagenome ERZ508833 (study PRJEB26277, sample SAMN04329763) | human gut metagenome | biome: human-associated habitat | host: Homo sapiens | place: USA...
TAAAAAAGAAAAATGAAAGTAGATGTTCTATTAGGATTACAATGGGGCGACGAAGGTAAAGGAAAAGTAGTCGACGTTTTAACACCTAAGTATGATGTGGTTGCTCGTTTTCAGGGCGGCCCGAATGCCGGTCACACGCTTGAGTTCGAAGGACAGAAATATGTGCTCCGCTCTATTCCTTCCGGTATTTTTCAAGGAAACAAGGTAAACATCATCGGTAACGGTGTGGTACTTGATCCGGCATTGTTTAAGGCAGAGGCAGAAGCACTTGAAGCATCGGGTCATCCGCTGAAAGAACGTTTGCACATTTCAAAGAAAGCTCATCTTATTCTTCCGACACACCGTATTCTGGATGCTGCATACGAAGCAGCCAAAGGCGATGCTAAAGTAGGAACTACCGGTAAGGGTATCGGCCCTACTTACACGGATAAAGTGAGCCGTAACGGTGTTCGTGTAGGTGATATTCTTCATAACTTCGACCAGAAGTATGCTGCTGCGAAAGCTCGTCACGAACAAATTCTGAAGAGCTTGAATTATGAATACGATCTTACTGAACTGGAAAAAGCATGGTTGGAAGGTATCGAATACCTGAAACAATTCCATTTCGTAGATAGCGAACATGAAGTGAATAACCTGTTGAAGGATGGTAAGAGCGTGCTTTGTGAAGGAGCACAGGGTACTATGCTTGATATTGATTTCGGTTCATATCCGTTTGTGACTTCTTCCAATACCGTATGTGCGGGAGCCTGCACCGGACTTGGAGTGGCGCCTAACCGTATCGGTGAAGTATATGGTATCTTCAAGGCATACTGTACTCGTGTAGGAGCAGGTCCGTTCCCATCAGAACTGTTTGACGAAACAGGCGACAAGATGTGTACGTTGGGACATGAATTCGGTTCTGTAACCGGTCGTAAACGTCGTTGCGGATGGATTGACCTGGTAGCGTTGAAGTATTCCGTTATGATAAACGGAGTTACGAAATTGATTATGATGAAGAGCGATGTACTCGATACTTTCGAAACAATCAAAGCGTGCGTTGCTTACAAAGTGAACGGTGAAGAGATCGACTACTTCCCGTATGATATCACAGAAGGCGTAGAACCTGTATATGCAGAGCTTCCGGGCTGGCAGACAGATATGACCAAGATGCAGAGCGAAGATGAATTCCCGGAAGAATTCAATGCTTACCTGACTTTCCTGGAAGAACAGCTTGGTGTAGAAATCAAGATTGTATCTGTAGGACCGGACAGAGCACAGACCATCGAACGTTATACTGAAGAATAACAATTGATTTATTATATGGAGGAAAGGCGGAGATTGAAGAAAAACTCCGCCTTTCTTGTTCAATCCTTTGTATTGTCTATCCTAAACACACAAAAATAATGTATGCCTTATGAAAACACGTTTTATAGCTTTCCTTTTGTTGTTCGTAATGAACTTGGGAGTATTTGCGCAATCTTCCTATCAGCCTACCGAAGAGAATCTGAAAGCACGGCAGGAATTTCAGGACAATAAGTTTGGTATTTTTCTTCATTGGGGGCTATACGCTATGCTTGCTACCGGTGAGTGGACTATGACAAACAATAATCTGAATTATAAAGAGTATGCCAAACTGGCAGGCGGATTTTATCCTTCCAAGTTTGACGCGGACAAATGGGTGGCAGCTATCAAAGCTTCAGGAGCTAAATATATCTGTTTCACTACCCGTCATCATGAAGGTTTTTCTATGTTTGACACTAAGTATTCGGATTATAACGTAGTCAAAGCTACTCCTTTTAAAAGAGATATTGTGAAAGAGCTGGCAGCAGCCTGTGCCAAGCAGGGCATCAAGCTCCATTTTTATTATTCGCATCTTGACTGGGCGCGTGAGGACTATCCCTGGGGACGTACAGGGCAGGGCACGGGTCGTTCGAACTCGAAAGGAGATTGGAAAAGTTATTATCAATTTATGAATAACCAGTTGACGGAGTTGCTGACAAATTACGGTCCGATAGGTGCCATTTGGTTTGACGGATGGTGGGATCAGCCTAAAACTTTTAACTGGGAATTACCGGAGCAGTATGCTTTGATTCACAAACTCCAACCGGGCTGCCTGGTGGGTAACAATCATCATCAGACGCCTTTTGATGGAGAAGATATCCAGATTTTCGAACGCGATCTGCCCGGTGAAAATGCTTCGGGACTTTCCGGACAGGAGGTTAGTCGCCTGCCGTTGGAAACTTGCGAAACAATGAATGGTATGTGGGGATATAAGATTACCGACCAGAATTATAAATCTACAAAGACATTGATTCACTATCTGGTGAAGGCAGCCGGTAAGAATGCCAATCTTTTGATGAATATCGGCCCTCAACCTGATGGGGAACTTCCTGCGGTAGCTGTGCAACGCTTGGCAGAGATGGGAGAGTGGATGAAACAATATGGCGAAACGATCTATGGAACACGAAGCGGCATAGTTGCTCCGCATGATTGGGGAGTGACCACACAAAAAGGAAATAAACTCTATGTACATATCCTCGACCTGAAAGATGCAGCTTTGTTTCTGCCATTGACAGGCAAGAAGGTTAAGAAAGCAGTCTTGTTTAAAGATCAGTCTCCGGTTCGTTTCACAAAGACGAAAGCTGGTGTTTTGCTCGAATTCGCCGAGGTACCAAAAGATATTGACTATGTAGTAGAACTGACAATTGACTAATTTTTAGCTAATTCTTCATAAAAGCAAGGGGAAACTATTCTGACATTGAACGTTTCCCCTTATTTTTGGCAAACAATTTGTTTATAGATATATAGAGTAATAATTAAAATTGAAAAGTATATGATGTCTTATTGGGTATTATTTATAGGAATCGCTGTTGTCAGTTGGTTGGTACAGATGAATTTGCAAAACAAATTCAAGAAGTACTCTAAGATTCCTACAGGAAACGGAATGACAGGACGCGATGTTGCTTTGAAGATGTTGCATGACAATGGAATTTATGATGTGCAGGTTACACATACGCCGGGACGGTTGACCGACCACTACAATCCTACTAACAAAACAGTGAATTTGAGTGAAGGGGTGTATGAAAGTAACAGCATTATGGCGGCTGCCGTAGCGGCCCATGAATGTGGACACGCTGTGCAGCATGCACGTATGTACGCTCCGTTGAAGATGCGTAGTGCGCTGGTTCCGGTTGTGAACTTTGCTTCTTCCATTATGACGTGGGTATTGTTGGGTGGTATCTTGCTGATAAACTCTTTTCCGCAGTTATTGCTGGCAGGTATTATCTTGTTCGCTATGACTACATTGTTCAGCTTTATCACGCTGCCGGTGGAAATCAATGCAAGTAAACGTGCATTGGTATGGTTGAGTTCATCCGGCATTACTAATTCGTACAATCATGCACAGGCAGAAGACGCTCTTCGTTCAGCTGCTTATACGTATGTAGTTGCTGCATTAGGTTCATTAGCAACATTGGTTTACTACATCATGATCTTCATGGGTAGAAGAGACTAAGAAATGAAAAAGGGAAAAGGCAGTTTTGCCAGCTTCCTTCTATAGAATAAAAAGGGATCCTCCGCAGTCTTTCCAAAGACTATGGAGGATTTTTTATATAGTTTGGAGGACTTGTTTGAGTGTTTCTTTACGATATTAATAGGGGATGGACACAATACGGGTGATTTTTTCAAATATATGTAAGCATTGCTCGGAAATTTGCAGTAAATTTGCGCAATTAAAATTATAAACAGTAATATTATGGCAGCAAAACCAAGTATTCCTAAAGGAACTCGTGACTTTTCGCCGGTAGAAATGGCGAAGCGTAATTATATATTCAATACGATTCGTGACGTATATCATTTGTATGGTTTCCAACAGATAGAGACTCCGTCTATGGAGATGCTTTCTACACTGATGGGAAAGTACGGCGATGAAGGGGATAAACTACTCTTTAAGATTCAAAATTCAGGAGATTACTTTTCCGGGATTACTGACGAAGAATTGTTAAGCCGTAATGCTGTCAAACTGGCAAGTAAATTTTGTGAGAAAGGTTTGCGTTATGACTTGACAGTACCTTTTGCTCGCTACGTCGTGATGCATCGTGATGAGATCACTTTCCCGTTCAAGCGCTATCAGATTCAACCGGTATGGCGTGCTGACCGTCCGCAAAAAGGACGTTATCGCGAATTTTATCAATGTGATGCTGACGTTGTAGGAAGCGATTCATTACTGAACGAAGTGGAATTGATGCAGATTGTCGATACTGTTTTCAGTCGTTTTAATATTCGTGTATGTATTAAGATAAACAACCGTAAGATTCTTTCCGGTATCGCTGAAATTATAGGTGAATCGGATAAAATCGTCGATATTACTGTAGCGATTGATAAACTGGATAAAATAGGTTTGGATAATGTAAATGCCGAACTGAAAGAGAAGGGAATCAGTGATGAGGCTATTGCCAAGTTGCAGCCAATCATTCTCCTTAGCGGTACGAATGCGGAAAAGTTGGCAACATTGAAGAATGTATTATCGGCCAGTGAAGTAGGATTGAAAGGAGTGGAAGAAAGTGAATTTATCCTGAATACATTGGAAACAATGGGCTTGAAGAATGAAATCGAGCTTGACCTGACATTGGCTCGCGGACTGAATTACTATACAGGTGCTATCTTTGAAGTGAAAGCGTTGGATGTGCAGATTGGTAGTATCACAGGTGGTGGTCGCTATGATAATCTGACCGGAGTATTTGGTATGGCAGGAGTGTCGGGAGTGGGTATCTCTTTTGGTGCAGACCGTATCTTCGATGTATTGAACCAACTTGAACTTTATCCGAAAGAAGCTGTGAATGGAACAGAACTTCTATTCATCAACTTCGGTGAAAAGGAAGCTGCATTCTCTATGGGAATTCTGTCGAAAGTGCGTGCTGCCGGTATCCGTGCCGAGATTTTCCCGGATGCAGCCAAGATGAAGAAACAGATGAGTTATGCCAATACAAAGAATATTCCGTTTGTAGCTATTGTCGGCGAGAATGAAATGAACGAAGGCAAAGCCATGTTGAAGAATATGGAGACAGGGGAACAAAATCTTGTTTCGGCAGAAGAACTGATTGCTGTAGTGAAGAAATAAGCAGAGATATTAGAACTCTCTATATAAAGAGGCCGCTTTAACATAAAAATGAAGTGAACCCTCGAAGTCAGATAAAAGACTTTGGGGGTTCACTTTAAAATTAAAAGAGAGTCGACTTCTTTTTTAATATTTTATTTGATCTAGTATTCCATTGAGGAAAGCAATCGCTACTCCATAATTCGTCATGGGAATGTGTTGCTCCCGAGCACGTTCGATGCGGCTAAGTACGTATTTACGATTGAACATACATGCTCCGCAATGGATTACCAAAGAGTAAGGAGTCAGATCCTGTGGAAAGTCAGTTCCGGCTACCATATCAATTTGCAGATTCTCTCCAATTCGTTTCCGTAACAAACGGGGGAGTTTCACTCTTCCTATATCTTCGGAAAGAGGAGCGTGCGTACAAGCCTCCGCTATCAGTACACGCGACGATTCCGTCAGTCTTTCAATGGTAGCTGCACTTTCTATATAATAATGAATATCACCCTTGTATCCTGCGAAAAGCACAGAGAAAGAGGTTAGTTCACTTTCCTTTGGCTTCTGTTCATAAATCGTTTTGAAGACCTGCGAATCGGTGATGATTAATTTCGGAGGGCGGGCAAGAGCTTGCAAGGTTGCCGGAAACTTGTCAGTGGTGCAAGTCACTACGAGACATTTTTTGTCCAACAATTCACGGATAGTCTGCACTTGTGGTAAAATCAGTCTGCCTTTTGGAGCTTGAATATCCTGCGGCATAACCAGAAGTACAAGGTCGTTTTCTGTCACAAGTTCCCCGGTGATACTCTGTTGACCGAAGTCCGAGGGTAGCTTTTCGAGAATGGCTTGCCGGATCTGTTCAATTCCTGTCTTTTCTTTGGCGCTGATAAGTAACGGGCGTATTTTACATTCTTCCTCAATATACGTGGCTAAGCTATCACTGTTCTCTCGTATATCTATTTTATTCAGTACCGGAATGACAGGGATATTCTTCTCTTTCAATAGTGCCAGCATCTCTTTTTCATGAGAAAAGGTAGTATCTCCACATAGCAGCAATGCAATATCTGTTTTCTCAATAGCCTTTAAAGTCCGGCTGATACGCAGCTCTCCAAGTTCTCCCTCATCATCGAACCCCGGAGTATCTATAAACAAACACGGACCAATACCTTGAATTTCCATAGCTTTGGATACAAGGTCGGTAGTCGTTCCCGGAGTATCTGAAACGAGGGCGGTATCCTGTCCTGTCAATGCATTGATAAGAGAAGATTTACCACTGTTTCGTCTACCGAAAAGGGCGATATGAAGTCTGTTGGCATTTGGAGTATCTGTCAGGCTCATAATTACTAATTTTTCAATTTGTTAATTCATGCGCAGCTAATTAGCACATTGATATATTGGCACATTGGCGTATGATTTAAAATCTAAAATCTCTTTGCCCTGCGGCTATGGCTTTGAGGTTCCGGATAGCTATTTCCCTGATTTTAGGGTTAGGGATTCGGTCTGTTTCTTTTAGAATCAATTCTAATCCTTTCTGGCGGGTATCTTCGGAAGCATAATCTTCCAGATACTCTTTCAGAGTCATCAGGGCATTCGGTCCGCAACAGTTGGCTATCTGACCGGATTTCACTAATGACATGAAACGGTCGCCTGTCCGTCCTTCCCGGTAACAAGCAGTACAGAAGCTGGGGATATATCCGAGTTCGAGCAACCAGTTGACCACTTCGTCTAATGTCCGGGTATCGCTTACGTCAAATTGCGCGGAATTATGATCGGGTAATTCCGTTTCAGCATATCCGCCTACACTGGTACGTGAGCCGCCGCTGATTTGTGAGATACCCAATTCGAGTACCTTCTTGCGTGATTCTTGTGATTCACGTGTGGAAATAATCATTCCAGTATAAGGAACGGCAATTCGGATAACAGCTACAATCTTGCTGAATATCTCATCGGAAATTGAATTCGTAAAATCTCCTGCATTATTGTCATCCGCCGAACAGTTACGCGGAATACTGATTGTATGGGGACCTACACCGAATTTGGCTTCCAGATGTTCGGCATGCATTAACAATCCGATAAAATCATACCGATAAGTATTCAAACCGAAAAGCACACCAATACCTACATCATCGATTCCCCCTTCCATGGCACGGTCCATTGCTTCGGTGTGATAGGCATAATTGCTTTTCGGACCGGTGGGATGAAGTGCTTCGTAGTTGTTCTTGTGATAAGTCTCCTGGAATAAGATATACGTACCGATACCCGCTTCTTTTAATTGGCGATAATTTTCTACTGTAGTAGCTGCGATATTTACGTTTACCCGGCGGATTGCTCCATTTTTATGTTTGATACTGTAAATCGTCTGAATAGATTCAAGAATGTATTCTATCGGATTTAGTGACGGATGCTCACCCGCTTCAAGAGCGAGCCGCTTATGTCCCATGTCCTGCAAAGCAATCACTTCCCTGCGAATTTCCTCCTGCGTCAGTTTCTTGCGTGCAATCGTTTTATTTTTAGCATGATACGGACAATATAGGCAACCATTTACACAATAGTTCGACAAATAAAGTGGTGCGAACATGACGATACGGTTGCCATAAAACTTCTGTTTGATTTCTTTGGCGAGATGAAAGATACGTTCTATCAGGTCAGGTTGGTTACATTCTAGCAGAATAGCCGCTTCCCGGTGCGTTAGTCCCTTGCACAGAGCAGCCTTTTCAATCAGTTGTTCAATCAGGACACGGTTATCCTTATTGTTCTGCGCATATTCCAGCGTATCCAGAATCTCTTCATGATGGATAAACTCTTCTGCTTTTGATGAATCTTTTTGGTATATCATATATTCTCTGTAGTGTACTTAAAGTCGCCTCTTTCGGTAGAAATCTCGTATCCGATGGTCTTCAATTGCTTTTGTAAGGCAGCCAGCCCTTCGGCAGATTCCGCTCCGAGTGAAGCTTTGTCATTATATAATTCATATTTTCTCCGTTCCTCTCGAGGAGACAAGTTAGGCATAACCACATTCGCACCTGCTAAAATACCCCGTTCCCTGCCATCAGGAATGAGAGTGGCAAGAGCTGTTGTTGCCGGAATCAATGCGGTCGGATGCATCAGGCGGAAGATGGATAATAAAAGAAGGGTCTGCTCCACCGTGCCGGCGGGATATCCGGCAAAAGGCGTGTCATGGTGGGGTAGGAAAGGGCCGATGCCAATCATTTCAGGGCGGAGCCTTTCTATAAACCGGATATCTTCGATGATATGCTCTACCGTTTGTCCGGGGCTGCCGACCATGATTCCTGTTCCCGTCTGATAACCGATGTCCTTTAAATCCTGCAAGCATTGCAAACGCCGTTTGCCGGACATTTCTGCCGGGTGCAGTTGCCCGTAATGCTGTTCGTTGTAGGTTTCGTGACGGAGCAAATAGCGGTTGGCGCCTGCCCGGAAGAAACGTTCATACACATCGCGCGGCTTTTCACCAAGTGACAGGGTGATGGCGCAATCCGGATAATTCTGACGGATGGCGGAGACTGTTTTTTCTATCCGGTCGTCCGTCAAGGCAGGGTCTTCCCCACCTTGCAGTACAAAAGTACGGAATCCCAGGTCATAACCTTGCTTACAGCAATCCAGGATACTTTCCACGGTCAACCGGTAACGCTCGATATTCGGGTTTCCTTTTCGGATACCGCAGTAGTAGCAGTCATTTTTACAATAATTTGAAAATTCAATTAAACCACGTACATAAACTTCATTGCCATAATTGGCACGGCGTACCTTATCGGCTTCTTTTCCAAGGGCTTCGGTTGCTGTTTCATCTTCAATCAGAGAGGCAAGTTCTTGATCGGTGTATCTTAAAATTTGTGTCTGAAAGCTCATATTTTTCACCTGCTTTGTTAAAATTTGTGGATTTTATTTGTGAAAATCGTACCATTTAGAGCGGGTCATGTCAATAGAGTTTGTGGATTCTGCCATGATATCAGAGGTGCTTTTTCTAAAAATCTGGTACCAGCGGGAAGAGAAGAAGCCTGTAAAGTGACAGAAATAGTTAATTAGGTTTTAAGGAAGATGCAAATCGGTAAAAATTGATTTTGCTATTTGAAAGAGAAAGTGATAGTATAAGGGGGAATCCGAAGAGATTCCCCTTTTCAGATTTAAAATTGATGAAAGGATGAAAAAAGGGCAGGAAAGGATGGACAAAAAAAGATGCGAAAAGTATTACAAAAACTTGTACTGTTAGGAATTATAGCGTCATTAAGCGCATTTACTCTCGGGGGATGTCAGAAAACAACAGAATCAAAAGAAACACAGACTGAGGCAAAGAGTGAAGCAAAAGCGGACGAAACGAAACAGGAAGAAGAGACAGAAAGCACAGACAAAGCAGAAAATACAGAGGAAGCAAAAGATACAGATAAGTCAGAAGAAAAAACAGACAAAACAGAGGAAAAAACAGAGGAAAAAGCAGAGGAAAAAGCAGAAGAAGAGAAGACAGTCGAACTTGAAAAGACAGAACACCCGACTTTTACTTCTGATGGAATCCGTAAACTCGTACTTAACCGAGATGGAGAAGAAATTTTCTCTTTGTCAAAAGAACCGGCCGATTACAAGATGGAGTTTGATTACTGGGAAATATTAAATCCTTACGATGAGACAGCGACTGTAAATACGGAAACCATGTATAAATTGTTTGATGTGTTAAGCGGATTTGATTTTTCAACAACTGCGGAAGTTCCGGATGGAACAGATACCGGTGTAGCGGGAAGTACAACAACGATGCAGATTGATTATACAGAGAGTACCGATACCTCTGCCGAAGCAGATAAGACGGTTACCTTACTGCTTGGAAATGAAGATGACCTTGGAAATCGTTATGTGGCAGTAGCTGGTTATGAAAATGAAGTGTATACAATTCCTACCAGTACACTTGAAGCAATTTACAACTTAAATCCGTTTGATTATATCTTAAAAATTCCGGCACTTGTAAATATTGATACCGTAGAAAGCATTGATATCAAGACAAAAGAGTCTTCTTATACAATGAAAATCAAAGATGGAAAATATTATATGGGCGATAAAGAAGTGGAAAAAGAAACCTTTACAACCCTGTATCAGGCATTGTTGAATGTGATGCTGGATTCTAATTTAGATACTCCGAAGGCGGATAATGAAAAAGAAGAAGTGCTGCGTATGGTATTTCACAGAAATACAAAAGAAGCACCGGAAATTACACTGACGTATTATACTTATGATGGAAATTATGACAGTGTTGCAGTCAATGGAACGGAACGATATCTGGTAAAAAATGCAGATGTAAACACTCTGGTACAACAGATATCAGAAGCGTTTAAATAAAAAAATGGCTCACAGAATTTTTTCTGTGGGCCATTTTTTGTATGTTTTACTTGCAGAGGCAAAAATTAAAATTATTCACCCTGATAAGAAAACCAGTCAATGTCAGCATGGTTAAAGCTTTCGGTATGATTCGAGCTTGTATACATACCCATATAAGCACCGGTAAATCCTTCGTTTACAACAGAGCTTAAAAGAGAAGCGTCCAAGCCGGAAGCAAGTAAAATCATTTCCTGCTCGTCATATCCATAGTAAAAGCTGTAGTCTGTTACATTTCCCTGAATAGAAAGGTAAATACGCTTGTTTCTCTTTACAGGAACAGAAGAGATGAGGCTTCTTGTACCATTTTCGGTTTTATGAAGTTCCAGTCGCAGTTCATCGTCTTTTTCTATGACAACCATAATATAGTTAAAGCGATCATCCTGAAGAATAGCAACACCGGCTTCTTCCGATTCTGTCTGTGGAATAAATTCCATGGCAGTGCGGGCTAAAAATGTTTTATGCTGTTGGCGTCGTCCAACAAAAGATGGAGTACAGATTTCTTCAAGCACTTCCGGGCGGGTGGAAAGACGTAGAAATCCGGGACGCTCGGTTAAAGAATAAAATGGCTCTACCGGTGGGTGAATCGTATTCCACTGCATTGCAAGGGTTTCGCTTTCAAAATTATCGGTAGTCGGAATCAGCGGAACAATGGTTCTTGGAAGATTGGGAAGACGTTCTTCGGTCTGAACCATTCCGGTTTCATTGTCAATCATTGGCCAGCCATCTTCAGCCCATACAAATGGAACCATAAATGTTTCACGGCCAAGGTTATAGTGACCTCCGACATAAGGACGAACGGCAAGAAGTACCATCCACCATTCTCCATTCTGAGTTTCCACAATATCAGCATGTCCGGTAACAGAAATCGGATTTTCGATCGGAAGATGACGGTGAGTAATAATTGGATTTCTCGGACAGATTTCATAGTCACCATTGATGGTACGGCAGCGGGCCATCTGTACACTGTGGTTTACAAATGTGCCCCCTTCTGCAACCAGCAGATAATACCAATCGTCTTTTTTATAAATATGTGGAGCTTCAATCCATTTACTTCTGGTTTTGAAACCATCCCAGATAATGTAGCGTGGACCTTTAAACTGGAAAGATTCGGTATCTAATTCATTTAAATAAATTCCGTGGTGTCCCTCATAACGACATTCTTCACTGATAAAGTTTCCCACATACCAGAGACTTCCGTCTTCGTCGAAAAACAGACTGGAGTCGATTCCGTCTGCACCCTTTACAAATACCGGGTCACTCCATGGACCGGCCGGGTCTTTTGCGGTTACAATGTAGTTATCGCGTCTGGCTTCTCTGCCCTCAGACACAAAAGTATTGATAATATAGAATGTACCTTCGTGGTAACGGATGCTTGGTGCCCATAATCCTAAAGAGGTTTCACAGTTTTTATAATCTAACTGATCCGGACGATGGATTGCATGACCGATTTGTTCCCAGTGTACCAGGTCACGGCTGTGGAAAATCGGAAGTCCTGGATAATAAACAAAAGAAGAAGTAACAAGATAATAGTCTTCGCCTACACGACAGATAGACGGGTCTGGATAAAATCCGGAAAGAAGTGGATTTTTAAACGTATTTTTTAACATAATTAATGCTCCTTTACATGAAAAATTAATAAATTATACAAATAAAACATTTTCAAACAAAAGGTTATATGAAATGATGTATAGGCCAGCTTTTGCATTATATGTATCAATAATATTACTTGTATGTATTTGTATAAAAATGAGAAAAGAAGGTTGGATTGGATATTGTTTATTACTTTTCCCAATGCTTATGAATATAGGAACATATGTAATATTAATTTCATCGCAAGATCAAAGATATTTCTATCCATGTTTTATGACAGAGTATTTCATGATTCTTGTTACTGCTACGACTTTTATAAAAAATAAAAAAGCGCATAGTAGAAAATACAATAAGATAAAAAATGATAATAAAGTATTAGTTATTGTTCCAGCCTATAATGAGGAAAAATCAAGAGATAACACATATTATGAAGCAAAAAAAACGAAGGCAATTGTAATTGATTCTCCAAACAATTTAGGAATAGGAGGAGCTGTACAAACAGGATATATATATGCAAAATTAAATGATTATGATATTGCAATACAAATAGATGGTGACGGTCAACATAATCCAAAATACATTAAGGACTTAATTGCACAGATAGAATCAGGATATGATATAGTAATTGGTTCTAGATTTATAAAAAGGACAGGTTATGATCAAACATTTTTCAGAATGTTAGGAATAAATATTATTTCGGGAATAATTAAATTTATGACGAATCAAAAAATATATGATACAACTTCGGGATTTAGGGCTGTAAATAGAAATATAATAGAAGAGTTTTCCGAGAGTTATCCGTATGATTACCCTGAGCCATGTACAAATATGAGTATGATACAAAAGGGATATAAAGTAAAAGAAGTTCCAGTAAAAATGAATAATAGAACAACAGGAATTTCATCAATATCAAAAATAAAAAGCATTGGATATATGTTAAAAGTAATATTATCTGGCAATTGTTTTTGCCGTAATTTTTATAATATTTGTATTAAATTTGGTAAAAAAAGGAAAATTAGATGAGAAATATTCAATATTATGGATTCTTACAGGTATTGTGACATTAATAGTATCTTTTTTTCCAAATTTAATTACAAAAATTGCTAATGGATTTGATGTGTATTATCCGCCATCTTTAATGTTTTTATTTGCAATAATTGTTCTTGTTATATATACAATACACATAACGATTGTTATTACAAAGCAAAATAAAATGATAGTGAAATTGACACAAGAATTAGGAATATTAAAAGAAAAAGAAAAAAATGATTAGGGGAGATAATAGTGAAAGAATTTAAAAATCATACTTTTGTAATATGTGCATATAAGGAATCTCAATATCTTGAAGAGTGTATTGAATCAATAAAAAAACAAAATGTAAAAAGCAATGTAATAATGACAACTTCAACGCCAAATGAATTTATTGAAAAAATTGCACAAAAAAATGAAATACCATTATATATAAACAATGGTGAAAAAGGTATTGGGCAAGATTGGAATTTTGGTGTTAGTAAAACAAAAACTGATTATGTGACAATTGCACATCAAGACGATATATATAATGCTAATTATTTAGAAGAAATTGTAAATTATTTAAAAGAAAAAAAAGATTTTGTTATTGCTTTTGGCGATTATAGAGAGATAAAAAATAAAAAAATAATACCACTAACGAAAAATCTAAAAATAAAAAAATTATTGCAAAAACCCCTGATTAAACATGGTGATAAATTATGGGCAAAAAAATTTGCATTGAAATTTGGTACTTCAATATGCTGTCCGTGTGTAACGATAAATACTAAGATTGTAGGAAAGAAACCATATAAAACTGACCTTAAGTGTGATTTAGATTGGGATACGTGGTATGAATTCTCAAAGATCAATGGAAATTTTTTATATATAAATAAAGAAATTATGTGCCATAGAATACATGAAGAGTCTGAAACTTCAAATTTAATACAAAATAATATTAGATTAGAAGAAGATTATGAAATGTTTAAAAAATTTTGGCCAAAAGGAATAGCAAAGTTCATTATGCATTTCTATAAAAAGGCAATAAAAACGAATAGTTAAATAAAAAAATAGGGAGATCTAATTGGAACAGAAAACAAATTTTAAAGCAAATTTTATTTGGAATATAATAGGAACAACAACTAATGCACTAAATTCATTATTCTTTATGATTGCAATAACAAGAATAAATGGTTTAGAAGATGCAGGTATTTTTACAATAGCATTTTCGACTGCCTGTATTTTATATATGATAGGAATATATGCTGGAAGAATTTATCAAGTCACAGAATATAACGATAAAATTAGTGATACCGATTACATTGTAAACCGTTTGATATCATCAGGTGCAGTAATTATTATTGTTATCTTATTTGTAATTTTAAAGGGATATAATCTATATAAATCTACAATATTTGTTGCATTGAGCACATACAAAGCATTAGAAGCATTTTCAGAAGTGCTTTATGGAATATTGCAAAAAAATGACTTATTAAATATTGTGGGAAAATCTTCTTTTATCAAAGCTATTACTAGTTTAATTGCTTTTGTCATTGTAGATCTAATTACAAAAAATGTATTATTATCATCCATATCGATATCAATTATATATATTTTAGTAATATTCTTATATGATATTAAAAAAACAAAAAATGTAATTGATTATAAAAAATTTAATTGTAAAAGAGCTATATCAATATTTAAATCAGGTTTCTTTACATTTGCAATTTCTTTTTTAGGATTATATATGACGAATGCACCTAAATATGCAATAGATAAATTTTTGACAGAAGATATACAAGCAATTTTTGGGATAATAATTATGCCGGCAACAGTAATGGGGTTGGTGGCACAGTTTTTGATTCATCCATATTTAAATCAAATATTTGAATTATATAAGAATGGTAATTTGATAAAATTAAAAAAATTATTATATAGAATAATTGCTTCTATACTTATTATAGGTATTATATGTTCTATTGCGGGATATACACTTGGAACACAGGTGTTAGGTATAATATATGGTTTAAATTTGGGTATATATAAAATACAATTATTTATAATTTTAATAGGTGCAACAATTTATACACTTGCAGGAATTATATCACCAGTATTAATAACAATGAGATGCACAAAAATACAGTTTGTAGTATATGTAATAATGGCACTTATAGAGCTAATATTATGTAATGTTTTAGTTATGAAAATAGGTTTTAACGGTGCTATTTGGGCTTATTTTATTACAATGTTTTTATATTGTATTACGTTCTTTATTGTTGCAATGAAGGTAATAAATAGTAAGAAATTATTATTAGAAGGAGGTAATTAAAAAGTATGAATATAGTATATACATTAAATGATAAATTTGTACCACAAGTAGCTGCTGGTATATGTTCTGTATGTGAAAACAATTTAAATGCCAGCAATATAAATTTTTATTTGATTTCTAATGAAATATCAGACG
>ENA-ORLU01001674-ORLU01001674.1-human-gut-metagenome-genome-assembly--contig:-NODE-1674-length-15474-cov-2.713646_pt1 | contig 15474 bp, 13 predicted proteins | sample MGYA00243009_ERZ508833 | MGnify/ENA primary metagenome ERZ508833 (study PRJEB26277, sample SAMN04329763) | human gut metagenome | biome: human-associated habitat | host: Homo sapiens | place: USA...
CCCGCGCCCGGGCATCTAAACGGACGTAAACGGCAACACCGCCACCGCCCGGGGACAAACCTACGCTTCCCAAAAATCCGCACGCCCGCTGTATCTGGGAAGCTACCCGATTACGCCGGCAACCGACATTCTCCATGAACTGGCGAAACGCAAGGATTTGGGCGTAAAAGCCTGCCAGATGGAAGACGAAATCGCAGGTGTATGCTCCGCCATCGGAGCAGCCTTTGCCGGCGACCTCGCCGTGACTACTACCTCCGGACCCGGACTTGCCCTGAAGAGCGAAGGTATCGGACTTGCCGTAATGGCTGAACTGCCGTTGGTCATCATCGACGTGCAACGCGGAGGCCCATCCACCGGACTACCGACAAAAACCGAGCAGACCGACCTTCGTCAGGCTCTCTACGGCCGAAACGGCGAATGTCCGCTCGTGGTGCTTTCGGCCGCTTCCCCGACCGACTGCTTCCACATGGCTTTCGAGGCCTGCCGCATCGCCATTGAACACATGACTCCCGTCATCCTGCTCACCGACGCATTCATCGGCAACGGCTCATCGGCATTCCGTATCCCGGAAGACGGCGAATATCCCGACATCAAACCGCGCTTCGTACCGGCAGACAAAGTGGCGGACTGGCATCCCTACAACCGCGACGAAAACACAAAAGCGCGCTATTGGGCTATCCCCGGCACACCGGGTCTTACCCACCGCTTGGGCGGCCTGGAAAAAGACAACCGGACAGGTGCCATCTCCACCGACCCGATCAACCACGAAAAAATGGTACTGCTCCGTCAGGAAAAGGTGAACAACGTTGCCTTCGACATCCCCGACGTTGACCCATACGGCGACACTGACGCCGACACGCTCATCATCGGCTGGGGCGGTACGTTCGGACATATCCACGAAGCTGTCGACGAGCTGCATGCCGCCGGCAAAAAAGTGGCGATGGCTCATTTCCGCTACATCAACCCGCTGCCAAAGAACACAGAGGAAGTGCTTTCGCGCTACAAGAACGTCATCGTGGCCGAACTCAACCTCGGACAATTCGCCGACTATCTGCAGTCGAAATTCCCAAACATCTACATCCACCGCATCAACAAAGTGCAGGGACAGCCGTTCCTCGTACAGGAAATCATCGATGGTGTAACTAAAATTATGGAGGGCTAAAATCATGGAAGGAACAAAATATCAGGCATCAGATTTTAAAAGTGAGGAATATGTGGGCTGGTGTCCGGGATGTGGCGACCATGCGATTCTCAACGTGCTCCACAAGGCAATGGCCGAACTCGGCGTCGCCCCGGAAAAGACGGCTGTCATTTCGGGCATCGGCTGCAGCTCGCGTCTGCCCTACTATATGAACACCTACGGATTCCATACTATCCACGGACGCGCGGCGGCCATCGCCACCGGCTTCAAAGTGGCTCGCCCGGATATGACCGTATGGCAGATTTCCGGCGACGGCGACGGTCTTGCCATCGGCGGAAACCACTTCATCCACGCCGTCCGCCGCAATGTCAACATGAATATGATTCTGCTCAACAACCGCATCTACGGACTGACCAAGGGACAATATTCGCCGACTTCCGAACGCGGGTTCGTGTCGAAATCGTCGCCCTACGGAACCACCGAAGACCCGTTTATCCCCGCAGAACTCGTCTTTGGCGCACGCGGCACATTCTTCGGACGAAGCCTCGACGTAGAGCTCAAGACTTCGCAGGAAGTGCTTGTGGCGGCCGCACGCCATCACGGCGCGTCGGTCGTGGAAATGCTCCAGAACTGTGTGATTTTCAATCAGGGCATCTACAGCTTTGTCTCTGACAAAGACCTCCGCCCCGACCACACAATCCATTTGGTGCACGGAGAAAAAATGATCTTCGGAAAGAACAGGGAGAAAGGAATCGTACAGGACGGATTCGGTCTGAAAGCCGTTGTCATCGGTGAAGACGGATACACGCTCGACGATGTTCTTGTTCACGACGCCCACTGCCCGTCGAACATGCTTCACCAGCAGCTTGCCATGATGGACGGCCACACGCTGCCGTTGGCCATCGGCGTCATCCGCGACGTCAATGCTCCGGTCTATGAAGAAGAGGTCGACCATCAGACCCACGAAGTGGAAGCCAAGAAGCCCTACCACTCACTTCGGGAAATGGCCCTCGCCGGAGAAACCTGGGAAGTGAAATAGTCACACAGGACATATCCCTCAAAACAGCCGCACCGGAACATCCTTTGCGGCTGTTTTTCATTTCCCGGATTTCAAAAAAAAACGGCACTTCTACCCGCCACCCTCCGCATGCGGAGTCGAAGACGAAGCAAACAGGGGGAGACAAATCCTCCGATTGCCGAGTTCTCTCCCTGAATATTGACCAAGCATAAAAAGCGGATCTTTCTAACGGACGATTTGGATAAAGCCTAAATAGGCCGTGAACGATATATTATTTTTTTTCTTGTCAGGTAGTCCGACACTTGTATTGAAACTTATTTATGACTATATTTGCGATGTCGCCATTTCCTGCTTTTGGGAGCGCACAAGGGGAAACATTGCAAAAAAACACATTAAACGTTTGGCTTATGGATGAGTTGATAATCGGTATTTTAGCATTTGCAGTGCCAGGATTGGCCTGCTGGCTCTATTCCCGTTGGAGAGAAAAGAAACGTCAGGAAGACTTTTGGAAAGACAAATGGAATCGCCCGATGTGATTCCGGCATCGTAAGTATAAGGGAAATGTAAGACCGTTTTTGAACAGCATTAAAATTTATGGACTATATGAAAAAACTCTTTTTGACGATGATTGCCGTCGTGGCGGCAGTCTCTGCCTTGCGGGCGGCGGACATCGACTACCGCTCTTCTCGTGTGCGGTTTTATGTGCCGTATTGGGATGTGGCCACTCCGTTGGGGGATGTATACTTCGGTCAGGTGAGAAGCAAGGGTACGCACTTTTTTGCGCTGATTGAGCGTGCCGACGGCCACTACGCCTGGAAATCGTGGAACTGGGGAGCGGTGCTTTATGGTTACGCCAACGGCTTGCACGGGCAGAAACTCAACAGGGAGCAGGCTGTCCGGCAGCTCAACTCATTGCTCTGGCAATGGTCGGACACGCGCATTGAGACGGCGCCAAACAGCGGATTCTGGGATCTGCAGCTCATGGACGGCTCACCATGCCGGACATTTTCGGCCATGCCCGGCTTCAACGGGTATCCCGATTTGAACATTACCACAGAGTCGTTAGGAAACCAGTATTGCACCGTTTCGGGAGACCTCGACATCCCACTGTGGACGACAGCCGACGGCCAATATGCGCTGTTCTGCCATACCGGAGAAATACAGGCGGACTACAGCAACAGTGTACTCTTGATTGAGTTTCCGATGGATGAAGCGTTGCCTGATGTCGGAAACTCCGGGCAACGCGAGTCTTTGCCTCGTCTGTCCGGCGATGGAACCGGCTTGCGGCTGTCGGGAGTTCCTCTCGGTCTGGATCTCCGCACTACGGTGATTCATCTGTCGTCGCAGGGTTTCACGGAATACGCCGATGAGACGGTCGATGAGGTCTACGATGAATTGAATGCGGAGATGGGAGGATTGCTCGGCGATTCGAGAAATGATGTCGTTATGGCAGGAAAGCACCGTTCTCGCCAGTGTACGATAACTTTGTTCGCTTCACCCGGAAGCGGAAAGGTCTGTGCCATCCGCGGCAGTTTCGACCGCGCCTATGCCGGCGAGTCGGAAGCGGAGCGGGAGTTCGGCCGTCTGGTCGCAGATGTCAAGGCCGTTTATTTCGGATCGGGGCAAATGGAGCGAACCAGTTCCGGCTTGCCGCAGTTTGTCCTTCATTTTGAAGACGGAGACATCCGCTATTGGATCGAAAAAAATGAGCTTGACGGAAACTATGCCGTTTGTTTCGATTTTATGCTTTCGGCGAATGCCCGTTGACAGATGAGCATCTGTTGCGGTTCCTACCCCCCCCCGCGTGCACCCTTTGCCAAGGAAGCAAAGCGCCTTCAAGGCATCTTCCGCCTGAACCGGTCAAGCCTGGTCAGGCAAATACTCCGTATCCTCCCCGTCATCAATTCTCGACGGGGCATCAATGTCGCAGATATAAATGATTAGAGTAGTGAACATGCAAAGCATCCAAATCCAATAACCGAGACCCATATCAAAAATAGGAACAACCATTTCATTTCCAAGCCAATACGCATAGACTTCTCCCGGACAGACAGCAAACGAACCGGCGAAGAGCAGCAGCAATCCTTGGGCAACGGAAACAGTGATTCTCGTAGATCTGGAAATATCGTAAGCATATAATGGCATAAGCGCCCAAAATATGAGATTCACCACCCACATATAGTCGTACATCATCGACCATTCAGACACATTTTGATAAAATATCACGCCAAGCAACCCTCTTAATAACCACATAGTGCTGGGTATGTCGCCTCCGATAGTTTTCAATACAGAAATGTCCATTTCACAAAAAGAAAAAATCATCCCTATGCAAAACATCGACATTATCATCAATTGCCATTTTCTGCACTGCCAATAGAGTATCAGAAACAACAATGCCAACATAAAAGAAAGATATTCAGGCATAACTTTCATTCCATACTCCCACATCAGCATTATGAAAAACATGGAATCGTCTATTTCGCCCGAATAATGACTCAGAAAATTGAAACGGAGAAAAAGGGAAAGCGGCACCATCGTCTTCGTCGGCCGATATACAAACTTCACAGAAAGGAGATCATTCTCTGTGCCATTCTTATATAGCCCATCTATATACAGAGCCGTCCCTTCTGCGGTATCGCGAATAGAGAAGCAGACAACCTGGTTACACGAGGATTGGTAAACAGACCTGTAATATCGGTTTTCAGGGACATCTGCGCTGTTAAGTTCTTCCATCCATGGATGTTGGTATTCAGGATGAGATTCGACTATCCTGTCTATTTCCTGAACCGCATCCTCCGCCTTCACCCCCGGAAGAACAATCTCATGTTCAAATCCGGGACCGGAAACAATAGATAAAATTCCTAACAGTAAATAGAAATTCCCCACCACTGTAAACAATCCCCATACTGAATAGACAATTGCAAGTTTTGGAGTTGACGGTTTCATAGTCATCGAATTATTTCTTGTAACTTTGAATATATTTTTAAAAGCCTTTCTCGGGCAAGAAGAGTCAAATGAAAAAAATATTTAGCATCTTCCCTCCAGCTGTTTCCCTCCCCATATGATTTTACATAAGGCTCAAAACGAATTAAATTATATATGATTTGCCTGTCCGCCGGTTCTGTCCATCTCCTTTCCTCCGAACTTGTACGGCTGACCAGAGCGACTGTTCACATCAACCATCGGCATACCGTAAGGATAAAAGACAAACAACCTCCTCATAATAAATGGTTTTAGATTTTTCCGTCGGCAATGTAAATATTTTTAACCAGAAAACCAAATTTTTATCCACATTTTCATAAGCGAACATTGCGATTTGATTTGAACTCTTCAGAAAAAAGCGCCGCCAGTCCAAACAACCACACCGCCCTACCCGCCAGTTTTAAGCCCGACAGACGAAGCTTTCGCAGAGATCCGACAAAGCATACGCCTTATGAGAAATCCGGCGACAGGAAGCCGCTATTCAAGCGACAGAGCCACCCGGCGCCCAAACGGCAATGTCGGCCGCCGGGAAAATCCCGACAGCCGACATTCAAATATGCGCTATTGAAACGATGCGTTTAGAAATACTTCACCTCTTCTCCGAGAATCGAGCTGAGGATATAGTTGGCGGCACGCGAGGTTCCGATACGGAAATACTCGTTGTTGAGCCATTTCTCACCGAGCACTTCCTTCACAATCGTATAGTACTTCACGGCATCTGCAGTCGATGATACTCCACCCGACACCTTGAATCCGACCATACGGCCTGTCTTCTCATAGTATTCCTTGATTGCCTGACACATGACGTAGGCCGCTTCAAGCGTCGCTCCCGGATAGACCTTTCCGGTGGATGTCTTGATGAAGTCGGCGCCCGAATACATCGACAGAATCGAAGCGTTGCGGATGTCTTCGGCCGTTTTCAAGGCTCCGGTCTCCAGAATGACTTTGAGGCGGGCGTCGCGGACGGCATGCTTGATCTCCGCGATTTCGTCGGCAAGCTCTTCGTAGTTTCCGCTGTAGTAAAGACCCAGGTTGAAAACGATATCGACCTCCGTCGCACCGTCGGCCACGGCCAATGCCGCTTCCGTGGTCTTGATTTCCAGGAATGTCTGCGAAGAAGGGAACGAACCGGCTACGACCGCTTTCCCTACGCCGGTCACTTCAAGCGTTCCGCTCATGACCATGGCGAAATTGGGATAGACGCAGATGGCCGCCACGGGAGGCAGCTGGGGATAGTCGGTTTCGAAATCGTTGACACGGCTCACCATCCGGGCAATCGATTCTACCGTGTCGGTAGAGTTGAGCGCAGTCAGGTCGATGGCATTGAAACACGTCTTATAGACCTCCACGTTGTCGTTCTCCGCGAAATGCTTTGCAAGGATTTCTTCGACGTTTTGCGCGACAGCCGCATCGTCGACCGTCACGGCACTTTCCACAAGCACTTGCCTGTACTTGTCGGTTGCATGTTCTTCCATAACAATATCAGTTTATTTATTTGTATAGTTTTTCGTTGTTGAGATGCCGCTTGTTGTCACGCTCAGTCTTCTTGGCAAGGTTGGCCTCAAAGGCGGCAGACAGATCGATGCCGGTCTGATTGGCGATGCAAATCAGCACCCACAAGACATCGGCCAATTCGTCGGCAAGCGCGTCGCCGTCCTCGCCTTTCTTGAACGACTGGTCGCCGAAACGGCGCGCCATGATACGCGCCACCTCCCCGACCTCTTCTGTCAGGACGGCCATATTGGTGAGTCCGCTGAAATAGCGCACTCCGTAGGTCTTGATCCAATCGTCGACCTTCCGCTGGGCTTCTTCTATTGTCATCGCTCTATTCTTTGAGTTTGGAATCGATGATGATTGTCACCGGGCCGTCGTTGACAAGCGCGACCTGCATGTCCGCTCCAAATTCGCCTTCTCCGCACGACTTCGGAAGTGCAGCATTGAGCGAGTCGATGAACGCACGGTAAAGCGGCACGGCGTGCTCAGGACGGGCTGCACGGATATACGACGGACGGTTTCCCTTCCGCGTGGAAGCGTGAAGCGTGAACTGGCTGACGACAAGAATTTCTCCTCTGATATCGATAACCGAACGGTTCATCACACCGTTTTCGTCATCAAAAATACGCAGGGCAAGCGTCTTTTTGACAAGCCACTCGACATCGTCCTCCGAGTCGTCGTGTTCGACTCCGACCAGTATCATCAGACCTTTCCCGATGGAGGCCTTTTCGCGGTTGCCGATTGCAACCGATGCTTGCGTCACTCGCTGAATAACAATCCTCATCTTGCTTCAAGATTTTTCTCTATAGAACCACAAATTTAGCGAAAAAGTTGAAGTGTACGGCAATTTGCCCGAAATTTCCCGCCGAAACCACAGCTCTTTCATTTAAAGACGCTTTGAAAATTCAAAGTTCGTGGCAAACAGGCAAAACAAAATGTTTTGTGTTCATCCTGTCAAGGTCAGCTAATAGCCACAGCGACAAAGCCGATGCAATAAATACGGTCTGTCTCCCCCTGTTTGCGCAGCATATAGAGTACGGCTTTAGCCGGGTGGGGGTTAAATCAGGCAACCGACCAAAATGAAAATACATTCTTCCGGATTCCCGAATTATTCCAGAATTGAAAATGCAGGCGATGGCTGTAAGAAAACTTCCTTGTCCTGCGTTTTTGAACCCTCGGCGCAAGCGCCACTCCCCCTATCCGCTGCGCAAGCTCCGCGTACAGGGGGAGAAAAACGAGGAAGAGCCGTGCCGAAACCACTGCCCATTCATTTAACCGCGCCAAACCTGCCTTTGAAAAAGCCGGCACTCAAAATCCGCTGAAATTCCGCAAATTTTGCGTACATTTGCAGACGGCGGGGAGAAATCCGCCGGCGACAGTAGAAAAACTATTCCTGCAAACTGAAATCCTGGTAAAATTTCGACAGCACAACGGACATAGTGACAACTGCTTGTATCCGTATGATTTTCACAAGAAAAACCATACAGGACAAGTGTGGCGGCAACGTATATTGTGTTGGGCTTTACCAGGGGCCTCAGTTTGATAAACTTTGTAACCACACTTTTTTATGGGGAAATACAACAAAAACGTCCATATCGGCAATCTCATCCATGAACGGCTGCGACAACAGGGCATGAGCTATGCACGGCTCATCAACTGCGACCGCACGACGGTCTACAGCATCGTCCGCTCGAAAAGCATCGACATCGACCGGCTGATTCGCATCTCGGAGGCGCTCGACTACGACTTCATCAGCATCTACACGGACAACGCGGCAAGCGCAAAACGGACGCGGCTCCACATCGACCGTAAAGACCTCTGCCGCCTCTCGCAAATGGGGATTGAGGAAATCTCCATCGAAATCATGCGGCTTCCCCAAACGGAAGCTGGCCGACCCCACAGAAACACTTCTGCCGAATCAGCCGACACGCCTGCCGAAGAATCAATCTAATACTCAAACCGCCGGATGGCGACTACTGCATTTTTGCCATCTTTAGTTGCCGTCCCAATATAGTTGCCGGAAAACCATGCTTCTGATTTCCACCACTCTGTTGATGTCCAACATACATAATCAACCCGTAATCCATCCATTTCATCCCTAGCCGGAATATGCCAACCGGAAACACCGCCGACATTCAGGGCTTCGACAGCCGCAAAGGCAGGATATAGCGTTTGCCAATTCGGCTGTGCTTTTACGACCTCCATATTTTCCCTGCCGTCATTAATTGATACAGCCCCTATCTCAACATACTCTAAAGACCATTCAAGAGCATCCGCCACTTTCCTGTATATTTTCCCTACGCCGCCTGAAAGATAAAAAACTTGCCCTTCGATACCGTTTTCGCTATAATTGTCTCCAACGGCATATTTTGACTGGTGCACCTCAATGCAATCGCGACCGGCAATTGAGATTACCACAATTCTATCTACCGTCGATTCTGTGATACGCAGATTAAGCCGACTCCTGTCGGGTGTCAGCGTGACTGTCATCCAATCGGCAGAACAAGAGATGTCCTCCTGCGTAATTTCTGCCGGGAGAGAAATGCCGACAAACGTAATCAAGCCCGTTCTATCACTATAGAGAACAGGGCTATCCACCAAAATCTGCGGAAATGACTGACTAACCGATATTTTACCCAATTCTTCTTTGTTAGGCGATAAAACAGACACTTCCGCAGAGCGTCTCTCTACACCTGCATTTTGTTCAACTTTTACAATAATCGATTTGGAGGATTTGTCCAGTTGGGGTTTACACCATTTTTCTGTGGACGAAACGATAAAACCGGAAACATCATTTTTGGTGACAATGCCGACTTTCTCTTCCCCCTCTCTAAATCCAAAAGACAATTCATTCTTTTCCAAAGCAAAATCTATCCATCGCTGCCCGACCTTGAGTTCGGCTACGGATTCTCCGGCTGAATTGAGCAGGCTGACGAGCGTTTGCCGGTCGCTTTGTGAATCGTTGGCATCCACTTCAATCTTCAGCACAGAGGCTTTGGCGTCGAGCATGGCCCGACACCACTTGTCTTTGACGGAAACTGTCAGCTTGCTTAAATCGATACGATCCGTTATGATTCCGACTTCCTGATTTGCGGCTCCTTGTCCCAGCGAAATTTCAGGGAGGCCAAAGCGAACGGATCCGGAGGATTGCCTAACTATGAATAATTGTCTAAAAGCATCTTCTCCACCAACCCAAAAGCTTACATCACGATAAGATCCGCCAATATTCGGAGTGGCTTTAAGCCTCAGGCGATAGTTGTTCACCTTGCTTTCCACAGCCGTTTTCAGGACTTCCGCGGCAGGCTGTCCTCCGATATACTTAAGCCGGGAAAGCGACGCTTTGGGAGCCGTTTCAAGTCCGGCGACAAGCCATTCCACATCATCTTGATCAAACTCGATTTTCAATTTCGCAAGTTCCAGATTGCTTTGAACCGGGAAGGACTCCTCCCCTCCTTCCGGAGAAAACGACCAGTTATCACAACCCAAATCAATAAACGGCCTGCCGGTTCGCATCACTTTGATGTCAACCGATTTATTCTTGCCGTACGTCACTCTGACAATTCCTTCCGACGTTTCCCGCTCTGCAGGTTCCACCTGAATGAAAATAGCATCATTCAGAAATGAAACGCCCGTCGATGCCGGTCTTGCGTGAATCCAGGAAGCCGTTGATTCCACGGAAAACGCAATCACATTATCATTCAACACCTTGACAGATTCGCTACCTCCATCCTTGCCAAAAGAAAGGGAGGTTTTCTCCAGTTTCAATTCTTCGTCAGGTCCATAGAACGGAGTCTGATATTTGACCGTATAGCCGATAATTCCGCCGCTTGTGTCTGTCATTGTTCCCGTGACATACAGGCGATAGAACGAATTTGAGTAAGGGACATACGCCACATAGCCGCATCCCGGCGTTACAGCCACGCTCGACGCCCATCCGGTCTTGGGAATACGCGTGACGTTTCCCAAGCCCTTGCATTGACCGACCGAGACAAATTGCACGTCGCCTTTCGACCAGCCGTGGAAATTGTAAGACTCGCTGATCGCTGATTTCAATTATGCCGTCAATCGAAGTCGCGTTGTCATAGCGCATCTTCAACGTGATTGTTCCCGCCGGATCGGGTACGGTTCAGGATTGTCGGGATTGGGTTCATCCTCTCCACAAGCCGCCAACACGCACAGCAAAGGCAGCATCAAAAGATAGAATAGTAGTTTTTTCATTATGACAAATTTTTAGAATTAGCATTATCCATTTTCGGACAGATATGCAAATTTAAAAATTGTCATATCGAGATGCGCCGGCAATCTGTTGAACAAAACCAACAGAAGCGTGATGTTTTTCAACAGTATGCACCAAAATCAATATCACAAATGAAAGCGATTCAGAATATTCAGCTGATTTTCAATTTATTACGCAACGCACAACATCATCTAACCGTCTGATTTTTCAGTCCTTAGAGCTTCACAGACAATTTTAGCCTTCGCCGGGCCGATGACTGCCGCAACGGTCTGCTCCTCGGCCTCGCGCAGACGCTTGAGGCTCTTGAAATGCGTCAGCAAGGCGGTGCGGGTCTTCTCCCCCACTCCCCTGATGGAGTCGAGTGCCGACACGGTCTGCCCGCGACTGCGGCGGTTGCGGTGATGAGTGATACCGAAACGGTGGGCCTCGTCGCGGAGCTGCTGGATGACGCGCAACGATTCGGAATTCTTGTCGATGTAGAGCGGCACGCTGTCGCTTGGAAAATAGATTTCCTCAAGTCGCTTGGCGATGCCCACAAGCGCCACTTTGCCCCGGATTCCCAACTCGTCAAATACCTCGACGGCAGAGCTCAACTGCCCTTTTCCTCCATCGACCACTACCAGCTGCGGCAATGGCTGCCCTTCCTCAATCAGACGGCTGTAGCGACGCCCTACCACCTCGCGCATCGAGGCGAAATCCTTGAGCCGGAAATCTTTCTGCATGCGTGTCAACAAACGAATCGTGCGCTGTTCGGGATTGAGCTTCTCCGCATTGAGAATTCGGTCGTGCTTATATTGGCGTGCATTCTGCAGAGATATCTCCAGCAACTTCTTTTTGTCGCCCCGCTGGGGTACGACAAACGTATAGTGCTCGGATTCAAAATCCGGAACAAACGGCACGACAATTTCGCGTGCAAGCACACCGAACTGCGCCTTTGCCTCGGCAATGGCATAGGAAAGCATTTCCTCCGGCGTTTCGTCGAGACGCTTGCGGTATTCAAACGTGACGCACTGCACGACTGACCCATGACGGACATGCATATAATTGACATAGGCACAGTCGTCTCCCGGCTCATGGGAGAAAACGTCGATGTCCGACACCGTCGAACTGACAATAACCGACTTGGCCTTATACTTCTCAACAATCTGATATTTGCGTTTCAACTCGTGAGCCTCTTCAAATTTAAGATTCTCGGCGAGTTTGGTCATTTCCGTCAAAAGATGGTCGGAAATCTGCTGCGTGTCGCCACTGAGTATCTGCTTGACCTGGACGATATATTCGCCGTATTCCTCGGGAGAGACCAGTCCTTCACAACATCCGCGGCAATTGTGGATATGATAGTCGAGGCAGACTTTCACCCTGCCCTGCCCCACTGATTCGCGCGTCAGCGGATAACGGCAAGTGCGCAACGGAAAAAGCTCCTTCAGCAATTCAAGCATGGTGCGCGCTACAGATACGTTGGCATAAGGTCCATAGAACCGGCCGCCCTTCCTGGTCACGTTACGCGTCATGAAAACGCGCGGAAAAAGCTCGTTAGTGACACAAATCCAAGGATATGACTTGTCGTCCTTGAGCAGGATGTTGTAACGGGGCTGATATTCCTTAATCAGGCTGTTCTCCAGATGCAGCGCATCGTCCTCAGACCCAACCACCACATACCGCATATCCGCTATATTCCGGACGAGCACATTCGTCTTGACAGAATCGTGCACACGGTTGAAATAGGACGAAACGCGCCGCTTGAGTTTCTTTGCCTTTCCCACATAGATTACCGTTCCGCTACGGTCGTAGTAGATGTAGCAACCGGGCAAATCCGGCAACAAGCTGATTTTTTCCTTCAGAATATCGTTCATCACTCAATAAAAAACAACCGGCACGCCTCCGCTCACAAATGAGACAATGCCCACACTTCTGTAAGCGATTTTGCCCTATATCAGAAAGGCTTCGGAATCTATCTCAACGCCGGACTGATGTAGGGCAAAAGAAACGGCATGCAGTATTTTGGGCAATGTATATGGCAAACACTGCGCCAGTCGGAAAATAAAATCAATAGACGATCAAAGAGTCCACCTCAACATCCGCCGGGAAAGCGTCACGACCTTTCAAGTCGGACAATTCCACAATAAAACTGATATAGATTTTCTTCGGATTCATCGATTTCACCAGCTCATAGGCAGCGGCCATCGTTCCGCCGGTGGCCAACAAGTCATCATGAAGCACAACAACGTCGCCCGGTTCGATAGCATCCTTGTGGATTTCAATCGTATCGACGCCATACTCCTTGCTATAAGACTTGCTAATCGTGTCAGCAGGCAATTTTCCCGGCTTGCGAACAGGCACAAAACCCGCTTTCAATTCGCGAGCGAGCACCGCGCCACCGATAAAGCCGCGGGATTCGATTCCCACCACCTTTGTCACACCAAGACCTTCATATTTTGCCTTGAGCGCATCAGAAATAGCAGCAAGCGCATCTGCATCTTTAAAAGCAGTTGTCAGGTCTCTGAAGATGATTCCTTTCTGCGGGAAATCGTAAATATCCCGAATCTTTTCCTTTACTTGTTCCAATTTCATGTCTCTGTCTTTTATATTTTTAATTATTTATTTTTATTTTTTTTTTTTTGTGCCCGGGAATCCGTGAAGCCTGCGCCACCGTTTCGGGATCAATTTTTTCCAATTTCTGACGCGCCTCGGTAGAAATGGTCTTCACTTCCGAATAATTAATCTTTCCCCTCAATTTCACATGCTCCAGACGAGCGATTTTGTCGGCAATCATCCGTTCCCTGTCGATATAGCCTTGATATTTAATCATAATTTCTGCCGCTTCGACAATTTCCTCACGACGCGCTTCCTCTATCCCCGAAATATGCTCTTTCAAAGGCTCGATAGCTTCAGCAAGCTGCATAATGCCCAACTGCGGACGAAGAATCAAGTCGTGGAGCTTCACCGACTGGCGTAACGGAGCCAGCCCAAGGCTTTCAAGGAACGGATTAATCCGCACCGCCTTCACGGAAAACGCGCGTACGAAATCCACCAAAGCATCACGCTGACGGCGCTTCTCCCGCATCAAATCGTAGCGTTCTTGCGTAACCAATCCGATAGCATATCCACGCGGCGTCAGACGCATATCAGCGTCATCCTGACGCAGGAGAATGCGATATTCGGCACGGGAGGTAAACATCCTGTACGGTTCGTCGACGCCCTTTGTCACCAAATCATCAATCAGCACACCAATATACGCTTCATCCCGTCCAAGCACAAAAGCTTCTCCTCCGACAGCACGCTGATGCGCATTGATACCGGCAATCAGCCCCTGCCCCGCCGCCTCCTCATAGCCGGTGGTTCCGTTCACCTGTCCGGCAAAGAAAAGCCCCTCGACAAGCTTCGTCTCCAGTGTATGACGCAACTGTGTCGGACTGAAGAAATCGTATTCTATGGCGTAGCCGGGACGATAAATCTGCGCTTCCTCCAACGCCGGAATCCGGCGCATCGCTTCCACCTGAACATCAAGCGGCAACGACGAGGAAAAGCCGTTCAGATAATACTCCTGCGTTGTCTCGCCTTCGGGTTCAAGGAAGAGCTGGTGCTTGTCTTTATCGGCAAAAGTGACGATTTTCGTCTCGATACTCGGACAATATCGCGGTCCGATACTTTGAATCTGACCATTATAGAGGGGCGAATCCGGCAACCCTTCACGCAATACGCTATGCACTTCTTCGTTGGTATAAACAATCCAGCATGGACGCTGGGCAAGTCTTCTGCGCACCCCCGGAAGATAGGAAAAATGATGGAAATCATCCTCTCCATCCTGACGAATACATTGGTCAAACTTAATTGTTCGGCCGTCGATTCTGACAGGCGTACCGGTTTTCATACGGTCGGTCTCAAAGCCCAAATCACGAAGTTGCTCAGTCAGCCCATAAGAAGCAGGTTCGGAAATGCGTCCGCCCTCTATTTTCACGCGGCCAATATGCATCAAACCATTAAGAAAAGTGCCTGCCGTAAGAACCACGGCTTTCGCCGAAAACGTGACTCCCATCGACGTTTTCACGCCTTTCACCCGACCATCCTCAACGACCAGACCGACGACAGAATCCTGCCACATGTAAAGACGGTCGGTGTTCTCGATGCGGCTGCGCCAAGCCTCAATAAACTTCACACGGTCGCTCTGCGCACGCGGACTCCACATGGCGGGGCCCTTGGATCGATTCAGCATACGAAACTGGATAGCCGATTCGTCAGTGACGATGCCCATCTGACCGCCAAGTGCGTCTATCTCCCTGACAATCTGCCCTTTAGCAATACCGCCAACAGCCGGATTACAGCTCATTTGGGCTATCTTGTTCATATCCATTGTGATAAGCAATGTTTCCGAGCCCAAATTGGCGGCAGCGCACGCCGCCTCACATCCGGCGTGTCCGGCACCGATTACTATAACGTCATATTCAAATTTCATTTTCTTTCAGCAAGTAGTTTTGACAGCAATTCAAGCGACTCATCTTCATACCGCTCCATAATCTCACGCTCCCCTACCCCTTTGTCGTTAATTCCACAAAGATGAAGAATCCCGTGGATAACGACACGAAGCAACTCCCGCTCGTAGGG
>ENA-ORLU01001675-ORLU01001675.1-human-gut-metagenome-genome-assembly--contig:-NODE-1675-length-15459-cov-5.445586_pt1 | contig 15459 bp, 8 predicted proteins | sample MGYA00243009_ERZ508833 | MGnify/ENA primary metagenome ERZ508833 (study PRJEB26277, sample SAMN04329763) | human gut metagenome | biome: human-associated habitat | host: Homo sapiens | place: USA...
GCCTATCCACACTATCGGCATATATTGCTCCATAGAGCTGTCACCCTCCTTTTCGCATAATTTTAACACAATATTATATATTAGTCAAACTATTTTATTGCTATTTTATGCGTTTTCTGTCAGATAAATTCATTTGGCTAATCGCCAAAAATGTACAATAAAAATATCCTCCTATGATAATTTCTTTATTATCATAGGAGGTTGCCATCTGATGATGTACGATATTCGCTTTCAAGTGAACCGTCAAATGTGTAATAGTAATATGAGGTTTTGCCGATTAAATAATCTTAGGTATTCGGAGGCTCAAATAAACCTCCGAATCACATAAAACATCTATTAAAATAACAATGAAATTAAATTTACGGATTTTCAACTACAAATCTAGCGTTGTACTTTTTAGCCCACTTTTCTACTTCTGTATTTTCTTGTCCCATAATAACTACATTTGGGACTAAATCAGCATTAGAGTCTTGTCGATCTTCTCCAAAATCTATAAAAGTATTTATTTTTTGTGGTGTATCATGAAAAACTATCATATCCATTGTATCTCGTATTCCGTTAGCTGGTTCAAAAACCTCTAGTTTGCTAACTGATAATTCAGAATTTTGTGGTGTATCAGGAATAGAATTAACCCAAACGCAGTAATATGATTGATTTTCTTTTAAATACAGCAATTTAAGGTAATCCTTACTAAATAATGTGCCTTCATATGAAGAATAGTATGGATTTTCAGAATTTACTTCGAATCCTGTTATATATGCATATTTATTTTTATCATCATCTTCAACCATAAATCTTGGGTACACTAACGCAACTTTACTTATGTATTTAATGCTTGAGGGTAAAAATACAGTACAATCAGTTGCACCATTAAAAGGATTGCATACAACTATATTTTCAAAAGCAACAGAATCATTTTCAACATAAGAGCCGATCTTAACCACAGGTTTACCATCGATTTTTTCAGGAATTTTAATTTCAGTATCTTGTTCAGGCGTATTATTTATTCTATTAAGACATACGCCATCCTCATAATCCGTAATGGTATACCCATCAACAACCCTATTGTTATTTTTATAATATTGATACGCATTATCATTCGGAAAATCATTTTCTATATTGAAATACGGAATATCATCGTATCCCATATTTCCAGTAGAAATGTATTCGTCATATCCCTTGATTTGTGCATATTCATTAGATTTAATATTACAGCTACAAGTTGTCATCAAAGATAATACTGCAGCAATAAATAATATTATCAATTTTTTCATAGTCCGTTCACCTTCATGCTTAAGTATAATAATATTAATAGTATGCGTATTTTACAATATAATTTTGAGCAGTAATAGTCCACTTATAAACAACACTCTTTGATGGGGTATATGAGCCGTATGTCGTCCTATAATAATTAGATGGTTTACCATTTTTCACCAAAGAAACTGATTTAATTTTCTTATTATTACACCAAGCATTATAAATTACACCTGTAACCGATTTTGCTCTACCATATCTCCATGGAAAAACAGAAGTGTTGTCTTCGATTTGACTATTATCAAGTCCCATAAAGTCATCAATTTCAAACATTCTCATTGATTTATATACTTTTGTAGTAATTTTAGTTTGACCTGAAATATAGGTCGTTCTAGTTTGTTTTTTTACATCAGCATATAAACAATGTGCAAAATAATCCTGAAATGTATGTAAAGCCAAACCTAAGAAAGCACTATACTGTACTTTATAATCTTTTAATGAATTAAGGTTAATCAGCACTTGCCTTTGTACATTATTCTTTATAGATTTGTGATTTCCCTTGTAAGTATACTTTAACCTATCAGGCAAAACATAACAACCTTTTTGCTTACTAAAGGAAAATTTATATTTCTTTTTGTTTGTTTTTATCATAAGAGCAATATTATATAAATCCCTTGCGATATTCAAGCCATCTTTTCTTCCATGAAAAGGCGCACTATAATAACCATTGCTTGCATACGGATTTTCATCTGCCTTATATACCCATTCCCTAACCTTAGCATAAGATTTACCTTTAAAACCAGTTGCATTAGCCATTTTTTTATGAACGGGTGTATCCCAATAACCGTTTACATCTATTGAAGATATACTGTTATTCTCACAATAAGCAAACATATTTGTACTGAGCGGTGTACCTGATTGTGTGTCACAATAAACATCTGCATTTAAAAATCTGCCTGTGAGTGGGTCATAATAACGGCTTTGGAGATAGTACAAGCCTGTTTCTTCATCATAAACATAACTGCGATAGCGGAACGGGTTCAGTTTGCCAACTGCGAGTGTGCCGTTGTTTTCGGTGAGCATATTGCCCCACGCATCGTAGGCATACTCTGCGACTGCTTTGCCGTCTTTGTCAACGATTTCGGTAATATCGCCCTGCAGGTCTTTGATGTAGAAATACATTGTACCATTGCAGGAAACTGACATTACTTCACCCGAATTATCGTAGTAAAAGAACAGCGTATCACTGCCCTGAGTGAGTGCGAAAAGGTTATTACTGCTATCGTAGTAATAATTAGTTTTCACTCCGTCAACAGACTTCTGCGTTCTCATACCGTTTGAGTCATAGCTCATCTGAATGGCTTTATCGTAAGTGGTTATATCCTTGAGAATTCTTCCGTTCTCCCACTCAAAAGTCATATCATCACGGTATGTCAATGGATTGCCGTTTTTATCATATGTAATACTGTCGCCGTCAAACTCAGTAAGTTTATCTTTCCAGTTAGTGTCGCCATATGAATAAGTTCTTGTTTCAAGTAATTTTACAGGTGCCCAGTTAGTTCCGAGTGAATACGATTCCATTTTTTGAATGTTACCGTAGTTATCATAAACTATTCTGATATAGCTACCTGTTCGGGTATCTGCATACCATACAAGCTGATTTAGTTCATCGTATGTATATACGGCTACCTTTTTACCGTTTTCATACACATTCTCTACATTACCTGTATCGTTGTAATTATAGCTGTAGTCAAGCACTTTATCGGAACTCAACTTATAGCTGATTCCGCCAACCATATTTGTAGTAGCATTGCTTTCGCTACCGTGGTAATAAGAATACTGCTTTGTAAATACGGTATCGCTCTTGTTCTGTTTTGTTGTTACAGTTGACACTCTACCGAAATCATCTGTTGATGTTTCGTTAGTTACACCGTCATTGCTTACAAATGACTTTCCGTCTTTATCTGTGGCTGTTGTAATGGTATTTATCTGACCGTTTACAGATGTTTTTTCAACTGTATTGCCGTCAGCGTTTGTAATGATATAGTGAGTAAGACTGCCATCAGATGATGTGCGGTATTCGCTTTCAAGCGAACCATCAAATGTGTAGTAGTAATATGAGGTTTCACCGCTTGAATAATCAACTGCTTTTGTAACAAGACCTTGCTTGTTGTAAATCATCTCGGCAATTTTACCTGTTTCACCTGTGATTACAGAAATATTGCCATAGTTATCGTAAGCATATTCAAGATAATCACCGTTTGCATAAGCAGTCTTTGTAAGATTACCGTTACTGTCATATGTGTGACTTGCAACAGTTACATTGCCGATTTTAGTTGACACAAGATTGTAGAAAACATCGTAGTTAAAGGAGTAGTCAAAACCATTGTGTGTAATTTTTGATACAGAGCCTAAACCGCTGTATGTATATGAGTTTTCAGAATCACCGTTTTTAACAGATGTAAGGTTGCCTGATGAATCATATGCGTAGCTTGTCACATTATCATCTGCATCAGTAATCGAAGTTACATTGCCGTTGACATCATAAACATAATGTGTTGTACTTCCCTGTTCATTGGTTTCGGAAGTTACATAATTGCCTGTGCTGTCATATTCAGAACTTGTCTGCATAAACGGTTTTGTTTTGTCAACAGACTCGGACAATACTTCATAATCAACATAATTGTCAACCTCTGTATCATCGTCTGAATCGTTACCTGCACTGACCGAAGAATCATCTTTTGAATCTTCTGATTGTTTAGTCACATACCCCGTTGCTAAAATATTCAGTTCAGCGTTGGTAACCGTCATTTCATTTTCATTATAACCATAAACAAACGCAAATGCAACATAGGATATTGTCTTGTCATTATTTTTGGAAAACATGACAAATATTACAGTTCGTTTTTAGCAGTATTCACCCACGATTTTGTAAAGTAAATATAGGTTGTTTTACAAATTATTGCAGAATGTAAAGCCATTGTATTTTTACTGTAAATAGTTAGTTATTATTATTGACCAAGATAAAATCAAGGAATATAATTTGAACGAAATTTGAAAAAGTGCTGATTAAATCGGTATTTTCAGTTTCAATCAAATATCGGGGTAGAAATAAAATGATAGAAAAACTATCACTTGATTTTGTCAGAAAGATTTACAATATACTCACCACGGGAAATGACGATGTGAATTTTTATTGTATGTGTCTGCAAAATCAAAATCGTGAGGCGGCAACAAACAATCCTGTCAAATTCGGACTCGAACTTATAAAAATCAATATTTTGTGCAGACTTCCGTTCTGCAACAAACGGATTTTCACAAAGACTGTCGGCAAGGATTATCTCTCGCAAATATTCGTAAGACCGTCAATTTGTGAACTTGCATCGGGTATGCTCGACAATTCACACCTTGTCACCGATATATTCGGCTCCGCTTTGAATCAAATTAAAGATGATGACAAAATTTTTACAGAAATTGAAAATGTCACGGGCGTAAAAGGTTTTGCTCTACTGAGAAAAAAATACGGAAAGCAAGGTCTTACAATTTCTCGGATTTATAAAAAAATAAATGCGGAGCTTAAAACACTGATTGACTATAAATTAGAGCTTTCATTGGTTGAAAATTCGTTTTTTGAGAACCGATACATTGTGCGTATGATTGACATTGCACAATGTAATAATATGAAGGTTTCAGTTGTGATAAGGTCGATATACCCGAAAGAATTTATAAAGCATCTGCTTGACAGCCACCAAATAGGTTATGACGAACTTATTGTGACAAACGGAAATAATAATGTTATTGAAACAGATGACAAAAGTCACACCTGCGTTATGAGCAATAATTATGATTTCATTAAGAAATATGCAAAAATGGGTTGCAGACAAATGTACTACCGCTGTCCTACCGCTCTTATGGAACACATTGATAATCCAATTAAAGATGAAAAATTCAAAAAGCTGTACAATACAATCTGCGGTATGAATCTTTTCAGCGGAATAAAAAGAATGAGCAATGAATATGAGCTTGGATATATGTGCATTGCTCCCGCAATTGTAGGTTTTGCATCGGAATGCGTTGAAAGATTACACAATGCAGAAAAAATGATTTTCTTTTGTGACGAAAACTCAATATTTGCTCAAACAGTCAAAATATTAAGCGAAAGCACCGATAAACTGATGTTTTTTCCATGGTCTGCTTTTGCAACGGATAAATACAGAACCGTTGAAGAATGGCGAAAAATAATTCCCGAAATGCCTGTTTTCAAATATGCAAAGCTTGGTGTTCTTGACAAGCTGATGAGGTATCCGCTTTCTGAAATTGACGGAAAAATCAGCGATGACGAGCTTGCAAAAATTATGGCAACCGCATGGATTGATAAGGATAGTGACGGTGTTGAAAATACGGTACAGGCCGTTATCAACGGCAGTCGTATTGTTGTGACTGTTGATCCGTTACCCGAAAAATGTGCAAGCGAAGAATTTGCAAAGACGATTTATCGGATTGATAAAAGCATTGTTTACAACGGAATAAGCATGAACAATTATCTTTGTGCCGATGATAACAATGTTTTAGCTCTTTCCGAAATCATTCAAGGCAACAAGCCGTTACTTTGGAAAATTGACAAAACTGAAAAGCATTGGGTTTATTCAAAGAAAATTGACACGGCAATCCTCAAAGAAATATACACCGCCGTATGTGACTTTGCAAATGACTTTGTGAAATACTCAAAAATTACCGATTGCAAATGCAAGATTAGCGGTGAGGACGCACTTTCACTTTATTTAAGCGGAATTGAACGCTTAAAAAATATTACTCAGGAGTGATTATATTGATTCTATACCATGCATCTACAATGTATCATCTTCTGTGCTGTATAGTACATAAGCTTGCTTATTATCCCGATGATGACGCAGAACTTCTGATACTTGAATACATAAAGCCCGATAAGAACAGAAAATCATTTTTAAAGCAGGTGATTGATTCGGGATTTTTCGCAACGGCAAGATATGTTCCCGAACAAAAATTCAAGCTAAAAAAAGGCAATGCACTTGATAATACAAGCAGTGAAAAAGAAATTAAATCCGTAATTGAAAATATTTCTAAAACATTTGAAAATTGGCTTGATGAGGACATAACAAAATTTGAGGAAATCTATGTTGCATCAGACCAACATTCACTCGGTATTTATCTTACAAGCAAAAGTATTCCCTATCATTATTTTGAAGATGCAAGCGGAATGCTTTCGGAACAGTCAAGATATCTTTCAATTACCAAAAGCAACAATATGACCAATCATATAATCAATGAATATCTTGGTTGTATGGGACGAAACAGTTGCGTCAAGTCAAAACTGTGCGACCTTCGTCATCAGCAGAAAGGCTTTTATGATGAAAAGGCGGAAGATTTCTGTATTTACGATATTTTAAAATACAAAATTCCCGACAGAGTACAGGATATTCTAAACTTCTTTGGCGATATACCTCACAAAATCAGAGGCGACAAAAAGATTTGCCTTTATCTTACTCAGGATTTGAACACACTCAAAATCAAAGACCTTGACCTACAGGAATTAATGATGACAACGCTTGTCGATTATATGTGCAATGATGAGTATGTGCTTGTTGTAAAGCCTCATCCAAAGGACAGATGGCAGAATTACAGAAGAATTTTCTCCGACTGTATTCTTCTTGAAAAGTCTGAGCCGTCGGAACTTTTACCGTTTGTCATCGACCGTGAGGTTGATATGGCTTTAACGGCTAGTTCAACATCAATCAGGGGCGTTGACAAGTTTGCAGTTCATTCCTACTACTTCACAACCGACATTGAAACAAGCCGTGAAAGAATTGACGATATGTTTATCGCAACTTTGTTATTAAAAGAACTTGGTATTCGCAATGTAAGTTCAATACGCAATATAAATGAAACTCAGATTACGAACTTTCTGAATCGCTACGGCATTGCTTTAGATAACGGTGATACTTTGATTGACGGCGATATGGAGAAAGTCGATAATCTTGATGTTTATGATTACAGACTTTCGCTGTTACTAAACCTTGGCAATATAATAAATTTCAATCCTAACATACCGACTGACGGTTTATATATTGTCACCGCTGACTTCACTCCGAAAGACTCAAGTCTTATGAGAGAAAAACAGCTGATGATATTTGCATATACAAATGATAAAGAAATTCAAAACAAGCTTGAATCGCTCATTATTCGCAAACAGCTTAGATATACGCAGGCAGACATTGCTGTTCGCTGCAAAAAAGCTGACAGCGAAAGTATTGAACGGTTAAAAGCAAAACTTGCAAGAGATATTGAATGGGAGAAATAAAAATGGAAAACAAGAAAAAAGTTGTGGCATTCGTGCCGATGAAATTAAACAATGAAAGATTACCCGGTAAGAACACAAAGGCATTTAAAGGAGGAAAACCTCTTCTCACCTACATTCTTGACACACTTACAAAAGTTGAAGGTATTGACGAAACATATGTTTATTGCAGTAATGAGGAAGTTAAAAAGTATCTTCCTAACGGCATTAAATTTCTTAAAAGAAGCGAAAGCCTTGACACATCAAGCACTTTGATTATTGATGTGCTTAAAGCATTTGCGGAAGATGTTGACGCAGATATTTATGTGCTCGCCCATGCAACAGCGCCCTTTATCAAAGCAAAAACAATTGAAACTGCAATTGATAAGGTAAAAAATGAGGAATATGATTCTGCCTTTACCGTAAAGCCGATTCAGGAATTTTTGTGGATGGACGGCGCCGCTTGTTACAACACAAACAAGATTCCGAGGACACAGGATATTCAAAATGTGTTTGCGGAAACAACTGGCCTTTATGTTTACACTAAAAAGCTTATTAAAGACGGCAGAAGAATCGGCAGTAATCCATACGGTGTAACTGTTGATTTTATTGAAGCAACCGACATCAACAATCCGATTGATTTTGACCTTGCACAGGTAATTTTTGATCATTACATTAAGAATAATACAGAAAGCGATAATAACGGTAACAATGAGTAATATAAAAATTCTTGACTGTACTCTTCGTGACGGAGGGTATGTAAACAACTGGCATTTTGGCAGAAAAGCAATTGAAACAATGCTTTTTAACTTTTCAAAATCAAACACAGATATAGTAGAATGCGGTTTTCTGACAAACAAGCCTTATGATCCCGACTATTCGCTCTACAACAGTGTTGAACAGCTCAATGAGCTTATAAGTTCAGACAGCAGTATGAACACGATGTATGTTGCGATGATTGCAATCGGTGAGCGTGAAATCAATCCCGTGCTACTTTCAGAGGCATATTCAACTGTACTTGACGGAATCAGACTTACATTTCATCCAAATGAAATTGATCTCGCCTTTGAATGGGCTGAAATTATAAAAAGTAAAGGCTACAAGCTGTTTATGCAGCCTGTAGGAACTACAAATTATACCGATAAACAGTTTCTTGATTTGCTTGAAAGAATAAATAAACTTGAACCGTATGCGTTTTATATTGTAGATACTCTCGGTGTGATGTATGAAAAAGACCTTATCCGTCAGGTGTTTCTCGTTGACAACAATCTGAAACCGTCAATCAGCCTTGGTTATCACTCGCACAATAATTTTCAGCTTGCATTTTCAAATGCACAGGCGCTTTCACAGTACAATACAAAGCGAAATATAATCATTGACTGCAGTGCAAACGGAATGGGACGAGGTGCAGGTAATCTTTGCAGTGAATTATTTATGGATTACCTCAACCGAACATTTTCAAAGAACTATGATGTATTGCCTGTTCTTGAAATTGTTGACCGTTACCTTATTCCGATTTCACTCAGCAATCCGTGGGGCTATAATTCGGCTTATTTTCTTTCAGCCGCAAACAATTGTCATCCGAATTATTCGTCATATCTCATGGCAAAGCATTCGCTTTCAATGCCTGCAATCGGAAGTATACTCAAGCAGATTCCGCAAAAAGAAAAGCGATTTTTCAACAAAGCGCTTATTGAAAAAATTTATCAGGAATACCAGAGCAATGCAGTTGATGATATTGAAATTCTTGACAGACTGCGTAAAAAGCTTGACGGAAGAAATGTGCTTGTTATCTCCCCCGGCTCTACGGTAAAAAGTGAAAAAGGTTCGATTTTGAAATATATTTCAAAGAAAAAGCCCTTTGTAATCTCGGTTAATTTTATTCCGGACTACATAAAACCGAATATTGTTTTTGTCGGAAATTCAGTCAGATATTCCGAGCTTGAGGACAGGCTTAATCTAAAAAAGACCGTGTTCACATCTAACATAAAAAATCTTCCGAAAAAAGCAGTCTGCATAAACTATTCGGAACTTATAAATGCAACAGATGACGCTTCGGACAGTTCAGGTCTTATGGTACTTAAACTTTTGAAAAAAGCGTCGGTAAAGTCGGTTGCACTTGCAGGATATGACGGATTCACCAAAAATCCGCTCTCAAATTACATAAGCAAAAATATGTGCGGTGCATATGATCCGATTTTACTTAAAGAAAAGAACCTTGCAATATCAAAAGAGCTTAAAAAGCTTAAAGAAAAGATGAAAATTAAGTTCGTTACAACATCAATTTATGATACCGAAAAAACAAGGAGCGATAAAAAATTGTGATGAGTACGATTCAGAATACAAAGCGAAAACTGAAACGAAAAGCTAAAAAATTTAAACTTAAAGCCGTAATGAAAAATCGCTTTGTGCTTGAAGGCTTTTATAAGTACGGGGATACCGACAAAAGTCGTTTCAGAAGAATGTTTTACCTCACCTCTCTGCATTTATCAAGCAAACTCGGAAGTGTTTCGGGAGCAAAGCCGAGAGTATATGAAAGAAAAAAATATACAATAAAACCTTGCGTGAGCGCTCCAGAGTCAAGCTTTGCCAAAAGACCGTCCCCCACACTTATGGCAAAAAAGTTTCTTGTAAACGATATTATATCCTTTGATATTTTTGACACACTGATTTTACGCCCGTTTGATGATCCAAAGTCGCTGTTCTTCCTTTTGGGCGAAAAGAATAAATGTCCCGGATTCAAGCGTTACCGTGAACTTGCAGAAAAGCTTGCAAGGCAGGAGGCTTTTGAAAAGAACGGCACTTATGAGGTGACTTTGCGTGATATCTATGAAAAGCTGTCACGATTTGTATTGCTTGATATTGACAAGGCTATGCAGTATGAAATTGAAACAGAACTTGATTTGTGCTTTGCAAACCCGTATATGAAAGAAATTTTCTTGCAAGCAAAAAATCTCGGAAAGACAATTATTGCCGTTTCGGATATGTATCTTTCAAAAGATGTTATTGAAAAAATGCTTAAAAAATGCGGATATGAAGGCTTTGATAATATCATTGTTTCAAACGAATACAATGCAAGCAAGCGTTCGCTTTTGCTTTATGAATACATAAAGGAGCAATACGGAGTTGAGAAAAAGTATATTCATCTCGGCGATAACATTGTTTCGGACAATCGTTCGGCACGAAAATGCGATATTGAACCCGTATGGTATAAGGGTGTAAATCCGAGAGGAAATGCGCACAGAGCGTTCGATATGACATCACTTATCGGCTCGGCATACCGTGGAATTGTCAACGCAAAACTGCAAAACGGTGATAAGCAGTATTCGCAGTATTACGAATTCGGTTACACTTATGCAGGCTTTCTTGTACTCGGATATTGCAAATTCATAAATGATTACTGCAAAAATCATGGGATTGATAAAATCCTTTTTCTCTCCCGTGACGGATACATTTTAAAGTCCGTGTATGACCGACTTTATCCCGACAGCAACACGGAATATGTATACTGGTCACGCTCTGCCGCAACAAAGCTTACCGTAAACAGATTCAAAAATGAACTTTTACTGCGATATATAAAGTACAAAATTCCTCGCAAGATGACAATTGCAAAGATTTTGAAGGCTATGGACCTTGAAGAAATGCAGCCGTTTCTTGACGAGGCGGAGCTTACTGCAGACACCTTGCTTACAAAAGAAAACTATGAGGACATTGTCAAGGTGTTTACCATACACTGGGATATTGTTACAGAGCATTACAGGCGCAGTAACACCGCCGCAAAAGCCTACTATAAAACGGCTGTCGGAAACAGCAAAAGTGCCGTTATAGTTGATATAGGCTGGGCGGCAAGCGGATTTTCCGCTCTTAGGTACCTTATTGAGGATGAATGGAAGCTTGACTGCAAGGTCAGAGGACTTGTTGCAGGCTCAACCTATCTTCACGATATGGATATAATCGAACCGCAGATGACAAACGACATAATCACATCATATATGTTTTCGCAGAGAATCAACCGTGAAATCCGCCGTGATCACGATGTAAAGCGTATGTACGGAGCTTTTACCGAAATTATGCTCAGCGCTCCCGCACCGTCATTCATAGGCTTTGATTTTGACGATGACGGAAGAATAAAGTATGAATTTGATTATCCCGAGGTTGAGGGATACAGTATGATAAATGAAATTCAGGACGGTATTCACGATTTTGTAAATGACTACACAAAACATTTTGCCAAATATCCGTGTATGATGAACATTTGCGGAAGTGACGCATATGCCGTTTGCAGACAGGTTATTTCCTGTCCCGAATATTTCAGCAATCTTTTTGCCGACTATCCCGTAAACAGAGCCGTAGGTTCTGCATCGTTTGAAACCGGCAGTCTTGGTAAACTGATTGAAAACGAATTTGTAAAGTGAGATAAACTATGATTTTATACTACGCACTTACCACTTATCACATACAATGCTGTGTACTTCATCGACTTACACGCAAAAAAGACGATACCGCCGTATTATTGCTCTCTGACATTCACAAAAATTCGGTTGCATTTTTAGACAGATACAAAAATTCAGGCATATTTGACGATGTACTTTTACTTAAAGAATCGGAAGTAAACGCAAATATCAAGAAAAATGAGCAAAAACACCGCTCTAAAAATTCGATTTTAAAATCAGCCTGCGCAGAAATAAAAAGGGTTCTTCCGATAACCCCAAATTCGGCAGATGAACTGTATCTTTGTCCCGACCACTTTCCTTTTGGCTGGTATGTTATCAAAAACAAGATTAAATATCATTGCTTTGAAGAAGGCTGCGGTGTGCTTTCCGACAACAGGTTTATGATGTCGAATATGAGCCGCAACAAAACACAGACCGCCTTGATGAACACGCTCGGATATTTTGGAGAAAATGACAGCTGTGTTGAAATACTTGCAGACGCTCAGGCACAAGCAGAGGGTTTCACTCACCCTAAAATGACCGATTTTTCAGCAAAAAGAATTCTTGAAAATCTTGATGAACACACGCTTGACAAGGTTCTTTCGTTCTTTGGAATTAAAGAAACAATCAAGGCAAACAGAAATACAAGTCTGATACTCACTCAGCATATGGCAAATTTGGGAATTATGCCGCTTTGCGACCAGCACAGGCTGTATGAACTTTTTGCAGATTATTTTCTTGAAAACACACACATTGCAATAAAGCCACATCCCGATGATATTGCCGGCAGGTACAAGGATATTTTCGGCAACAGTTGTACCGTATTGCCGTTTGCGATGCCGTCGGAACTTCTCCCCTATGTTTTTGACGGACGGGTTAAAACCGCAATTGCGGCATATTCAACAGCAGTCAAGAATCTCGGCAATTTCTGTGACAGAATGATTTGCTTTGACAACCGCATTATGGACGATTTCAGACATATCCACAGATACTATGCGGCGGTTAAACTTGCAAAATATCTTGGCAAAAACGACAGTATTGTTACAAACGGAAATGAACTTCTGCTTGAAGAACTTGCCAAAAATGACGATTTACAGACTGAATTCAGATTCAGCAATGAAATATCGGATTTTGACGGATATGCCATTGTTTCGGACAGGCTGTGTGAAAACAGAAAAATTGAGGATATCTCAGCTTTAATTTCATCAAAGCAGAACAGAGGTTGGATAATTTTTCTTAACGAAGAACAGATGCACATTTATTTTGACGGAACTGACAAGAAAGTTTTTTCAAAAATCAGACCGATTTTCATTGAAATCAAAGGAACGGAGAAAACTCATCAGGAAGTGATTTATTTGTATTCAGAAAATAAAAAAGCTCTTGAAAATGCTGAAAATTTCAGTTTGACAAAAGAGCTTAAATATACAGGAGTAACGATTGATTTACATTCAATTTCAAAAAGTGAAAGCGAAAAAATTAAAATGCTTGAGGGTGTTCTTGAAGCAACGGAAAAGCGGCTCAACGGATATATTGAAAACAAAAAAGCTGTTGACGCAAGGCTTGAGGCAAGGGGTATTGTACTGTGAAAAATACAAGAAAGCTGATTATATTTGACCTTGACGGCACATTGCTCGATACTTCGGACGGAATTTTGCATTGCTATCACAAAACTGCAAGCATGCTTAATTTAAGGAAAAATTCAGTTGAGAACGACAGCATTGTAATCGGCGGTCCGCTCTCCGACGGATTCAGAACACTTTATGATATACCCGATGAAGAAACTCTTGCAAAGGCAATTGACACATACAGAAAACTGTATGCAAACGAGGGCATTACAAAATTCAGTGCTTATAATGGGATTGATACTTCGTTAAGCGAGTTGAAATCAGACGGTTATCAGCTTGGAGTGGCAACGCTCAAGCTTGAAGAATATGCAAAATCCATGCTAAAAAATGCAGGGCTTGCAAAATATTTTGATATAATTCACGGTTGGAACGGTACAGAAAAATGCACCAAAGCATACACCGTTACCAAAGTATTGTTTGAACAAAAATGTCTTGCAAAAAATGCTGTGCTTGTCGGAGATTCTGTGTATGACAAAAACGGTGCAGAAATTGCCGGAGTTGATTTTCTTGGCGTCACCTACGGTTTTGGTATCAAAAAAGGCGACAAAACCAATTCAAGATTTGACACCGTTGACTCCCCTGTTGAACTGACAGAATATTTTAAAATCAACTGAGAAAAATAGTGCTTCAAACACTTGATAATATTCGTTTTATATATTATCTTAAGAACCTCGGGAAGATGTGCGAAAAACATGTATATAACATCTATTGATTCTGAGATTGATTTTGTCGTACAGTTACATTGGGCATAAATTTCTCCTCGATAAAATTTGCATTGCTGTTGTATTTGCTGATTATCTATGATTCGTATCCGCCATTCCTATAACTAGGAACTTTGATTTTACGTTTTTTCATTATTACTGTCTCTGCTTTTGTCATTGAAAAACTTCCTCTTAAGCTTTAAATTATCTGTTTCCATTATTGCCTTGCGGTTTCGAGAAAACTGATTGTGCTAAAAAGCAAAATCAACTTGTTGCTTAAAATTCAATTTTCTGCTTTAGGCAGTATACTATCACATGATTTTTTATTCTTTTTCGGTTTGACTCAACTATTGACATTAAAACCATATAAATATTTGCATAGCAAGACCTCCTGCACCGGATTTAACTCGTTGCGGGAGGTTTATTTTTATTCCGATATTTTTGGTTTCATTATTATATCTGTATAAAAATTTCTTCGATCATTGTAAAATCTTACGACTACAAGGGTAATTTTGAGGGCAATAATCACAAAATTTCAAGTTTCAAAATTACAAGCGGCAGTGAAAAAATAGGTCTGTTCGGCTCAATTAAGATAAGTCTGTTAGCAATCACCGTCGTAATAATGGCTTTTATAGAGTCCCTATGTGTAACTGCGGTCAATTATGGCAACAATACTAAGGTGGCTGCACATATTGATTCTGCCACTGAACCACAGCCGACCATGGTAAGTCTGCTATGTGCACCGTCTTTATACCATCGTAGGTTGCTCCTGAGAACTCATCTGCTGTTAGAACATATTTTGGCAATTACCATAGATTTCTGTCAAACGCTCGTATTCTCTTTTTTGTCTTTGGAGTAAGTTCACAGGAATTTTAGGCATAAAAAAGAGCCCTATGGCTCGTATGTTAAAAATATTAAATAAGTAATTGTTATTGATTATCTTAAATTCCCTGATAATTCCGTACTTTTTAAGATTTACAAGAAGGTATCGTTTTATTCACTCCATGCTGTGGAGGGAAGTCGATCACTTGCTCTTTTAATGAAACTTTCTTTGAGATTTTGTCGATAAACGGAATTTTTACATGCAAACCAGTTGACCAAGTTACATGATATGTTCCGAGTCTTTCAATTAC
>ENA-ORLU01001678-ORLU01001678.1-human-gut-metagenome-genome-assembly--contig:-NODE-1678-length-15450-cov-2.526117_pt1 | contig 15450 bp, 20 predicted proteins | sample MGYA00243009_ERZ508833 | MGnify/ENA primary metagenome ERZ508833 (study PRJEB26277, sample SAMN04329763) | human gut metagenome | biome: human-associated habitat | host: Homo sapiens | place: USA...
AGTGATTGTATCCTTTTGAATCTTAGTTTTTTTTCTAAAAAGACTACTATAGGATTAAATATATAAGCTAAAATAAAAGCTATTACAAATGGTGTTAAAAGTGATAAAAGTAAATTGATTACATTAAAGAAGTATTGATAGTTATCAATAAATTTAATTAATATATATGATACAACTACAGTCAGCACTATATTTAAGTAAAACTTTTTTTCTTTCAAAAATAACACATCCTTTAAAGATAAATTTTAGAATTTAACTAACATATGTATTATACAATAAAAATATTATTAATACATATTAGAAACACAAGATACTCAAAGCTTCTCTAGTACAGGAATAACATCATTTAAAGAACGTACAAAATTAACGGGTAAAGGAACATTACTAGGTCTTATAGACTCTGGAATAGATTACAATATACCTATATTCAAAGATAAAGATGGCAAATCTAAAATACTTTACTATTGGGACCAATCTATTGACGGAAATCCACCAGATGGGTTTAAAGAAGGAACATTATATACTAATGAAGATATAAATAAAGCTATAAATGGAGAAATGGAAGTTCCTATATCAGCAACTAGTACTCATGGAACTCATACAGCAGGTATTGCTTGTGGGGTAGCAAATGAAGCAGATATGATAGTTGTAAGGGTAGGAAGAAGACAAACAGATACTTTCTCTAAAAGTACTGAATTTATGAGAGCTATAAAATTTGTTTTAGATAGAGCTTTAGAACTACAAAGACCAATTGCTATAAATATAAGCTACGGAAGTAATGAAGGGTCTCATAGAGGGGAATCTTTATTTGAACAATATATAGATCAAATGTGTTCGTTTTGGAAAAATAATATAGTTGTTGCAGCTGGTAATAATGCAACAAAAGCAGGACACAAAAGAATTAATATAAAAAATGATGAAAATGAAGATACCTTAGTTGAAATAGAGGTAGGTCAAAATGAAAAAATAATCATTTGTAGATGATTTTAATCTATATTTAGTTAGCCCAACAGGTAAAAGTACTCAGCCTATATCACAAGATTCAGGCCTAGTAAAAAATATTATTGGAAATACTAGGATAAATGGAGTTTTTTATCCTATAGCACCATATTCGTTAAGTAGAAGAATAACTATTGAGCTAAAATCAGATACTGAAATAATTCCAGGAATATGGACACTATTATTCACTCCTATTAAATTAGTAGATGGGAATATAGATATATATTTGCCAACATCAGAAGGGATAACAGTAGATACAAGGTTTTTAGAACCGAGTAAGGTTCTTACAGTAACTGTTCCGGGTACTGCTAGCAAAGTTATAACTGTTGGGAGCTTCAATTCTAGAACAGATGTGGTTTCTACGTTCTCAGGAGAAGGTGATGTAGATGGTGGAATAATTAAGCCAGATATATTAGCTCCTGGAGAAGAGATAGTTTCATATTTACCTGGTGGATCAACAGGAGCACTTACAGGAACTAGTATGGCAACTCCGCATGTAACGGGAGTCTGTTCTTTATTAATGCAGTGGGGGATTGTAGAAGGAAACGACTTATTTTTATATTCTCAAAAAGTCAAATCAGTGCTTATAGAATATGCAAGAAGAAATCCACAATACACTTATCCAAATAATTCTAGAGGGTATGGATTTTTAGATTTGTCTAAATTAAATTTATTGAGCATATCTCAAAATAACCAAGACTATGGACTTTATCGAAGCAAGAAAAAAATAAAAAAAAAGAAAAATTTAAGGCAAGAATGTAATTGTCTTATGGGAAATGATATAGGAGCTTATAACACATGTGGGCATTTATGCAAATATTGTTATGCAAATTCTAATAAAGGTTTAGTCATTGAAAACATGAGAAAACATAATGAAGATTCTCCATTTTTAATTGGTAATTATGAAAGTGGAGATAAAATAGCAGAAGCAAAACAGAAAAGCTGGATTACATATCAAAATGAACAAATTAGTTTTATATAAAAAAAAGCAAGTATTTTAATTGCTTGCTAATTTTTATGATATAATATTTATTGAAAGAATGATAAGGAGATAAAACATGAAAAGATACAATAAAAATGAAATTGACAAGTTAGCAGAAATCTTAAAAAATGATGGAGTAATAAGTGTTCCAACAGATACTGTATTTGGAGTATGTGCACATATTAATTCAATAAATGCATATAACAAATTAATAAAGACGAAAAATAGACCAATTACAAAACCTTTTCCAATAATGTGTGCAGATAAAGAACAAATAAAAGAAATTGCAATAATAGATATTAGAACAGAAAAGTTAATTCGAAAATTTATGCCAGGACCAATTACTTTAGTTTTAAGAAAAAAAGAAGGACTACCAGAGTATATTACTAATGGATGGGATACCATTGCAGTAAGACTGGCAACATCAAAAGCCTTAGAAGAATTAATTAGAAAAACAGGGAGTCCACTTTTTATGAGTAGTGCTAATCAAAGTGGAGAACCTACATGTAAAAACTTAGATGAAATAGAAAGATGTTGTCCTAATTTAGATGGAATGATGGAAGGAGAAATTTCATTTGGTATTGGGAGTACAATAGTTGATTGTACTTCAAATGAATTGAAAATTTTACGAGAAGGTCCAATTTCTATTGAACAAATAAAGGAAGAATTATTGCATTAAAATAAAGTTATAAAGCAGATAATTATTGATAATTATCTGCTTTTATGATATAAAATTAATGAAGGTGAATAAGAAAATATGAAAAAGAGGGTTATAATAACCGTAATTATAATGATTACTTTAATTATTTTACCATTATGGTATAATGGTATACTTATTTTTAATTATCCAGATAAAAAAGAATATAAGATAAAAGGAATAGATGTTTCTGCCTATCAGGGAGATATTGATTGGAATATTTTATCCAAACAAGGAATTGATTTTGTTTTTATTAAAGCAACTGAAGGAAGTTCTTATGTAGATGAAATGTTTAAGAGAAATTATGAAAACGCATTAAAAACAGATTTAAAAATTGGAGCATATCACTTCTTTAGTTATGATAGCAATGGAGAAAAACAAGCAGATAATTTTATAAGAAATGTACCCAAAGTTGAAAAAATGCTTCCACCTGTTGTGGATATTGAATTTTATGGAAATAAATACAAGAATGTTCCTGATATTAAAAAAACACAAAAGCAATTACAAATTATGTTAGAAAAATTAGAGGAATACTATGAAAAAAAGCCAATTATTTATGCAACATATAAATCTTATAATTTATATATTGCTAATAATTTTGAAGGTAATTTTATTTGGATTAGAGATGTGTATTTCAGGCCAAACTTAATAGATAATAGAGATTGGACTTTCTGGCAATATTCAAATAAAGTTATATTAAATGGCTATAGTGGACAAGAAAAAAGAATAGATATGAATGTTTTTAATGGAGATAAAGAAAAATTTGAAAAAATGTTTAATTAATAAGATTTGTGAATTTTAAATATAATGGTCCAATAATTATACCAATTTATGAGGAGAAAGTAAAAAATGAAAATAATTACATTATGTGGAAGTTTGAAATTCAAAAAAGAAATGATAGAAATTGCAGAGAAAATGACATTAGAAGGAAATTGTGTTCTTACACCAGTTTATCCAGTATTAGAAAATTATAAAAGAACAGATAGACAATTTTCATAAAAAATCTAAAATCTGGTGAACATTTATATAAATTTGAAATTTAAAGGAAAAAATTAATATGAAGAAAAAAGTAATTTTTAGTATAGTTTTAATAATAGCTGGAATTTTAATTGTTATTGTAAATAAAATTATTGGAAATTTTGATTGGCATTTAAGATCTGATTTTATATGGTTAGCATCATTTATGATTACATTTGGAGTGTTTTGTTTAGGAATTCTTTCATTAAAAGATGTAAAAAAAGAAGGAGTAAAAATATTTTTTACAATATTTTGGACTTTGATTAGTATTATAGTCGCATTTGTTGAGGTTATGGTATTATGCTGGATTATAAAAACAACAGTTATTAAAGAAATAGATGGTATTAAATATTGTGGAGTAGAATATGAAACTAATCGTTTAAGAAAAAATATATATTATTATAAAGAATATAATATATTTGCATATCATGAAACAAAAGAACATATAGAAGAATTTTATGACTATGATGATTATGAACATCCCTTATATAGAGAATATTATGATGAAAATTCACGATGTAAAATAATATATGAATTTGATAAAAGCGGAAATATCATAGAAATAAAAGAAAAAGAATAAATGAAAGCATTTGGAGATATGATAAAATAAAAAAGCATAAAATTTTGAAACTTTTTTTAATTTCAACTGTTTGTATATGTGAAAGCAGGGTAAGATATGGAAAAAGATTTAGATATAAAATTATATAATGAATATTTAAACGGAGAAAAAGATGCTTTTGAATTGCTATATAACAAGTATAAGGACAAAGTACAATATTTTGTGTATAACATAGTAAGAGACTATCAAAAAGCCGAAGATATTACTCAAGATGTATTTATTTATATTATGCAAAATAAAATTAAAGATGGTTATAGTTTTAAATATTACATATATTTAGTTGCTAAAAGTAGAGCATATAATTTAATAAATATGGAAAAAAGAAGAACTGAAATAAATGAAAAATATATTTTTAATGAAACTATGAAAATAGAACAAAATGTAGCAGATATTATAACAAAGAATGAAAAAAGACAAGCAATAATTACTGCAATAGATATGTTAGATGATAGATACAAAAATGCAATGTATTTAGTCAAAATCGAAGAATTAACATATGAAGAAACAGCACAAATACTTGGAGAATCAGTTCAAAATGTTAGAAATCTTATCCATAGAGGCAAAAAAGAATTACGCAAAATACTAATAAAGAAAGGATTTGATGAAATGAATAAAGTTTCAAAAGTAATTATAGCAATATTATGTATAAGTATTTTACTTGCAGGAGGAGTATATGCAACAGCAAAAATTGTAGAAAGTTTTTCAGGAAAGGCAAAAATGGCTCCTACATTTACAAGTAAGATATCATCAATAGATACAAATAAAGTATGGTGTGGAACCTTTAATTTGGTATGGAATGATTTTATGAATGATGTTATTGGTGGAAAAATAGAATTTGAAGATGGTCCATCAAAATTAGCAGATGAACTAAATAAACAAACATTCACAGCAAAAGAATTAAATTCTAATTCATACTTTAAAATTCATGGTAAAGCATCATTTGACTTAAAAGATAAAATTGAAAATGGAATAAAAGAAAAGTTTAATGAAGATAGTAAAATATTGGATAAAGTAGAATGGGGAAATCCTGAAGTTTATGTATTATATGCAATGTTAAAAAAGGAATTTAATTATTTAGAAAAGTTTCCAACTTTAAAAGATAATATCTTTGGAGATTCTGAAGAAAAAGTAAAATATTTTGGAATAGAGCCAGATACTTCACAAAATGCAAGTAAAAATATTGAAATATTATTTTATAACTCAGAAGAAGATTTTGCAATTAAATTAAAAACAAAAGAAGGAGAAGAAGTTTATCTATATAGAACAACAGGAGAAAACAAATCCTTTGAAGAAAATTATAAAGAAATGCTAGAAAAGCAAGCAAAATATACAGGAAATAGAAATTGGAATAAAAATGATGTTCTAAATATACCAGTTATTAAAATTAATGATGAAATAAATTATGATGAACTTTGTGGAAGATGGATAAAAGGAACAGACTGGTATATTAGACAAGCAATTCAAACAATAGATTTTGAACTAAATAATTATGGTGGAAGTGTAAAAAGTGAAGCTTTAATAGAAGCTTTAGAAAAAGAAGTATTTGAAACAGGAAGAAAATTTATTTATAATGATGACTTTATTTTATATTTAAAAGAAGAAGACAAAGAAAAGCCTTATTTTGCATTAAAAGTAGATAATACTGATGTATTAGTAGCAGGAGAAAATAATTAGATTTGAAGATTAGAAGGAGATAAGTAATGATTTATTGGATTGCGTTATTTATGTGGATAATTAGTATATTGACAATTATAATTTTTTTAAAATATAATTTTGATGATAAATATTTATTAATAGTATCTCAAATATATAATTTTATGACAGGTTTCTTGGGTTTTGAAATATATTTTTTATTGATAATGTTGTCTATAAAATATTTAGGTAATATTACTAATATTTATGTATGTTATTTATTACCTGTAATACCAATAATATTATTACTATTTCCATTAAATATTAAAGTTATGAAAAAAGTAAAAACAAGCATAATTGTCTATTTAATATTATCAATTTTTATAATTATATTTGGATTTTGTATATTTGTTTTTCTATCAAATAAATTTGTAGCAATGATATAATTGGAATGAAAATATAAAAGAAAATTCTAGTAATTTGGAAAATCGAAAACAACTAGAAAAAAGTTACATACCTTAAATGTGAGGTGTGTGACTTTTTCTTTTTTCAAAATTACTCTTGACTTAAATCCTACTTCAAGTGATATGATATTTTTTATTTTTATGAAACTTTTTTAGTAGACTAAGAGCTCATATAGATGTAAAATGTGTACATATTATACGGAGGAAATTATGGAAGAATTAGTTGAAAAAGCACAAAAAGGTGACAAAAAAGCATTTACACAATTAATACATACAATTAGACAAGATTTATACAAAATAGCTAGATGTCGATTGTCATGCGAAGATGACATAGAAGATGCTGTTCAAGAAACAATGATATCAGCATTCAAAAATATAAAAAAATTAAATAAAAAAGAATCATGTAAAACATGGATTATAAAAATATTAGTAAATAAATGTAATCAAATATATAAGAAAAATAAAAGCAGAAATATTTCATTTGAAGAACTAAAAAAAGAGCCTGATTATTCTGATTCAGAAAATTATACTGAATTAGAGAAAATAGATTTCTATTTCATTTTAAATGACTTAAATTATGACGAAAGAATAGCAATATTGTTATTTTATCTAGAAGATTATTCAATTAAAGATATTGCTAAAATATTAAAATCAAATGAAAATACAATTAAAACAAGATTAAGAAGAGGAAAAGAGAAAATTAAAAATAAATATATAAAAGGGGATGATTTTTATGGATATGTTAGATAATAAAATAAAAAAAATTTTGAGTCAAAATATAGTTGAACCAATTACATATGAAAAAGCTATAAATGAAGCTTTATATTACAAGAAAAAACATAAAATAAAAGAATACATCACTAAAGTGATTATAATGATATCTTCTATTATTGGAGCATTAATTGGAAGTTTTGGAATTGCATATGCAGTTACAGGAGGAAATATTAGTGAAATACCTATATTTAATTCTTTTGGTACAAAGTTCATTGAACAATATAAAAATTATAAACAACCTGTTGAAAATCAAAGTATAGCATATGGAGAAACTACTATTGAATTAACATCAACAATGTGTAATGAAGGAATAACAATATTAGAATTTGATGTAAAATTAAGTCAAGAAGATTATAAAAACTTAAAGCTTGATCAAACAATATATAAAGAATCAGATGATGCTGAATACGAACAAAGAAAAGAAGAAGTCAAAAAAACTGTGGTTAATGATGTAAGACATATTTTATGGGGAAAATATCAAAAAGAAGGAAATAAAGAACTTGCCAAAAAATTTCAACTTGGAAATTATGACATAGATACTGATATAAAAAATACTCCAGAATATGAAGAATATTTAGAAAAACAATTAAAGAAAATTGATGAACAGCTAGAAGAAAGAAAACATACTGGGTATAAAATTGGATTAGCACTTAATACAGAACAAGTTGGTGGAATACAAAATTATGACAAATTTAATCCAAATCAAGAATGGTATGCAAGCATTTATATTGATGATATTCCATATTGTGTGAATAATTATCAAAAAGTAGAAAAAATAAATGAATATGAATATAAAGTATATACAATGTATGCTTTAACAGATGATGAATTAAATGGAAAAGAAAATTTTAAAATTTCACTAAAAAACAATAAATTAGTTAATGCAGTAGATTGGAAAAGTATGCAAAGTTATTGGTCAAGTAATTGTCAATGGTTTGCAAAAAATTTATTACAAAGTATAGATGAAGAAAATAAATATATTAAAGATATATCTTTTGATTTTGAAGTTAATGTATCAAAAAATGAAGTATTAAAAGATAGTAAAGTCATAGAAAATCCACAAATAATATCTGAATTTAGAAATATTACTCAAACTGTTGAAAAAGTGGTAGATTCTCCAATGCAAACAATTGTACAAATCAATCATTCTGCAAGTAAACAATCTTCAAAAGCATTTGCAAATAAATATTCAGATCATAATATTGAACATTTACCATTAACAAGTGAATATAAAGTATATGATGCAAATGGAAAAGAACTTTCTTGTTTTAGAACTAGTAATAAACATACATTAATATATAGTAATGGATTTAGAGAAGATTACGATCCACATGATATTCCAACTAAAACATATTCTAATGCTGTTTGGGAAACAATTGAATATTTATTAATAGAAAAATGTGATACAGACTATATAAAAATAGTTCCAGTTGAATCAATAATTAATCCTGTAAATGATGAACAATCATATGGAGGAATATATTATGAAATGGATCCTTTAATTATTAATTTAAAATAGAATAAAAGAGCACAAATGTGCTCTTTTTAATATTTATTTACAAATAAAATAAAAAATGATATAATAGCAATAATTGTAAAGGAGCGTAAAGATATGTTAACAGTCCAACAAAAATTAGAACATTTAAGAACATTAGGAATTGATGGCAATCTTTCAGAAATTGAAAAAATGTATGAAGGAAAAGAATTTGATATACATGATTCAGAATATAAAAAATTATTAGAGTTATCAAAGAAATATTGTATTAGATTTACAGAATTATCAAGTTTAATAAGTAAAGCTCAAACACAAGAAGAAAAAGATGCTTATAATCAAGAAAAAAATGATATTTTAGATAAATTATTTCCAGGACACGGACCAATATTTGGAGGTGGAGATGGATTATATGCAATTATCGGTACAGTTGATTTAGATGGATATAATTATATTAATGCAAGAGTACATTTTAATGCATCATCATTAGTACATTTAGAAGATTATGTATTTGTTGCTTCTAATGTAGAATTCGGAACAAACAATATAACTTCAAAACTTGGAAAAATAAAAATAGGAAAAGATACATGGGTAGGTGCAAATGTAAAATTTGATGATTATACAAATGTAGGTCAAAGAAGTGTCATTGGAATGGGAAGCCATATTGTTAGAAGTACAAATTTGGCTCCAAATATGATTTCATTTGGAGAACCTTGTAGAGAATACAAAACAATAAGTGAAAATTATGAAACATTAGTAAAACAACCAGGAAGAGAAGGAAAAAGAACAGATGATGAAATAAAACATATATTAGCACATTTAAAAGAACTTGGTATAGAAGGTGATTTTTCACAATATATAAGAGCTATAAATTATAAAAAATATAATACTTTGGAGCCAACAATATCAAAAATATATGAACTATCTCATAAATTATGTTCCGAATATAATAGTAAAGATATATCTATAAGACGTAGAAAAACTATATTAGATGCATTATTTCCATTACAAGGAAAAAATTTAGTTATGGGAAATGATATTTTTGTTGACTGTATTGGAACAGTAAAAATTGGAAATGATGTAAAAATTGGAAATAGTCCGACATTAGCTGGAAATATAACAATAGGAGATAATGTGAAAATAGGTAATAATGTTGCATTGCAAACAACAGGACATGAAATATATTATAAATGGAGAAAAATAACATCAGATAAAAATGGAAGTTTATGTGAAATTTCTACACCAGGATATATAATTGTTTTTCCAGAGCTCATTTTAGCAGATGGAACAAAAGTTATTCCAGATCAAACATTAAGAAGAAATACACACAAAGATGAAACAATAACACATTCTAGATAAGAATTGATTGGAGGAAAAAATGAGTTTTAAATATGAAAGAAAGATAAATTATTATGAAACAGATAGAATGGGAGTAGTACATCATTCAAATTATATAAGATTTTTAGAAGAAGCAAGAAGCAGATGGATGGAAGAATTAAATATTCCAATGGAAAAATTAGAAAATGAAGGTTTTACAATTCCTACATTAGAAGTTGACTGTAAATACAAGCATCATGTAACTAGTGGTGACATTATAGTAATAGAACCATATATATCTGAATTTAATGGAATAAGAATGACTGTTAATTATAATGTTACAAACAAAAAAACAGGTGATATAGTAATAGATGCATTTACAAAACATTGCTTTACAGATAGAACATTAAGACCAATTAATATGAAAAAGAAGAATATAGAAATCTATAATATATTTGAAAGTTTATATGAAGAAAATGCAAATTAGCTTTGACTAAAAAATATAAATGTGATAAAATAATATGGTTGTTCTAATATACCCTATTACAACAAGGAGATAAAAAACATGACAGAAAAACTATTAAGAGATTCTTTAACCGAAGCAAAAAGCAAGGGGGAAGTTGGTTTATTTATTTGGGCAAATTGGAGAGTTTGGGATGACTTAGCTTATGAGATGAAACAAGGAAACAAATACTATGATGTGGCAATTTCTAAAGTATTAAACCAAGAGGAGGCAACTATTTCGACACAATTATGTGGATTTCAAGCACCTGGGATTTTTGCAGTACCTGTTCCCAAAATGATCAAATCAGAAGATTTTTTCAAATATGTTTTGGAAATGTGTGAGAAAGGAAATTATAAAGGACCAATTACATTTATTCCGTCAAATGAAATAAGTCAATATTGTTAAATAGGAGGAGAGGATTCAGAGTTGAGTCCTCTTTTTTATTTTTAGTACATAAAAACATTTGACATTATATAAATACTATATTATTATAAATAAAAAGGGGAAATATAATGAAGAAATCTTTAAACTCTAATCAATTAAAATTAATTGCTGTATTAGCAATGATATTTGATCATTTATTATGGGTAATAAAACCTGGTTATAATAATGGAACAATAATATTACTATTACATTTGATAGGAAGAATTGTAGCACCAATATTTTGCTTTTTCATAGCTGAAGGAGCATATTACACAAAAGATAGAAAAAAATATTTAACAAGATTATTAATATTTGCAGTAATTTCACATTTTGCATATTGTTTTGCATTTGGAATAAATTTTATTCCATTCAAAAATGGAACAAGTTTTAATCAAACAAGTATAATGTGGTCATTAGCATTAGGTCTTATAGGAATAATGATACAAGACTCAAAACTAAACAATAAACTAAAAATATTCTTTATACTTTTATTATGTGTATTAGGATTTCCATCAGATTGGAGTTCAGTTGCAGTAATGATAATTATATATAACTATGAATATAGAAACAATTTTAAAAAGCAAATGATAAGCCAAACTATATTTTCTGGCATATATTCATTAGTATATAGTATCTTTATTAGCATAGAATATGGAATCCTTCAAATGGGAACAATCTTAGCAATACCATTATTAAAATTATATAATGGAAAAAGAGGAACATGGAAAGGAATGAAATATTTCTTTTATATAATATATCCTGTTCATCTTATACTTTGTGGAATATTAAGATTATATTTATATGGAAATATTTCAACAATGATAGGATAAAAATGTAAAAAACAGATAATTATTTGATAATTATCTGTTTTTATGATATAACAATATAGTGAAATTAAATAGGAGAATAATATGAATATACCCAAACATAACTTAATACAAATTCAAGATTTACAAAAAGAAATAGAAGAAAATGATGACTTAGAAAAAATAAAACTAGAAGAGTATGAAACAGAAAATATAGAAATTCTAAAAATCACAATAAGGAAATGAATAATAAACAATACAACTATAATAAATAGTAATTTTGAAAAATGCATGTTTATAGATATTCAATTTAACAATTGTAATTTTTCAAATACAATTTTTGAAAACTGTAGTTTTATAAGATGTGAATTTAATAATTGCAAATTAACAGGATGTAGCTTTAATGAAAATACATTATTAGACACAAATTTTATAAATGTTAATATGAATTATACTAATATAACAATATCAGATTTAAAAAATGTATACTTTAAAGAAACAGGACTAAAAAATGCAAATTTACAAAATAATAAAGTAAAAAATATAAAATTTCAAGAAGCGGATTTAACACAAATACAAATATTTCAAACAAGTTTAAATGGAATTGATTTATCACAATGTAAAATAGATGGAATAGCAATTTCTATAGATGATATAAAAGGGGCCACAATCAATCAAGTTCAAGCATTAGACTTAATATATTTATTAGGTGTAAAAATAAAATAGTGAAGGAATACAAATATGGAAAATTGGTTAGTTGGTTAGAATGGGCAATAGAAATTCAAAGTTTAGCACAGACAAAAGAATAGAATTTATAAAATGTATGAGAAATGCAGGAGTTGAAATAGAAATTCTAATAGAATATATGACATTATTTGAACGACGAATTTATATTAGTATATTAGAAATAGTATCTTTTTATAAAATAACCACCCTCTGTTAGAAAACAGAGGGTGGTATTGGACTTACCGATTATTATTAGAAAAGCTTCTGATAACAAAGGCAAGCAGTAACAAGACGGCCAGGATAACATACCAGTATTTGAGAACATAGTAGATTGCTGCAATCTTAATCAGTCCCAAGAACATAGCGGGAAGCAACTCAGGGATCAAAAACAAAATCACCAAGAAAACCCACATAGTACACACTCCTTTTTATGGCTACACTTGTAAAAAAAATAAACTTAACATAAGTATAGCATATATACTATCTATTGTCAATAAAATAATATAAATAAAATATAATAGGAGGAAAAATGGAAACTATAGAATTATTATTATTAAGTATCGGCCTTGCAATGGATGCCTTCGCTGTTTCTGTTTGCAAAGGAATTTCAATGAAAAAAATTTACTGTAAAAAATCATGTATTATAGGGTTATGGTTTGGAGGATTTCAAGCACTTATGCCAACAATAGGATATTTTTTAGGTTCAGCATTTGAAAGTCTTGTTACAAATATAGATCATTGGATTGCATTCATCTTGCTTGGAATAATTGGTGGAAATATGATAAAAGAAGCATTTTGCAAAGAAAAAGAAGATGAAGAAAGTAATGATGATATAAGTTTTAAAACAATGTTTGTATTAGCTGTTGCTACAAGTATAGATGCACTTGCTATTGGAATAACATTTGCATTTTTAAAAGTAAATTTACTTTTAGCAATTTCAATGATAGGTATAATAACATTTGTAATATCAATTATAGGTACAAAAGTTGGAAATAAATTTGGTAGCAAATATGAGAAAAAAGCTGAATTAGCAGGTGGAATTATATTAATCTTAATTGGAATAAAAATATTATTAGAACATTTAGGAATTTTGTAACAAATATAATTTTTCTGCGTCATATTTACAAAGGGGGAAAAAGTTATGCAGGATATTGAAAAAATATATAAAGAATATTTTGAAACAGTAAATAAATATTTATTCTGTCTAACTCGTAATAGTGATATTTCTGAAGAACTTACCCAAGAAACTTTTTACAAAGCTGTCAAAAAAATTAATACATATAAAGGTGAGTGTAAGATGTCTGTATGGTTATGCCAAATTGCTAAAAATTTATGGATTGACCAATGTCGAAAAAATAAAAAGATTGCTAATCTATCTGAAGAAGATTTAATAAATATTACTGAACAAAAATCATTAGAAGAAAAAATTATATCAGATGATGAAAAAATTTCTCTATATAAGAGAATGCAAAAACTAGATGAAAAAACAAGAGAAGTAATGTATTTAAGAATATCAGGAGAATTAACCTTTAAAGAAATAGCAGATATTTTAAATAAAACTGAAACTTGGGCAAGAGTCACGTTTTATCGAGGTAAAAACCAATTAAAGGAGGTTGATTAATATGAGTAGAAAAAATGAATGTAAAATTGTTCAAGATTTATTACCTAATTATGTTGAAGGTTTAACAAATGAGGAAACAAATTTATTTATAGAAGAACACCTAAGAGAATGTAATACTTGCACAAAAATGTTTAATAACATGAAAACTGAAATCCCAAAAACAGATAAAGAAGCAAATAAAAATGAAGTAAATTATATAAAAAAATACAATAAAAAATTAAAAACTTTAAAAACAATCATAATAATTATATTAATAATTTTTATAACAATTCTAGGAAAAAAAGCTATAATATTATCATCACTTTCTGAAAAGGCTAAAGAAAATCAATCATATGATAATTATTATATTAAATTAAATTCATACCAAGGAGATTATTTTATAACAACTGAAATTTACAATAAAGGAGAAGATTATTTACGAACTTGGACGAGATTTTCAACAGACACTCAAGAAATACAAAAAATGATATATTATAAAAAAGGAAATGATCAAATATTATTACAAGAAATAGGAGAAAACAAATATATAAAAAAATCTTTTATAGAAGGTCAAATATATCCTGTAACATATATACCAACTAATTTAAAAAATAAAATTGAAAGTATAATCTTTCCAAATATTAATTCAACATATTTCAGTGTAATTTCAACATCTTGTAATGGTAAAAAATGCTATTTAATAAAAGACAAGAATAATGAAAGCTATATTGATAAAGAAACTGGTATGGCTGTTAGACATATTGAAAAAAATAATGAAAATGATTTAGTTATAGATTATGATTATAAATTTAATATAGTTACAGATAATGATATAAAAAAACCAGATATAACTGGATATATTATTGAAGAATAGAATTAAAAGTTCTATTCTTTTTTATTTTTATTTGAATATTATTTATGAAGGAGGAAAAATATGTTTAAACAAAACTTCATAATTGGAAATACTCCAATGATAAAAATAAACTACAAATATAAAGAAAAAAATAAACAAATTTTTGTAAAATTAGAATATTATAATTTTACTGGTAGTATAAAAGATAGAGTAATATCTTATATCTTAGAGAAAGCAATATCGAGTGGTGAATTACAACAAGGAATGCCTATTATTGAAGCAACTAGTGGAAATACAGGAATTTCTATAGCAGCAATAGGTTCTTATTACAAACATCCTGTCTATATATTTATGCCAGACTATGTGAGTGAGGAACGAAAAAAAATCATGGAACTTTATGGTGCTAAAGTAACTACATTTTCTAAAGAAGAAGGTGGATTTCAAAAATGTATTGAAGAGGCTAAAAAGAAAACTTTAGAATTGAGAGGATATTCTACTAACCAATTTGATAATTATGATAATGTTTTAGCACATTACTTTACAA
>ENA-ORLU01001684-ORLU01001684.1-human-gut-metagenome-genome-assembly--contig:-NODE-1684-length-15396-cov-4.700307_pt1 | contig 15396 bp, 9 predicted proteins | sample MGYA00243009_ERZ508833 | MGnify/ENA primary metagenome ERZ508833 (study PRJEB26277, sample SAMN04329763) | human gut metagenome | biome: human-associated habitat | host: Homo sapiens | place: USA...
CTATTTGTTTCACACCGCCCTGCAATACCTTATCATCACTAAATAGTCTCACCTTTTCCCCATTGGAGAACATCGGCAAATTAACTTTAAGTTTCAGTGTTTCCTTCTGCGCATTTACTCCGGCAATATACCATTTGTCTCCATGACGACGGGCAAGAATAACGTATTTGCCAGGATAACCGTCAATGAAACGTACCTCATCCCAAGTCGTTGGAACCTCTTTCATAAAATCAATAGCCCACGACGGAGAATCGGTCAGGTTATTCGGTGCCAGAGCAAAATGCTGTACCGGACTTTGAAATAGAACCGCCGTAGCCAGTGCGTAGACATCTGATGTCACCCGCCGGCTTCCCCGTGGAGCATTATCCGCATTATAATATTTGTTCAATGCACTACCTCCAAGATCCATGCTACCCACAGTGTTACGGATAAACGGATGCAGGGTGGCATTAAAAGCCTCATTATCACAGCTGCCTTGAGAGAAATGAAGATTTTCACTAGCCAATACAGCCTCACTCGATGCGAAGTTAGGATACATACGTTCCCAGCCACGAGGCAAAGTACATCCATGGAAAATAACTAAAAGACCGTACTCGTTTGCATCCGACAAGATATCCTCATACAACTGCATAGTCATTTGCTTGTCACCTCCGAAAAAGTCAACTTTTATTCCACGGATACCAATGCTTTGCATCCATTTCATCTCCTTACGTCTGGCTATCGCATTATCCATAATACCTCTCGGAGTTTGCGGAGCATCATTCCAATACCCATTCGAATTATACCACAAATAAAGAGCTACCCCTTTGTCCTTCCCATATTTAGCCAATTCTTCAATTTTATCACGTCCTATTTGTTTATCCCACAAGGCATCCACCAACACGGACTGGTACCCCATTGCTGCCGAAAAATCAATATACCGGAGTTGCTCTTTATAATTAGTACTTCCATCCATACCGATAATCCAGCTCCATGAACCCCGGCCATACGTATACTCTCCTTTTGCCTGATAAAGCGGTTTTACAACATCAAAAGGAACGGTTGTCTCCACTATTGGAGCCAAAGTCTTGCCCACAGTAATAGTACGCCAAGGCGTCTCGCCCGGTAATGCTATCCCCGGAGAAACCGTACCATTCCCATTTGCTTCACCTTCTTGCGGAAATCCAATGGTATACACTCCTCCTTTGTGTCCCAACAGACGGCTCGCACAATATCCACCATTTACTCCCGTTTCGGAAACAAGTACCCAACCATTATCTCCATTACGGAATAGGCAGGGAAATGTATACCCTTCTCCCCAGCCATTTTTGCCTGCGACATCATCTGCCGTATAAGACGTCTCATAACTTGGAGAAGTACGGGCAAATCCTCCCATCGGTTTACTTTGCGGACAAAGGAAAGTGGTGGTTCCGTCAGGAAACACAAATCCTGTGACTTCTTGCTTAACCACGCAACTTAGTGTCTCACCTTGCGGATACATCTTATATTTAAAAGCAACATCGTTATTACTTATGCGGAATATAACATCATAAATTGTTTTCCCTTGTTGTGTAAACGAAAATACAGCTTCATTTGCCACATAATGTACCTTACTCTTTTTAATAGAAGCCAACTCGTATGTTTCATCTATTTTATTGGTTGAAACATTCTTCTCCAGCGACATCCCCGATGAGAAATCTCCTATATTTGCAATCATCCCCAATGGAGATGGCTTCAAAAAGAGAACATTGTCATAACTAACAGAATAAGAAGGTCTTCCATCCACATCTGAAACTGTTACTACCAGCTTTCCATCAGGACTTGTTATCTGTTTATTTTCTGCACTTGCAACGCTACTACCCAATAACATAGCCATTACTATAAAAAACTTCACCATATTTCTACTTTTTAGATTCTTCTCTATTGGCATAATCACACATTCTATTACAATCAAAACTTTACAGAAATAGCCTTTCCATTATAATCGACGTTTTTTTGAGTCCCGTCCTGGAGAGTTACAGTAAACTTACAGTTCTTCAACATTCCCTCATACGCACCTTTTCTTGCCCCTATCGTCAATTTACGAGATGCATTATTCCAAGAGATTGGAATTTCCGTATAAGCTCCTTTTTCGTAATTGTAATTATCAAATTCATCTTCATATAAAATGAAGTTTCCATTCTCACCCGCATATACCTTCAATTCAAGATGATCCCACGGTTTTTCAGTTGCATATTGAACTTGTGGACCGACAGGAATAATACTACCCGCTTTTACATACAATGGAATAACATCAAGTGTAGTCTCTTTGGTAATTTCCTTTCCGCCTTCATGTTTCTCGTTCGTCCAGAAGTCATACCATAGCGTTCCTGCCGGTAAGTATATTTTAGTAGATTTCGTTTCCATGAAATCCACAGCAACGTCAGTTTTTGCTTTTTTCACTCCATCTCTGTTCCATCCTTCTTCTTCGGAGACTTTTACCACAGCTTCCGGTGTATATTGTGCATGAGCAATCGGAGCTACAAGGATTGATTTTCCAAACATATATTCGTCATTGATATCCCACACCTTTCTGTCATCTACAAAATCCATCATCAAAGCGCGCATAAAACTCGATTGGCGATTGCTCACCTCCCAAGAAGTAGAATAAATATAAGGCAACAGAGAGTAACGCAAACCTATCATCTTCTCGATAGCATCATATACAGGCTCACCCTTCTTTCCGAACTTATAGATTTCCCTATAAACATCCGTCCCGTGCGAACGCATCATCGGATTGAACGTTCCAAACTGCAACCAACGCACATAAAGCTCCTGATACAATGGATTTTTCGAAGCACTATCATCATTCCAGCTTTTATTATAATGTCCTGCAAAAAAGCCACCAATATCACTATTCCAGTGAGGCATACCACACAAAGAAAAGTTTAATCCGGCAGGAATCTGATTTCTAAAACTCTCCCATGTGGAAGCGACATCACCACTCCATACATTTGCACCATAACGTTGCTGCCCCAAGAATCCCGAACGAGTTAAAATAAACACCCGTTTGTCCGAAGTCACTGCACGCTGATGGTCGTAAACCCCTCCGACAGTCATCAACGGATAAGCATTGCGCACCTTACGGAACGAGCCCAGATAGGTTTTGGTATCCATATCCTCCGGCTTCCAATCCAAATGATCGGGTTCGGTAGAATCCATCCACCAGGCATCCATTCCCAGCTTGAAAATTCCATCATTCAGATATTTCCAATAAATGTCACGCGCTTCGGGATTGTAAGCATCATACACTCTTACACCGGAAGGGTATTCCATGTTGGGGGGCCATGACTCCAATCCCGATTGCGGCCAAGTAGTGAAGTTAAACAACATCCCTTTTTTGTCCAATTCTCTATAAGGTTTAGTCATCGGTCCGAATGACGACCAGATAGATATAGCCATGTGTGCGTTCATCGCATGGACATCCTCAATCATCTTTTGAGGATTATTGAAAGTCGGATTCTGAAAATCCATCGCATTCCACAAATAGTTATGCCCCCAATATTGCCAGTCCTGAATAATACCGTCCAAAGGAACCCCCAACTCACGATACTTGCGAACAACATCTACCACTTCCTCCTGGCTCTTATATCTTTCTTTACTTTGCCAGTAACCATAAGTCCATAAAGGAAACATCGGTGCTTGCCCGGTCAAGCTGCGTACTTGTGCTATTACACCATCGGCATCCTTCCCATACATGAAATAATAGTCTACACAATCACCTACTTCAGAACGAAAAGATGTTTCAACTTCGTTGTCCGTAAAAAGAGTCGGCGAATAGTTATCCCAAAACACACCATATCCTTTAGTAGACTGGAAGAAAGGTGACACATCTTCAACATTTCCCTGTATCAGATTTTTAGTCATGTTCCGCTGAATCATCTTTCCATTTTGCAATTGTCCCAAACCATAAATGGCTTCCTCCTTATCTAATATAAAAGGTTGATAAACCTGATAAGTTTTTGTCCCGGCATCATCGAAATTGATAAACTGCATACCGGATTTCTCTGCCAATAACGACTTGCCATCCTTTGAGAAATAAGAAACAATTCCCGTCCCGGTGTCCACACTGACACTTAGTTCGCTGGTGTTCAATACAATCTTATTATCTTGTATATCAGCCTTGAAACTTACCTTTTCGGGTTTGGCAATTACAGAAAGACTCTGTTTTTCATAGGCAACACCTTCCGGTGACTTTATTACTCTCGCCACAGCAGGCGCAAAGAATTGTACTTCTATATCCACTGCATTTACAGTGGTTTTGATACCGGACGATGTTTTCTGATAGTTCTGTGCGAATAAGATATTTGTGCTGAAGCATAAACATATACCCCAAAATAGATGATGTATTTTCATAATTTGGAATGATAAGGTTTCTAATTAATAACCAACAGATGTTGCATACAGTCCGATCATTGCTCCTGTAAAGCCACCAGCCTCATTAGTAGAAAGAATATCGCCGGAAACGGTTCCTCCTAAATTTAGGAAACCCTTGCCATCAATCGAATAATTAAAACGATAATCATCTCCATTGGCTGTTACTTGCAGTGTCACAGGTTTCTCTGTTTCTATCTTCACCTCACCCAGGACACTCGCTTGTCCTTTTTCGGTTCTTTGCAGTATCAGGTAATAGTCTTTCCCCTTTTTAGTGATACCGAAAACATAGTGATATCTTTCATTCTGATAACATGTTATACCGGCAAAATCTTTCTCATTTTTCGGTTTGTACTCCATGGTTGCTGCCGCTGTAAATTGATTATGCTGCTGACGGTAGAACAAGGTAGAAGTAGGTTTCACTTCATTGATATTTGAGGTAAAAGGGATGATCCGCAACCCTTTATCGGTCATATCAACGAAATCTTCACGAGGACCTCTAAGACCGATCCATCTAAAATCTAATGTCTTATCGGAGAAATCATCCTTAAAGACAAAGTTGCCACTAGGCAAATAACCGTTTTTCCCTGTTTGGTTCTCTACTCCCGAAGGCATCTTCAATGTAGGTTTCATAGGGATAAGCCCATTCTCGAAAACGGGAAATGTTCCGCTCCAGTCCACCGGAAGAATAAAAGTTTCGCGTCCGGTATTCACTCTGTTCTTCTCATTGGGGCGTATTCCTAAAAATACACCATAATATTTTCCGTCGGGTCCCTCCACTAAGTCTGCATGACCAGCCCAGTCTACTTTATCCGCCCGATTTGCAGGAAAATAACGTTGAGTTAAAATAGGATTATTATTTGCCGGAAGATAAGGTCCTTTCGGATGATCACTTACAAAAATGACTTCGCTATGCCAGCCTCCGGTTCCTCCTTCCGCACACATTAAATAATAACGTCCATCTTTCTTATAGATATGAGGAGCTTCAATCCATATCGGCTTTTCTTCTATATTGACGCCACCGTTTACTATGATCCGGTCCGTTCCCGGAACCACTTTATCATTCTCCACATCATAATCCCATATTTTTATGACACGGTGTCCCGAGTAACGCTCATTTGCTTTAGCAGGAGCATCATTATGTACCACGTATGCCTTGCCATTATCATCAAAGAAAAGAGAAGGATCAATGCCTTCAAATTGAAGTTTGATCGGATCATTCCAGCCATTCTCCGGATTCTTTGTCTTTACCACCATATTTCCAAAGCCACCGGAAAATTGAGTGGTTATCATATAAAACGTATCATTATTGGGATTATATCTTATAGCAGGAGCATATACACCTGCACTAATACCGCAATCTTCAACCTTTAATTGTGACGTTCTGTCCAGCACATGACCGATTTGTTTCCAGTTGACCAGATCATTAGAATGGAAAATAGGTACCCCGGGAAACATAGCAAAAGATGAGCACACCAAATAATAATCATTACCTTTCCGCGTTATACTCGGATCGGGATAGCAACCCTGCAAAATAGGATTATAGAACTCACCCGGCTTTAAAGGATTGTTTTGATAAATAGCATCCTCCCCCTGATAAATAAATTGCGTAAAGACAGGAGCATTTTTCGTTATTTTACCCTTGCCACTCACCTCCATATTAAAAAACAGCATAAAAAATACGACAAGCGCCACGGATTGCCAGCCCGACAAAATCAATTTTAATGTTCTCATATTATCACTTTTTATTTTCTATAATTTTCTGTTCCATAGTAGTGTTTGCAAATGTATCGATTCGGTTTTATCATATATGTACAATCATGATACAGGCATCTATATACAGGTTACATTTATCACAGACATGTAACATGATTCTTTTCTGATGTAACAAAAAGCCCCAAAACAGAAAAATGGTAAGATAAATAACTACATTACCTATTATTTCAGCACTTTTATCTTCCATCATATAAAATGCTGATTATCAAGGATTAGAAAATATTCATTTTCCTTTAAAGGAAAGCCCCCGTTGGTTTAAAAGAAACGGGGGCTTGGTTTAAAAGAAACGACCCGTTCCTTTTAAAGGAACAAGGTCGTTCTTTCTTTATTCATTCAATAAATAAATCCGGATTGTCTATCTGTAAAAATAAACAAAATTCCAAAGCGGTATTACTGTACGTTCATTACAATCGTTTTCAACTTATTTCTATCAGAAGTTCCTCCATACAGTAATTCATAAGTACCTTCCAACGGACGCATCGTATTCGACTCTACATCAAACCATTCAAAGTTCTCACCGGTAAGAGAAATAGCTACTGATTCAGTTTTCCCTGCCGGAATATGAACGCGTTTGAAAGCACGCAAGGTATAACGGGGACCTTCCTTATCACCCGGACGTCTCAAATAAACCTGAACCACCTCTTCTCCATCACGTTGCCCGACATTACTTACCGGAATAGTCAATACTACATTTTCACCTTTGGCGATTGTATTCTTGCTCAATTTAGCTTCTCCATAAGTAAACGTAGTATAACTCAACCCATGACCGAATGGGAAAAGTGGTTGCTGTTGCATATATCGATAGGTACGCCCCTTCATGGAATAGTCTTCAAAGTCCGGCAATTGATTCACATCCTTATAGAAAGTGACCGGCAGGCGTCCACCGGGATTATACTCTCCCCAAAGAGCATCAACGATAGCTGTACCACCCGCCTGTCCCGGATACCATGCCTGCAGAATCGCTTCACAAGTAGTCGTTTCGGGCACTAGTCCGATAGCTGAACCGGAATAATTGATAAAGACAACCTTTTTACCAACCTTCTTCAAAGCTTTCAACAAATCACGTTGAACGTCCGGAAGTTCAATATCCGTACGGTCACCACCCTTAAATCCGGGAACTTCTACCGGCATTTCCTCACCTTCCAGACTTGGAGAAATTCCACCAGCAAAAAGAATCACATCAGCATCCATTACTCTCTTCACTGTGAGGTTCAAGTCGATCCCGACCTCTTTGCCCAAATCAAAATCAAGTGTAGCCCTTTCATTCCGTTGTTTGAATAAAATCTCGATATGATACTCTTTTCCAGCTTTCGCCTGTAACGTATAGAGGTTCGTCGGATTCTTAACATATATTTTCCGAGCCACTTGCTCACCATTTATAATAAGAGTCACTTCACCGTCCAATTGAAAACGGAAAGCAACATCACCCGACTGCGAAGGACGAAAGACAGATTCATAACGAGCCGAGAAATTAGTAATTTCCACACCAGGCGCAAACGTAGTAGCCCCTGTTGTCGCAAAATGGAATGGTGTGGAAATCTGATCGGTAGCAACCACTTCCCCTTCACGATCACGATTATTCCAATATTCTGCCAAGAAACCGGGTTTACCATTTATGCTACATTCATCAAACAGGCTTTGGAGTGTCTTTCCATCCACACGGTCACAACCCGGTTCGTATATGATTTGTCCTTCCGGTAGTTTGGCACGGACAGCTTCCAATAAGGTAACCGTATGTGCCGGAATACCGTTATAATTTCCCCACTGCATCACGGAGTCATTGGCATTAGGTCCCATAACAGCTACTTTCAGATTGGTATTCAGAGGCAGGATGTTGTTTTTATTCTGCAAGAGCACCAATGACTCACGAGCCATACGCAAAGCCAATGCCTGATGTTCCTTACTATTCAACACAGAGGCCGGAATTTCCGACCAAGCCGGTTGTTCGTCCATTTCTCCCAGTTCAAAACGTGCTGTCAACAAACGTTTCAATGAAATATCTATTTCTTTTTCATCAATCAAACCGACTTTTACAGCATCCGCCAGTGATGCATATTCACTTCCACATTCAAGGTCTGTGCCTGCCCGCACAGCACCAGCCGAAGCGTGTTCCTTGTCCGGGTGAGTCCCATGCGTTCCCGGTCTATAGAAATCAGAAATCGCTCCACAGTCAGAGACTACAATGCCTTTGTATCCCCATTCATCCCGCAATATTTGCATCAACAGGCGATTGCTGCCACAACAAGGCTCTCCCTCAAAACGATTGTAGGCACACATCACTTCCTTTACATGCGCTTTCTGTACCAAATCTTTAAAAGCAGGCAGATAGGTTTCCCATAAATCCCGGGGATCTATATTCTCCGCATCAAAACTATGCCGGTTCCACTCCGGACCTGAATGAACAGCAAAGTGCTTGGCACATGCGTGCAGCTTATCATACCTGGCATCTTCCGGTCCTTGCAAACCACGGACTACAGCCATTCCCATTTGTCCTGTCAGATAAGGGTCTTCACCATAAGTTTCCTGACCGCGTCCCCAACGAGGGTCACGGAATATATTGACATTCGGTGTCCAGAATGTTAATCCCTGATAGCGTTTCAGCACGCCGCTTTCACCGAAAATACGCGATTTTACGCGAGCCTCATCGGAAGTGGCATTGAACACTTCATATAATAATGAATCATTAAAAGAAGCTCCCATACCGATAGACTGGGGAAAAACAGTAGCCAATCCGGCACGTCCCACACCGTGCAACGCTTCATTCCACCACTCATATTCTTTAATTCCCAGTCGGGGGATAGCAGGTGATGCATTTTGCATTAATGATACTTTTTCTTCCAAAGTCAACCGAGGCAACAAATCCTCCGCCCGTTGTTCCGCCGCTAAAGAAGTGTCCTGGTAAGGCAGCAATTGCTTACATGCCGAAAACGATAACACCAAACAAACACCCATAATCGGTATCCAACCTCTTTTCATAATATTATACTTATTAGTTATGATTAATTTGGAAACAAAAATAGCCTATTTTCTAATAAAACAATGTTTCATTGGTTACAAATACATATTTGTTTGTTACATTGACGCATCACAGAACGAATAATCAAAGGAGTCCACATCTACATAACCGCCCACGGAACGTGTAGCATAGTTAAATATAGCAAACTTACTGCCCATGAACATACGGGTGTAGTCAAATTTCATCTTAATAGGCAGACCGACAGGTATCCATGCTTTCCCATCAAGACTATAAGAAAAACGAGCCTCATCCCGTCCATTGGTAAAGTCACCTTCCACACGCAAGTAGACAAGCTCTTTGTTAAGAGGTATACGGGCTTGTTCGGTCATATCCACACGGCTAATGGCACGCTTCGTTTTCTCAAACACGCTTTTCTGTTCACTCATCACAAGAGACAGTTTATTTCCGTTCTTTTCAATCGTAAGCACACCGCTGTCACCATTAAAAGCCGATAATCCTGCACGGTCACCATCTTTCATACCCCCCAGAGAGAGACTGACAGTGCCCATGCATTTCGGTCCTACCATACGTTGAGTCAACGTATTGGGAGCAACAAACAGGTTATCTACCACACGGGAGGTTTTCAAACGCAGAAATCCGGGACGGTCGGTAAGGCTCCATGCCTGATCGACGGGGTTATGATTCCACTGCCAATAGAGGGAAAGCCCGGAAGCGGAAAAATCATCCGAACCGCAGATACCATCCATTGACATATACGATAAAGTGGTATCATTCGGAATGTGCCCGTCCTTGTCTCCCAGCATAGGCCAACCATCTTCCGTCCATGTACAAGGCATGAGACACGGCACACGCCCTACGCCACCACGATCCTGAAAAATCAGTCCGTACCATTCACCGTTTTTCCCGTCTACGATGCATCCCTGACCAACACCGCCATGCCCGTCAAACTCCGTTTCAAGAATGACACGCTTTTCGTAAGGTCCGGTAATCTTATCGGCACGATAGCATACTTCACGACGCAGACGGCTGGGAATACTCCAATCCATAGAAATCATCAGCAAGTAATATTTCCCATTATGCTTGATGACGGAACTACCTTCCAACAGCCCTTGTTCGTCAGCATCCCGTTCAAATATTTGCTGATTGATGCCACCGGGAAGTACATCGGTCAAATCGGGTTTCAACTCCGTAAGCTGTCCTGTACTGTGAAAGAGATACACCCGCCCGTCATCATCAAACAGAAGCGAACCGTCATGGAAATGCGGGGGGCGCGAAAGAAGTTTCCAGGGACCGGCCGGATCTGTCGCAGTATAGACAAACCCACGTCCGGGCGCACCATTGGCTGTAAACCATACATAGAATTTACCGTCATGATAGCGGATAGATGATGCCCATTGTCCTTGCCCGTAAGCAGTGCCTTCGAGCAGATCATAACGGGGACCATCGTCAATGCGGGGAAATACGTAGCTGATAGTTTCCCAATGTTTCATGTCCGGCGAACGCATGATAGGCGCTCCCGGCATCAGGTGCATAGTAGTGGAAACCATGTAAAAGTAATCACCTGCGCGACACACCGACATATCGGGCACGTCAGCATAAAGAATAGGATTACGGTATTGTGCTCCGGCTGATAGCGGAAAGAACAATGTAAAAAGAGTACACAGTAGAATAGTGTTGATTTTTGTTTTCAGCATAATCATCGTTTTTTTATTAACTGGCTACATTATCTATTATTTGAAAGCTAATTATTTAAAATGTTTCTTGTTATCTTCCACATCACAAAAATAGAAAATGCAAACAGATATATTGCCCAAAGTATGCTACATGATTTCTTTGTGATGCTACATATCGGATAAAGGATGTTACATCTATATTTACTCATGTTACATTACCCCATTTCCAAAAGAGAGGAGACTGTATTCAGCCTCCTCTCACTTATTACATACCCGAACAACAGGTATCAACAACTATTCTTATTACAAGAACTTATCAGAACTCAACCAGTATGCGGAACACCTTTCCCGGATTAGCCGTCCATTCCTGCATAGCTTCCAAAGCTCCTTCCGGTTTGGCAATCTTCGAAATCAGTTCTTCCACCGGACAGTTGCCTTCTTTCATATAATTAATAACCGCACGGAAATCGGCAGGTAACGCATTTCTGGAACCACGGATATCCAGTTCTTTCTGAACGAAATATTTCGTTTGGAAAGCTACTTCGCTTTTGGCATAGCCAATGCAAACGACCCGTCCTGTAAAACCGACTTCATCCACCGCCATCACATAAGTGACCGGACTGCCGACAGCTTCAATCACGACATCGGCACCGAAGCCCTCCGTTACCTGTTGCATCCGTTCGTGTACATTTTCTGTCTTGGAGTTAATCACATAAGAAGCACCTACCCTTTTCGCCAGTTCCAGTTTCTCGTCATCCAGATCGACAGCAATGACCGTTGCCCCTCTCAAAGCAGCACGTACAATGGCACCGATACCAATCATACCGCAGCCAATAACCATCACATATTCATTATCGATCACCTGCGCACGAGATACCGCATGGAATCCGACACTCATCGGCTCAATCAACGCACAATCACGAGGAGAGATATTATCAGCCGGAATAATCTTCGTCCAAGGTAAAACTGCATATTCGCACATCACTCCATTGCGCTGTACCCCTAACGTTTCATTATGCTCACAGGCATTGACACGACCATTACGACAGGAAGCACATTTACCACAATTGGTGTATGGATTCAATGTCACGTTCATCCCTTTTTCGAAGCCAGCCGGAACATTCGGACCGATTTCCTCAATCACCGCTCCTACCTCATGTCCCGAGATTACCGGTAACTTCACCATTGGATTACGTCCCAAAAAGGTATTCAGGTCAGAGCCACAGAAACCCACATACTTGATTCTTACTAATACTTCACCGGCACCAACGGTCGGTTTTTCCAGTTCAACCACCTTCATTTCGGAGGGATTGACAATTTGAACTGCTTTCATTGGATATGTTTGATAAATAAATTTATTAATCGATTACTTTATAACCTTTCCAGCCGTAATATGCACAGAAGACAAAACAAATCATCGGTACACAATAGGCCATATAATAGATATGCTCATTGGCGTGCATGAAATAAGCCGTCAACTGTGGCAGGCAGGCATTGCCGACAATAGCCATTACCAGAAATGCCGAACCGCTCTTTGTCTGATTCCCCAGTCCTTTTAGCGCCAATGAGAACTGCGTGGGGTACATTATAGACATAAAGAAAGAGATAGCCAACATTGCGTATAGCCCGATCATACCTCCCCATATCATCACTGCCCCGCACAAAAGAATATTCATCAAGGCGTAAACCAGTAGCATATCCTGTGGACGGAATTTCACCATCAATCCGGTACCGATCCAACGCCCCAAAAGAAATGCGAGCATATACAATCCGAAGAAGGTAGTCGCTGTATCTTCCGGCAATCCGGCATAAGTGCAACAGTAAACCAGGAACAGACTGTTTATCGCCGTCTGTCCGCCGTTATAGAAGAATTGCGCAATCACTCCCCACCGCAAGTGTGAGTGCTTCAATACACCGAAGTCTATCAGTTTTTCTTTCTGGCTACCCTCTTTCGTTTTACCCGAAGAAGTCATTTTATCGGAAGAAGCCGTTTCTCCTTCGTCCCCAATCTTCGGCAATTTTGAAAAGATGAAGACAACAGCTATGGCAATCAACAGTATAGCCAATATCAGATAAGGGAGTTTCATGGCATCCGTTTCCAATTGGATATAGGCCTGCCAGCCTCCCGGATAATCTACAGGAAGGGTCTCTCGCGTGTAATGAGTTCCGCTAAGGATGAGCTTACTCAAAAACATGGCAGCGATAAAAGCTCCGAGTCCATTGAAAGACTGCGCTAGGTTCAATCGGCGGGGAGCTGTTTCGGGGGCTCCTAAAACCGTCACATACGGATTGGCAGCCGTCTCCAGAAAGCACATTCCCGTAGCGATAATAAAGAAGATACAGAGGTAAGCCCAATATTCTTTTAAAATGGCGGCAGGAAAGAATAGCAGACCTCCGATTGCTGCTAATACCAGTCCGAAAATAATTCCCGCCTTATAGCTGTAACGTTTCATAAACATCGCTATGGGAATGGGGAAAATAAAATAAGCCAACCAGTAGGCAGTCTCGGTAAAGGAGGCTTCAAAGGTATTCAGTTCACATGTCTTCATCAATTGCCGGATCATCGTGGGAAGCAGATTGCTGCTTATCGCCCACAGAAAGAAAAGGCAGAAAACTAACGCTAAAGGTATTGTATATGTATTCTTTTTCATGGTATAAATCTAGTTTTACGATAAGGATGTTTTCTCTATCATTCGGACATGTTCTTGATGTAAGGAAGTACGGGGAGATCCGTGAATCCATAGAAGTTCCGGGCATTTTCTCCCAAAAAGAGTCTTTTGTCCTCTTCCGTCAACTCGGAAGACTTCACCACAAAATCGTATGACATCTTGTAGGTGATTGCTGTAATGGTACGCGGATAGTCCGATCCCCACATCAGTTTCTCCATGCCAACTAAATCCGCCGCTTCCCGAATGGCTTTCACTGCTCCTTTGAAAGGATAAAATTCATCATTGAAAAGCCAGGTGATTCCTCCGGATTCAATCATCACATTGGGATGACGTGCCAGGCGGATTTGTTCTTTCCAGCCCGGACGTGTCACCATTCCGAAGTGTCCGACAGCTATTTTTAGGCGGGGACATTCCTGAATAATCTCTTCCATTTCGGAAACCTGTGTTGCTCCGTCAGCCAAATCGATGGAGAGCATGACATTCCGTTCTTCCATAGAATGAAACATCTGCATCATTTCCTCATTATTCAGCATTACCCGTCCCTCTTTTAACAACAAGCGTTGGGCAGGTATTTTTATAGCCTTAAAACCTTTGGCTATAAGCTCTTTCGCCTGCTCCAAGAATCCAGGTTTGCGAAACTCGCACATTCCGCAGACAAAGAAACGGTTGGGATAATGGGAAACGACTTCCGACAAATAATCATTCTGAATACCGTCAATAAACTCTTGGGTAATGACAGCCGCAGCCACTTGCGCATAGTCCATATTCGAAAGAAAAACTTCCGCGCTATTCACTCCGTCTACCATAAAGGGCGGAACCATTTGCCGGATTTCTCCCATAAATTCCGAACGGCCATTTTCCAAAGTCCGGATAGGCAATCCGTCCACAACAGTATCCTGCCGTAACCACAGATGGGCGTGCGCATCAATAATTGTATAGTCCATACGAATGACGCTGTTTTATGAGTTTGCCCAACTTACACGTTTCTGCTCTCCGATAATCTCCTGCACTTCCCGAACGAGTTCCCAGTCAATAGGTTCTTCGATGAAAGCGATGTTCTTTTTCACATTCTCCGGATTAGTTGTACTAAATAAAGTCGTTGCTATACGGGGATTGCTGACGGAGAACTGCATAGCCAGTTTCTCAATCGGATAATTTTTAGCTTTGCAATGCTCCATTGCTTTACGGCAAGCCTCTACCAAGGGTTTGGGAGCCGGATGCCAGGCAGGAACACCACGTTCACTCAACAGTCCCATTGAAAGCGGAGAAGCATTAATCACACCGATTTCTTTGGATTCGAAGTAGTCCAGGAAGTCTGCTAATTTATCATCACACAAGCAATAATGGCAGAAGCTAAGCACAGATTCAATCGTACCGCTTGGTGAATGGTCGATTACCCATTTCAGGTTTTCGAGTTGCAAGTCGGTAATTCCAACGTGTCCTACCACTCCTTTTTCACGCAACTCAACCAAAGCAGGCAGAGTTTCATTAACTACCTGATTCAAATCGGCAAACTCCACATCGTGTACATTTATCAGATCGATAAAATCTATATTCAGACGTTCCATGCTCTCATACACACTTTCTGTCGCACGTTTTGCAGAGTAATCCCACAGGTTCACTCCATCTTTTCCATAACGTCCCACTTTGGTAGAAAGGTAATAACGGTTACGAGGAAGATCTTTAAGCGCCTTTCCTAAAACAGTTTCCGCTTTATAATGTCCGTAATAAGGAGACACATCGATAAAGTTCATTCCTGCCTCAACAGCGGTAAACACAGCCTGAATGCCTTCTTTTTCTTTCAAATCATGGAAAACTCCTCCTAAAGAAGAAGCTCCAAAACTAAGAGATGATACTTTCATCCCTGTCTTTCCGATTTCATGGTATTGCATACTTTTAGGTTTTAAAT
>ENA-ORLU01001685-ORLU01001685.1-human-gut-metagenome-genome-assembly--contig:-NODE-1685-length-15389-cov-7.678814_pt1 | contig 15389 bp, 19 predicted proteins | sample MGYA00243009_ERZ508833 | MGnify/ENA primary metagenome ERZ508833 (study PRJEB26277, sample SAMN04329763) | human gut metagenome | biome: human-associated habitat | host: Homo sapiens | place: USA...
TGTTCTTTCCTTTCGTGAACAGGCCGGTAAGGCCCTGCTTTTCAGGCTTTCTGCCTGCGGGCTTTCCGGCCCTTCTGTTGTTTCGCAATCGGCTGCGCCTCCTTTCTGGCGCTAAGCAGCGCATAGAAGTTTTCGGTTTTGTAAGGCCGCACCCGGGGATAGAGGAACCGGGTGCGGATGATGTTTTTCAGCACTTTTTCCAGCGGAAGGCCATCCCGTTCATACATAGCCAGAAAGAAGAACGGGAGCATGAGGCCGATCATCAGGAACATGGCGGCGCTGTTCCCGATACTGCCACGGGAAAACAGGTAAGCCGGGAGGCCCACCGCCGCCGCGCTGGAAAAACAAACAAGCTGGCGCTTCGTCAGATTGAAGGCCAGCTTTGTCTTGATTTTGGAAAGGTCTTTTGGTACTGGCACATAGGCCATTTTGGTACACCTCCTTTATTGCTTCGGGCCAGCATGACCCGAGGTTATCTTGCGGCCTCTTTGGCCGGGGCTGTGCTGCGGGCAGCTTCGGCGGCCTCTCGTCCGCTCTGCCTTGCCCGCCAGTATTCGGGGTGATACTGCCGGATGGACTGATTGAGTTTTTCTTCAAACTGTCCTTTGTCCTTAATGCGGTCAGGGATTTTCCACAGCTTTTTGTCCAGCAGCTCCCGGAGCACTACGCTTTCCTGTGCGTCCTCCTCATAGCAGATATAGCCCTTGTCCTTGAAGCCGCATTTTTTGGCCGCTGGGGAGAGAACGGCGGCTACCTCGTTTGCCACCATCGTTCCGCCGTGGCTGGCGGTAGATACCAAAAACACCCCCGGACAGAGGGTTTCACAGCTCTGCACCTCGCCCCACGGGGAGCTTTTCGGCGCATGGAACATTCCGCCCGTCCGGCTCCGGTCCGCCTGCATGAGCGCCGCCTTTTCCAAGATGGCTTTCAGTTCCGGGGAAAAATAGGCATATTCCCGAAGGACACGGGCGGCCTCCCCGCCGCAGGCGTTCATCAACAGGGTATAGGCGTCGCTGTCCGCTTTGGTACAGCGGCCCAGCAGTTTTCCGTCGTAATAGCAGGCCGCGTCATAGCCCGTCCGTTTGCGTGGCATGGTTCCCGCCTCCTTTCTGCTTCGTGCCAGCATGGCCCGAGGTCAACGCTCTGCACTGCGGCTGGGCTTTTCCTTCGGAGGCCGCTCTGCCTTTGCCTGTTCGGCAGCCGCTTTTCCGGCTTTGAGCTGGTCGCTGATGGACGCACGCCCCACAGAGCCGCGCTCCGCCATCTGTTCCAGCTTTGCCTCATAGGCTTGCAGAACAGCAGTATTGAGCTGTTCCCGGAACTCCTTTGTGACAGGGTAGGCCATATCCCGATAGCCGCCTTTGCCGTCCGGCTGGCTGGGCATCCCAAGAAAGAGGCCCTTGCTGCCCTGTACGATTTTCAGATTTTCCACCACAAAGCAGTCATTGAATTTCACGCTGGCAAAGCCCATCAGATTTTTCACAGGTTCGATGACCCGCACGCTTACATCCAGCTTCAACGGTGCGGCCGGGGTGGTGTTTGCAACCTTTTCCTGCATGGTTTCCTCCTTTCCGGCGGGAACAAGGTTCCCGTCCTTGTAGTCATAGCCTTCCGCCCGGAGTGCCGCCAGCGTGTCCGCCGATACGCACCCGGACAGTTTCAGATCGGTTTCCACCATAAAGCGCATGGTGTCTGCTTTAGAAAATTCTTCGGGGAGCTTTCCATAGAAAGCCGGGTGCGGCTGTCCGTCCGCACCCTGTTTGTAACGCCGAGGCATACCGCCTCCTTTCCGCTTCGGGTCAGCATGGCCCGAAGTCTCTTAATGGCAGCCGAAGATGGATTTTGCAAGACTGCCTGTTTTGAATAAGGTAAAACACAGCAGCACCGTATATCCCACACAGCCCCAGATCGCCCCGATGGGGTCGCCGTCGGTGGCGATACTCTGGATCAGCACCGCATAGATGGCGACACAGACTAAGATCAATAGACCTTGAAAGCCCACCGCAAAGAGGGAGCGGAAATAGTTCTGCCCCATGTGTCCGGTTTCCCTGTTGGGGACTGTGGCAAACGGGATAGGCGCTAAACTTGTGAGTAGTAGGGTAAGAACCCGGCGCCTTGCCATATTGCTATGGTAGGTTTCCGAGAACTCCCCTCCGAACCGGACTTACACCTCTCAGCGTATCCGGCTCTCCAGATGTCAGTCTAATTTCCCAGCGTGTAACTTATCGTGACAGTAGACGCAGAGTGCCATTGTCTTGCGCTTACGCCCAATCATGGCGATTTCCCATTGTTTTCTGCCACTTAAATCTTTGAGTTTTCGTATATGGTGTATTTCAAGCGGCACATTCTCTGCGCCACACCACTCACACCTGTTTGCTTGCAGTCTTTTTATAAGGCTATTACGCCCATAATTCTCAAAAATTCTTGCTACTATATCAGGATTTCCGCTTTCTACTTTAGTGTCCCGGCGGAACCCATTATTGTAAAACAATACCTTTCCGACCTTGCCGTTTTTCTTCGGATATTCCACAACAAAATCTTTTCCTTGACGGTACTTGCGGATAATTCTGCTGATTCGTGTCCGATATTTTCCAGCAAAGGTTTTGAGCATACTGTATCTCATTACATAGTAGAAGTTATTGAGTACAGACACGTTGTTTGCAAGTCGGTAGTAGTTATACAATCCACGGATTTCTGCGTTGTATTGGTTTAGGATTTCCAAATCGTCCAAGTGCAACAGGCGAGTGCGCCGGACAGGTTCCCAAACCTCTTTGTTTCCATTTTGTTTGTCGTATTTAATCTTGAGGGCATTGTAGGAGAACAGTCGTTTTACCCACTTATCATGGGGAACATAAAGTAAGACTTTTCCATTGTTTACCCGTCTGGTAGCCCCGGTTTTGGTCTTTTTGTTGTGTTCGCCTTTGGCGATTGTGACCTCATATCCCAAGAACTTCGCAGCGTCGTGTCCATGAGTAATCAATGTCTTTTCCTCGGACATTTCCAGATGGAGTTTGTCCCGGATAAAGCAGCCTACATCTTGTTTAATCTGTTCTGCGTCCTCTTTGCTGCCGATAACTCCAATTAAGAAATCATCGGCATATCGGATATAGCAAATCCGTTTATAGCTATCGTCCATCTGGTCGCTATACGGCATAGATTTCAGACTACGCCGCAGTTCCCGGATTTCTGCAATTAAGCCCTCTTTTTCTTCCTCGCTCATTTTAGAGAGATTTCTTTTAAGCCTTTGTTCTTTCCCCCGGCAGACATCCAGCTTCTTCTTGAACGCAGGATTGATTTTACGGCGGTTTCCGCAGTTGAATTTCTCTGCATACTCTGCCATATAGCTATCCAGTTCGTTCATGTAGATGTTTGCAAGGATAGGGCTGATGATGGAGCCTTGCGGAGTGCCGGAATAAGTATTGTGATAATTCCAATCCTCCATATATCCAGCTTTCAAGAACTTCCAGAGCAGACCGATGAAATGTTCGTCTGCAATCCGCTTTCGCAAAATAGCAATCAACACATGATGGTCTACGTTGTCAAAACAGCCCTTTATATCTCCCTCAACGAACCACTTTGTCCCCGTAAAATATTTCTGCACATATTTGAGTGCCGTATGACAGCTTCTGTTTATACGGAAACCGTGGGAATAGTCGCTAAAGGTTGGCTCATAAATACTCTCTAAGATGAGCCGCACCACCTCCTGTATCAGTTTATCGTCGAATGACGGTATCCCCAGAGGACGCATTTTCCCATTGGATTTCGGGATATACGTTCTCCTTGCCGGGTTAGGCTGATAACTAAAATCCCGCATCTTTTCAATGAGGGCGTTTATCCTTGCCATTCCCATTCCGTCAATGGTTTTGCCGTCTGTTCCGGCTGTCATGTTGCCTGGTTTCGCCTGTATCCGCTGATATGCCAGCAGATAGAATTGTGGATTGTACAGGTTGCGGTATAACCGCTCGTACTTGTAACTCTTGTTACACGCCTTGGATTTTAGGCTTTCCAACACATTTTCAGGACTTCTCATAATGCCTCACGCACCTTTCCTTTTTATGAATTGGTTGACATCCTGCCTCCCTTCGCCATGTAGACGGCTTTCCCGCCCTCGGACTACTACGGAGGCTCCGTTGCCATGCCGGATATTCAGCGTCATCTTTCTTGGGTTTTTACCCCTTGAAATTTATCGCCTTGCGGCATTACGCATAGCCGGATAGTTCCGGCGTTCCGGTTTAGGCAATCTCCAGTTAGACACTTTGGGAAAAGCGTATTGTGATGTCGGTAGTGGGTTTTCGTCCTTTTCCGCTTACTGCGGCTGGCTGTCATAAGTATCGTGCGGTCTGTGTTTACCTGTCACATTCCGCTATGACATACGGCGAATACAACCATCCTGCGCCGCCGGGTCGAGTATCCCGCCTCGGACTGCCCTTAAAGCAGTTTAGCCTTGCTCCTCATTCACAATGTTGCGTCTTGCCGCTCAGTCGTGGGTAGATGGTTTTCCCAACTTGCGATTTTTCCGATACGCTATTGTCCCCCTTGTGGTTTCCCTCCGAGGTAAATCGGATGACGCTAAAGTGACGCTTTTCACGTCTTTGATACTTTTCTTTACCGGCTTGCTAAAGCCGGGTTCCCAAAATGCCCGCACACCGCCTTTGGATGAAAAGCGGCGCTTCTGGACGCGCGGTAAATCTCTATCATTCTGCCGTAGAGGATAACGGTTATCAGTACGGACATGATTTTCATGCAAAGGCTTACAAGGCTTGTTTCAAGCACAAGTAAGAGCAGTTCGGGGATTTCCATATCTTCAAGCCCCTCCTGCATGGCGGCAAGGGCTTCGGCAACGTCGATATTCGTATCGCTGCCGATAACCCCCGCTGCGCCGGAAACGATATGCTGCGCCATATCAAAGACCGCCATTGTGATGTTGAACGTGTTGGTTACGATAAACACCGCGACAAAGGCTTTGAATATCCACTTAAAGAACATGAATGTTTCTATGTCGTGCATATTGTTCTTTTCCGTTACCATGCTGATTAGCTCGTAGCATAGGACATAGGTAATGACAAGCCCCGCAATCGGAACGATTACATTTTCAGAAAGGGTCTGTATCATGCTGAAAATATTTGCGTTCCAACCCTGCGGGGTCTGTCCTACCTCGTTTGCGATAGTCCCGACTTTTTCGTTTACGTCCCCGAACATAGTTGACAGATTACCGTTTATCGCTCCGATAAGGATTTCCTTTATCCATTCGTTAATCGCGTCAAGTATGCTCTGCATAGGCAGCTACCCGCGCTTAACCGAACAAGCCGGAAAGCAGAGGTACAAGGATAGTGCCGATAAGGGCAACGCCGCCGCCCGCCATGAGCTGCTTAATGCCCTGTGATTTTGCGCCCGGATTATCATTTCCGTAGCCCTCCAAGAGATTGATAACGCCCCAAATGCCAAGTCCTGCTCCAAGAGCGATAACCAAAGTCTGTAATACGCCGATTGCGCTGTTGAAAAATTCCATAAAACTCCTTTCTGCCGCAAATGCGGCTTGCCCCGTAAAAGGGCATAAAAAACGGCGGTCAGTTTTCAAACTGCCGCGGTCATAAGTCCCCGCGCTGCCTAAATGTCTGCCGCGCGGCGGTATTCAGTTGTAAAAAAGTATGTGCTGCGGTTTTGATACGCAAGGGGCACGTATCATGCAGCCTTTGTTTTGTGCTGTGATTATTTCAGCCCTCCTTTTCGGATAGTTGCTATCCGGCGTGCGTACATATTTTCCATGCCTTGCAAAAATTCTTCGTCTGCGTCGTGAAAAATCTGCTTCATTTTTTCTAAGCTCTTTTGGCATTTTCGGATTGACACTTTTTTCTTGATACGTTTATTCATACGCTGTATTCCTCCCTCTGCTCATAGTGGCGCATAACCGCTGCAACAAACTGCTTTGTGCTTTCCTCCACCCATAGCTGCCAGTATTTCCGCTGTGCTTCCTCAACTACTTCCAAAAGCCCGGTAATCGCCTGTTCAATCTGTTCCTGCTGTTTCTGCTTTTTCTTTCTGATACGTTTATTCATGGTCGGTGTCCTCCTGCAAATCGCTTTCGCTGATTTCGTAGTAGTCAAATACTTCGTCCGGCTTCACAAGGGCGGGTCTGCGCCTTAAATGCTTTTCCATATCAAAGGTATTTTTCTTGTCATAGTCGGAAAGATATTTATAGTTGGGGTGCTTTGTAATGTCGTACTTATCGGAAAAGAACGGGCGCACCCCTCGTAGCTGTAAAATACATTTCCCGCCGTCCATAACCGCTATTTCATCTTCCGTCATAAGCTGCTTGCCTAACTTCTGATAGTTCAGCCCATGCGATACCTCGCGCCCCCGGTTCTCGGAAGTGTTGAAGCTGTCAATGGTTTCTTTCCCCAAGATTTCCGACATTTCTTTGAGGGTGGTTTTCTCCTTGCCGCCCAAGAACAGGGTGGTGTCGCAGTTGCCGGCTATGGTATCGGCGTTATCCTTGTAAATGGCTTTTAGCTGCGACTGGCTCTGCAAAATGATTGAAGCGGAGATTTCCCGGCTTCGTATGGTGGCTATGAGCTTTTCAAACTTCGGTATCTGCCCGATATTTGCAAACTCGTCTAACAGACAGCGCACATGGATGGGCAGCCTGCCGCCGTATTCATCATCTGCCTTGTCGCAAAGGAGATTGAAAAGCTGCGTGTAAAGAATACTTACGACAAAGTTAAAGGTATCGTCGGTGTCGCTGATGATAACAAACAGGGCGGTCTTGCGGTCGCCTATGGTGTCAAGCTCCATTTCGTCGGTTTCCATAAGGTCGCGCAGCTCCTTAATGTCAAAAGGGGCAAGCCGCGCACCGCAGGAAATCAGGATAGAGCTTCGTGTCTTTCCCGCAGATAACAGGAATTTCTTATACTGCCGGACGGCGAAGTGTTCCGGGTCTTTTTCCTCCAACCGTTCAAACATGAGGTCAACGGGGGACTGAAATTCCGGGTCGTCCTCGCGGGCTTCACTGGCATTTATCATTTCAAGCAGCGTCGTGAAGTTCTTTTCTTCCTCCGGGGCTTCGTACCAAATGTAGCCGATAAGGGCGCAGTAAAAGAGCCGTTCCGATTTTACCCAAAAATCCTCCCCGGCTTTTTCCCCGTCCCCTTTGGTGTTGGCAATCAAGGTATTTACCAGTTTCAAAATGTCTTTTTCACTGCGGATATAGGCAAAGGGATTGTACCGCATGGATTTCTTGAAATTTATCGTGTTCAGCACCTTTATCCGATACCCGCCGCGCTGTAAGAGCTTCCCGCACTCGACTAAAACCGTACCTTTCGGGTCGGTTACAACGTAGCTTGAGTGCATTTGCATTAAGTTGGGCTTCACAAAAAATCTCGTCTTGCCGCTGCCGCTTCCCCCGATAACAAGGATATTTTTATTCCTTGCATACTTCGGCTGCTTCGGGCGGCTGTTCATGGTAAGCCGTTCCGTCTGTGTCAGAAGCACGTTATTTTGAAATACCGGGTCGGTATAGGGCTTTATATCTTCGGCGTTGCCCCAACGGGCTGAACCGTATTCGATACCTTTTCGGTATTTCTTCGCGTTCTTGCCTTTGAAGTACACCATAAGCCGGATAAGGACAGCCCCCACAATACCGATAAGCAAATCCATAGGGGCAAGGCTCGGAAGCGGGTTTGCAAAGGCAGCGGAAAAGCCGTCTGCAAGGGAAAGCACCTTGCCGGACAGGTCAGCCCCCGGAGAGAGCCGCACCGCCTGTCCGATTTTGTCAAAGAGATAGACAAAGAGCAGATAGGGGGCATTTAGGATAAGCAGCTTTTTGAGTTCCGGCTTCATAGCGATACCTCCCTGTCCTTTTTCTTCACTTTGTCCCTCTGTGCGTTCAGAGCTGCCGCCTTGTCTTTCAGAGTGGAAAGCAGCTTGCGGATAGAGGGCTTTTTATCCCTGCCTAATTTCTTTGCGCTAAATTCCCGGAACGCTTCGGTCATAACGTCAATATCCTTGCCCTTAAAAGACACAAGGTAGGTCGGCGGCTTGCCGTTCTCAATCTTCTTGACGTTGTAATCAAGCCCGCTTTTCCTTGCGATAGGGTCAAAGGCTTTGATATTTTGGTCGGTAATCTCAATGTTGGAAACCTTTTCTCCCGGCTTCATAAGCTGCCGCATAGTGATTTTTCCATGCGGGGCTTTGGTTAGCTGCCCTTTGCCTTTGGCAAGCAGGGCTTTCATAGCCTTTTGCAGCACTTCGGCGGTCAGCTTAGATGTTTTGATTGCTAAAGACACAACTTTTTCGTTGACTTCATCTTGCATGAAATCCCTCCTTTCATGGTTTTGTTAGGGTGGTGTGCCGCTTCGGGGCATAAAAATAAGGCGTACATTTTTCATGCCGCCTTTAGATACGCACCCGCAGCCCGTTCAAATCCGAAGCCCTCACACCGACAAGATACCAGTTGTCCCCGTACTCCATGCGGGTCGGCTTCCATTTGCCGCGTACAAACACTTCAAAACAATCCCCACAATGCAATCCTCCGTAGTAGTCGTTAAGGTCAAAGCGAATGTCGTAACGGTCTGCCGTTTCATCAAAAATCAAAGCTCCTGTTTTCTGTGCCATATTAAAATCCTCCTGTTTTTTAATAGCCGCCGTACATATCGTGGTTGACAAGGGCGGTGTAATAGCTGTCTATGGTGTTGGGTGCGTTGAAAAGTACCGCTTTCAGATATTGCTTGATGTTGCGGATTTTTGTGGTGTTCTCTTTCATGCAGTCAAAGACAAATTCAATGTGGCTGCTGTTGAGCTTCATAAACTTTGCTTTGACAAGCTCTGCCGGATAATCGTCCCCGGCGATACGGATTGTCTTTCGTTTGGTGCAGACAGTTTCAAGGATAAGGGACACAATCTCGTCCAAGCGTTCCCTGTCAATGTTGGTATGCTTGATAAAATGCTCATACTCGATATTGTCCTTAATGATTTCCTCATACACGCTGTATGCGTCTGCCGCTTCCGTTCCTTTCCGTTCCGGCTCTGTCGTTTCCTCCCTCAAAGGAGAGGGGTTAGGGGAAAGGATAGGAATGGAATGGTTATTTGATAAATCCGTATTTGATTTTTCTTTTTTTGATAAGTTAGTCTTTTGTATATCTTTATTTAATTGCATTGGATTTTCCGACGTCGGGTTATCCGGTGTCGGATTTTCCAATATCGGGTTATCCGCTGTTGGATTTTCCAATACCGGACAATCCAATGCCGGGGGCTGTGGCTGTTCGTAAATGGTGTACTCGATAGCGGTCATTTTGCCTTTCTCGTCGCGTCCCTGCCGCCTTGTGATATATCCGGCTTTTTCAAGCTCCCATACAGCGGTGCGGATAGCGTCGATACTTTCCCGGTTGATAAGGGACAGCCCTGCAAGGGTGTAGTCCCAATCTTCGGGAAGTGAGAGCATTTGCGACAACAAGCCCTTTGCCTTTAGGGAAAGTTCCTTGTTGCGTAAATGGTGGTTGCTCATAACCGTATAACCTTTGTTCTTTTCCACGCGGAAAACTGCCATAGCTTCATCACTCCTTTGGTTGGATTTGTTACGCAGTAGAAACGCGGTTTTGAGGGAAAAGGTATCAACCCTTGCATTTCTCATTTCCGCGCTCTAAGAGCCGCATAAATCAAGGCTTTATTTGCCCTTACTGCGTAACATGAGGGCATAAAAAAAGCAGCGTTCCTGTTCTCCTGTGTGGGAGTGAGAAACGCCGCCTTATAGGTGGTGCTTATTTTATTTTTTCTTTTCGACGTGCCGCGTAAGGTGGTGTAGCGGTCTATCCGGCAGCCCGCAGGTGCTTTTTGCATATCAAGGCTCAATCCGTTAAAAGTAGTAAATGAGTAGTAAAATCAATTTGCAAACCTGCGAATATGCCCGTAAATCAAGCATTTTTCAAGACAATCAACTAATTTGGTAAAAATATCTCTTATGTTTTCAAAAAAATTCCTAATACCCCTGTCTTTGCAAAACACTGTGTTTACACGAAAAACAAAGCCTTCTGTTTGTATTTTTTCCTGTTGTCTGACAAAAAGAGGACTTCCTCCCCTTTCTGCAATAAAAAAAGCCTTGGTATTCATTAGCCAAGGCTTATTATACAAAAATTTCAATTCTTTTCCATTTTTTTAAGCTCTTCCTCAATCAGTCCGTCCTTGTTATATTTTATGCCCTTCGCAATATTTTTTTCTCTTGTCTTTCTGGCAACGAAAAACGCAATCAAGCACATCGCAACAGGAATCAGCATAAAGACGAAAAAGCTGATATCGTGGAACATAACGCCGACAAAGACCGCCAGCAGGAATACCAGAAAAATAAACACCAGACCCGGCTTTGCCGTTTCGGATTTTGCGGCAATCATGCCCTCAAAAATCACAAAGACCAGAAACAAAGAAATCATCTGCCCATAGGACAAAACAACCTCTAATATACCATCAACGGGAAATAAAAACATACCCAACACCTCAATTCTCCATTTTATCACTTAAAAGACATTGTAGCATTTCGTATACATAATGTCAAATCGTTTGGGTTTAAAACTTTCCGCCGCCCCCACCGAAGCTTCTGCCGCCACTGGAAAAGGAGCCGCCGCCGCTGAAGCCGCCGAAACCGCCTCCGCCGCCCGCCGCACCGCTCATGCCGGCATGGCCGAACTGGTCGTAACGGGCGCGCTTATCCGGGTCGGACAGCACCTCATTGGCTTCGTTCAGTTCCTTGAAGCGGGCTTCCGCTTCCTTGTCGTTGGGGTGCAGGTCGGGGTGGCATTCCTTCGCCTTCTTGCGGTAGGCGCGCTTAATGTCCTCATCCGTCGCGTTTTTATCGATACCCAGCACTTCGTAATAATCGCGCTTGTTCGCCACGTTTGTTCACCTCTGATTGATAATCCGGCTTTTTGCCTGATGGCAGGGTCTGCTTACTTTGCTTTCATGCAAATGAGGAATCCATCTATCGGAGTAGATTTTCCCAGAAGCAATGGAATCGCGCCTGCGGGCGCGACAAGGGGGCAATGGAAACGGACGAAGTCCGCGGTCGCCCCCTTGACCCCTTCGGCGCCGCCATTCTTAGGGCTTTCCCGGCTTGAATGGTGCATAGCATGATGCACATCCCCTGCATGGGCGATTGACCCAAATATACCGGGAGGCACGTTGGACGGCACTCCCGGCTCGGATATGACTTGCATCCGCAGAAACAGCCGGTGCTGCTTCTGCGGATGTTTCATTGCTTAGTGAACGTCGCCGTCCGCCTCATAAGTGCCGTCCGCGTTCTGCGTACCGGCCTGCGGCTGTTCGGGGTTCGCGCCCTGTTCGCCGCCCTGCTGCTGATACAGCTTGCCGAAGATGGCGTACACCTTCTGGGTGAAGGCATCCATCGCGTTCTTGATTTCTTCCGCGTTGTTGCCCTCGCGCACCTTCTTGAAGTTCGCGATTTCGCTCTCGACGGTCGCCTTGTCTTCCGCGGACAGCTTGTCGCCGTTCTCGCGCAGCTGCTTCTCCATCTCGTAAATCATGGAGTCAGCATGGTTGAGGGTTTCGACTTCTTCCTTGCGCTTCTTGTCCTGCTCAGCGTACTGCTCAGCTTCCTTGACGCGCTGGTTGATTTCTTCCTCGGTCAGGTTGGAGGAAGCAGTGATGGTAATCTTCTGCTCGTTGCCAGTCGCCTTATCCTTTGCGGAGACATTCACGATGCCGTTCGCGTCGATGGAGAAGGTGACTTCAATCTGCGGCACGCCACGGGGAGCGGGCGCAATGCCGGTCAGCTGGAAGCGGCCCAAGGACTTGTTGTCGTAAGCCATCTGACGTTCGCCCTGCAGGACATTGATTTCAACCGTCGTCTGACCATCCGCCGCGGTGGAGAACACCTGCGACTTGCTGGTCGGGATGGTGGTGTTGCGGTCAATCAGGCGCGTGAAGATGTGACCTTCGGTTTCCAGACCCAGAGACAGCGGCGTGACGTCCAGCAGCAGCACGTCCTTCACTTCGCCGCCCAGCACGCCGCCCTGAATGGCAGCGCCGATAGCCACGCACTCGTCCGGGTTGATGCCCTTGAAGGGTTCCTTGCCGGTCACGCGCTTCACAGCCGCCTGAACAGCCGGGATACGAGTAGAACCGCCAACCAGAATGATCTTGCTGATGTCATTGTAGGTCAGACCCGCGTCCTTCAAAGCCTTTTCCATAGGCGTGATGGTCGCCTGCACGAGGTCAGCGGTCAGTTCCTCGAACTTCGCACGGGTGATTGTGACGTCGAGGTGCTTCGGGCCATTGGCATCCGCCGTGATGAACGGCAGGTTGATGTTCGCGCTGGTGGTGCCGGACAGGTCAATCTTCGCCTTTTCCGCTTCCTGCTTCAAGCGCTGGCTCGCGGCACGATCCTTGCGCAGGTCAATGCCGTTTTCCTTCTGGAACTGATCCGCCACATAGTCGATAATGCGCTGGTCGAAGTCGTCGCCGCCCAGGCGGGTGTTGCCGTTGGTGGCAAGCACTTCAAACACGCCATCGCCAATGTCGAGGATGGACACGTCGAACGTGCCGCCGCCGAGGTCGTACACCAGAATCTTCTGGTTGCCGTCCTTCTCAAGGCCGTACGCCAGAGAAGCAGCCGTCGGCTCGTTGATGATACGCAGCACTTCCAGGCCCGCGATACGGCCAGCGTCCTTGGTCGCCTGACGCTGAGCGTCATTGAAGTACGCCGGGACGGTGATGACCGCCTGCGTAACCTTTTCACCCAGATAGGCTTCGGCGGTTTCCTTCATCTTCGTCAGGATCATAGCGGAAATGTCCTGAGGGGTGTAGGCCTTGCCGTCGATGTTCACCTTGTAGTTCGTGCCCATCTCACGCTTGATGGAGATGACGGTACGGTCGGGGTTGGTCACGGCCTGACGCTTTGCGATCTGACCGACCATGCGCTCACCGTCCTTGGAGAAAGCCACGACAGACGGCGTGGTGCGCGCGCCTTCCGCGTTCGGGATAACAACCGGCTGGCCGCCTTCCATGACCGCCACGCAGCTGTTCGTCGTACCAAGGTCAATACCAATAATCTTGCTCATAATCTTGTCCTCCAATATCTATGTCGAATGTTTAGGAAATTGTCTGATTTATGCAGTGGGCATTGCTGCCCGAACTGTCTGATTGAATGGGGCTTAGTCGGGCACGACCTTCACCATCGCGTGACGGAGAACGGTCTTGTCCATCATGTACCCCTTCTGGAGCACCATGCACACCGTGCCGGGTTCGCCGTCATCCGCCGTACCCTGCATGATGGCTTCTTCCAGATTCGGGTCAAACTTTTCGCCGAGGCGGTCAATGGGTGTCACGCCTAACTTTTCGTAGGCGGCAACCATCTGCTTGCGCGTCATCTCCACGCCGGTTTTGAGGGCGTCGGCATCCGCATTCTCTGCGGCAGCCAGCGCGCGTTCAAGGTTATCCAGCACGGGGAGCATCGCGGTCGCAACCTTGCGCTGACCCTCTGCGAAAGCATCCGCGCGGACGCCTTCGTTGCGGCGGCGGAAGTTGTCAAAATCCGCCTGCACGCGCTGGGCGAGTGCCAGATACTCATCCGCCTTGGCAGCGGCCTTCTTGAGTGCGTCCACGTCCGGAGCATCCGCCTGCGGGGCGGGTTCCTGCGGCGCTTCGGCAGCCGGCTGCTCCTGATCTGTCACGTCGGGGGTCATGTCTTCCTCCGGCTGCTTCGGGGTTTTCTGCTGCTCATTCATCGGTCGCTTTCTGCCTTTCTTCCATTTCATTGCTATTTATCCAGCTTCTTATTTTTCTGTGGCGCCTGACTGCCAAACATCTCGGACAGCTGCTGACCCATCGTGTTCATGACGGACAGCACCCGCCTGTACCGCATTCGCGTCGGGCCAATCACGCCGATTGTCCCCTGCCGGCCGGAGCCGGTAGAGTACGTCGCGGTGACGATGGAGCAATCCGCCATTTCCGGCACGCCCGTTTCCGGGCCAATGCGGACGGTGAACGCCATTTCACCCTTCTGACTGATGATGTCCGCCAGACGGTCGCGCGTTTCCATCAGGCTGAGGAACGACCGCGCCTTTTCCATGTCGCTGTATTCGGGGTACGCGAGCATGTTGCTCGTGCCGCCGACTGCTACATGCGGGTGCGTCATTTCGTCCTGCTGGCCCAGCGCCTTGCCCAAGCCCTGCAGGAGACGCTCGTTCTCGTGCATTCCCTGCATCAGCTGCGGCATCTGCGCCACCGCCTCATGGAGCGTCAGTCCCTGAAGGCGTTCGGTCAGCGTCTTGCTGATGGCGTAGAGCGCGTCGCTGTCGAGGTCGCTTGCCACCTGCACCACCTGATGAATCGTGCGAATCTTCGGCATTTTCCCCGTCGGCGGCAGTACCACGGCGGTGTAGCTTGTCAGGGAGGAAAGCACCTGTGCGGCGTGGTCTATCACATCCTCCATTTGATGCATCCGCCCCAGAAAATGCCCCTTGACCGCCGCATCGCTATCCGACGGAATGCGCCCCGTCTTCAGCAGCTGATCGACATAGAGCCGATACGCTTTTGCGGACGGGATGCGTCCCGCGGAGACATGCGGCTGATCGAGGTAGCCCAGTTCCTCCAGATCGCTCATCTCATTGCGGATGGTCGCGGAGGACAAGCCCATGTCGTATTTCTTCGAGATGGTTCTTGACCCCACCGGCACAGCGGTGAGGATGTAGTCGTCAATGATGGCTTGCAGAATTCTGAACTTCCGTTCATCCATCATCATGACCAATCCCTCCTCTCCGTGAACCATGCTGGTCTGTGTTGTTAGCACTCACCGTGGTCGAGTGCTAATCACATGACATAATATACCCCTGTCAAGTCACTTTGTCAAGGGGTTCGCGGGAATTTTTTTCATCTTTTCTGTAAACTCGGTTTGACAAATCTGTGAACGCGTGATTTTTTCGCCGGAATCAGCGGTTTTGCGCACCAAAAAGCGGCTGCCCGGAATCGCTCCCAAGGCGGCCGCTCAAATTATCAATTTTTCTGCAGCTCGTGGAACTTCCGCGTTTCATCCTCCGAAAGCGTCTCATACGGCATGAAGAACCGCACATAGATGTACTGCGGGAGAAACAGCAGCAGCACAAACAGCAACCAGGCAGCAAACCACCCGATGGCATCATTCATGCTGTTACGGAAAAAAATGCACACCACGAAGATGACAAGCTCAATCGGCACGAGCACAGTAGCCGCTTTGAATCTGCTCGGTTTGCACAGCTTCCCGCAGTGCGGACAGCGCGTCCAGTTGTACCGCGCCATCGCATCCCAATAAGTGTGCTTAAAGTAGTGATATTCTGTGCATTTTCTCGCCATAGCTGTTCCTCATTTCCGCCCATTTTTCACGGCTCCATCGCCGCCGAATCCGGTTCGGG
>ENA-ORLU01001695-ORLU01001695.1-human-gut-metagenome-genome-assembly--contig:-NODE-1695-length-15291-cov-2.592546_pt1 | contig 15291 bp, 9 predicted proteins | sample MGYA00243009_ERZ508833 | MGnify/ENA primary metagenome ERZ508833 (study PRJEB26277, sample SAMN04329763) | human gut metagenome | biome: human-associated habitat | host: Homo sapiens | place: USA...
TGGTCCGCATTGAAATTGGTTACCCAATAGTTGTTCATCGGCCATGAATACATATTCGTGGACTGAGGTACGGCTCCGGCCTTATACCGCCCCGTATTGATCGCCCCAAATTGCATTAATGGTATTTCTTGGCTACCCATCACGACCTGTGACTCTCCATTACGAGCCGTAGCGAAGTTTTGCACCGTGTACCAATCGTTAGAGGAGCCCGGGATTTGATCTACACCCGCCTCAATCGATCCGCCGGGTACATCCAAATGGATCTTACCGCTTTCAACCTCAAACGGGAAAGCGATATAAACCGCTTCCGGATCTGTTACCGCTTTTTTACGCAAGCGATAAACTACCTCGATTTTCTTTGTTACGTTAAATACACGGAATTCCACCATCAAATTATTCGGCTCACGTCCCGCTACTGTCTCTCCCCGAAAACGATATGTATCCCAAACATCGCCTTTCTCATATTTCTCGAAACGCATCTTCTCGGGACGACGGCGGAGGAATTGGGGAGCACGATATTGTTCCATCGGATGACGGCTATCGATAATCTCATAAATAAACTCTCCCATCTCCCATTCCGCATCCGGCGTAACCAATTGTTTGTTCAAATCCTTATCATATAATTTACGAATCGTACCTTTACGGGTATTGAAGTCGATGGCATACCAAGGATTCTCCACATGTGTCTCTTTTAATTCCGTTGCGCCCTGTATTTCCGGACGTGGCGCATCCTTTACTTTTATATAATACTGCGCATATCCCAAGGCCGGGACATCTTTCACGTAAAAGCTCCAATAGGTACCGTCGGAACGGCTTTCGCCAGCTTGTGCGGGAATTACGTTGCCAGCCGCATCCACGATCTCGAAAGCCTTGTCTTTCGGAAGAATCTGTTGATCGACATAAGCTTTAGCGATACCGCTATAACTCCAGTTGAGCGTATTGAATACAGCGATAGACGGAACGTCGCTTTTAGGCACGAATGATTGTAATATACCCATAGTAGCCTCTCCCAGCAAACCGGAATGGCGATAGGCTTCCCACGCATACGATTGTTTCAAGGAGCGTTGTTCCCAAGTTTCCAGTCCATAAGCGTTACGTACGCTCTCGCTATGCCCGAAAGTATGCTCATCATAGAACAAAAGAGCTTTGTTGATGTCCTGAATCCGATCATTGATGTCTTTCGGCAATTGAGCGCCTAGCATTTTAGCAAATGACAATCCGGCTTGATTCGCGATAATATCCGAATGAGTCACACGAGATATGGCGGCTTCACGGGCACCGGAAGCGAAACCATCCGTCCACCAATCCGGCCAAGCTCCACGAATAGTCTGAATATGATCCGCATATTGGCTCTCTACCGTCTTAAAAAACTCACTGGCTACCGCCGTGCGTAATTTCGGCCATTCATACTTCTCATTCCATTTCTGTAACATCTCGCAACTTTTAGTCGAAGGGGGCGCATTATCCGTAAGATATCCCGAATGCTGCACCGCTAATATATCATACGGATAATTTTTCGCTTCCATTTCACCTAAATAAGTTAAAACACGCTCCTCAAACTGGTCAAAGTTATCTGTATGAATCCCGAAAAAATTACCATAGTGATAATGCTCCGCACGATAAGTCAAGACCTTCTTCCCAGAAGGTGATTCCCACCAAAACACCGTAGGTTTATCAAAGCAGATCAACGCTCGATGACCATGGGTTCCCATATTCACATATTTCACGCCGGCATCTGCGAAATACTCGCTGAAACACCAACCGATACCATTCACGTCGTCTTGCATAGCTACCTCGGCACGCATCCCATTTTCCCTGAATTGCTTGATCGGATAAAGAGAAGCGGCAAGTGTCTGCTCATCCGGTAATTCGTCAAAATTCAAGAACATCGTTGCTAATTCAATACGGCCTTCCTTTACCCGTTGCTTCAAGCGAGCGATCTGTTCCGCAGGACGACATTTCAAATATTCGCTAACCGCCCAAGCGATCTCGCAAGTCCAACGGAACTTAGCGAAATCCGGATAATTATCCGTAGCGTCACAATAATCCAACGCATAATCAATGTATCGAAGCTGTTCTGCCAAGATTTCCATTTGGGAACGGGTATAACCGATATCCGTATGGGTGTGTTGCACCATATTCATCTGCCAATGGCGAACCGGTTTTACGGTAACCGTAGTTTCCTCTTTCTCTTTCCCACTTGTCAGCGTCAACGGTAATTGGCGAGTCGTGCTAACCTCGGGTATCTCGATTCGGAATACATTATCCCCGGATACCAGTTTCTCTTTATGGCTTTGCTCGCCTAAACGGATCGTCACTGTAGAAGGTTCTCCTTCATGTTTTACGGAGATCTCGACCTTTTGGGTCAGTCCGTTTTTCGATTTATAAACCGCCGGTAATACACGGCTCTTGATATCCGATAATCCCGGAGACGCATGAACCGACAATGTCCCGATCAACAAAGCCAATCCTGCTGATAAATAAGTTCTTTTTTTCATCTTATCGTGTTTTTATTGATATAAGTCCTATATACAACATACATATTAATAATAGCATCAAGCCGGCTACCTGTCCGAACATATCGGCTATGCCTCCCATACAAGGCGTAATCAAAGCGCCTCCTGATACACCCATAATCATCAAGGCCGAGACCTCGTTCGATTGCTCCGGCCGATGTTCCAACGCAAAAGAGAACAGGATCGAAAACACATTCGAGCAAGCCAAGCCAACCAGTACGATCATAACGCCCATGCCCCACAAGCTATCCGAGATAAGCAATCCTACGAAAGCAAGGATAGCGATAAGCATGCTTCCCCTTAAGAAGGGTCGTGACGAGATCCTCGCCAGCAATATAGCCCCCAGGAAAGAACCTCCGGTACGAGCGGCGAAATAAAGGCTACTCCCTAATCCAGCCTCTTGCAACGGCATGGATAACTTTTCCATCAATAGCTTAGGGATCGTCGTATTCAGACCGACATCGATCCCGACAATACACAGAATCCCCAAGAAAAGCATCCGTATCCTAGCATCTTTACATAAAGCTAACGTAGAGGCGAACGAGGCTTCTTGCCCCTCTCCTTCCTCTTTACCCGGAATAGTCGTTATCAACCAGATGATAGATAACAAGGTAGTCACCGAATAGACAATGAATATCAACTTCCAATCTCCCCAGAAAGAAGAAGCTACACCCGCGATAATCGGCCCTAAGAAGGAAGATACCGCCTTAATAAACTGCCCTAAAGTAAGCACGCTCGTTACTTTATCCGGATTTACCACCCGCGCTACCATCGGATTCAAGGACACTTGCAAGATCGTATTTCCAATTCCCAGCAAAGCGAACGCAAACAAGATACAAGCAAAGTCATAGAAGAATAGAGGTATCAGCATCGCCAAGGTTGTGATAGCCAAGGCTACGACCACCGTATTCCTACGCCCGTGCCGTCCCATCCAGATACCGGTAGGGACAGAGAACAGGGCGAACCAAAGAAAGACCATCATGGGCAATAGGTTCGCCAACGTATCGGACAAACCAAAGTCCATCTTCACATAATTCGTGGCAATTCCCACGACATCCACGAATCCCATCACGAAAAAGCCGAAAAGGATCGGGAATATAGCGGAGTTCGTACTTTTAGTTCTCATATCGATCTTTTGGTTGGTTACCCATTTCTAAAACCAAATGTCCACCTTGAACAATCTCCGAGAAAGGAATACGAGTATCCGTCAATGGTTTCCCGTTTAAGTCCATGGATTGCACGTAATCATTTTGCTTACTATTATTACGAGTCTCGATCACGAATTCCTTCCCTTTATAATAGCGGTCATTCAGCCGGATCGTAATCTTATCGAACAAAGGACTACCCAAAGCGAAAGAAGGCGCTTGATCCGTCAAGCCTTTCATATCGAATAAGCCTAAGGAAGAGATCACGTACCAAGCCCCGAGCTGGCCTTGATCCTCATCTTGTCCGTAGCCATAACCGTGGATGCCATCCGTACCATAGAACTCATTCAAGATCGCCCGCACCCATTTTTGCGTAAGCGAGGGACGACCGGCCTCGTTGAACATCCAAGAGATGTGCAAACAAGGTTGATTTCCTTGGTTATACAAGGTTTGCAAACCGGCGAAAGCCCCTACTTCCGTGCCTCCGCTAAAGATTAATTTACGAGACACCGTGAAGATGCTATCCAACCGATGGTTAAACACGTCCGCACCTACTTTTGCGACCAAGCCTTTCGCGTCGTGCGGTACATAGAATGTATATTGCCAAGCGTTACCTTCTTGGAATCCGCGCCATACTTGCATCGGATTGAAGTCCTCGATAAACGTACCATCCTTCTTTTTAGGACGGACAAAATTACAGGAAGGGTCATAGATACGCTCCCAGCCTTTCGATAAGTCCATCAAACGGTTATAATCGTCCGTCTTACCCAGTTGCTTCGCCCATTGGGCCACGGCCCACGCACTATAAGCATATTCCAAGGTATGGGAAGCGGAAAACATGAAAGCCTCGTCCGGCCCGTCCCCTTTATCCAAATGAGGTACATAACCATATTCCACGAAATAACGGGTATCGATCTTTCCCGCGCCCAACGGACGATTCTCCCCATCCAACTCATTCTTCAAGCAAGCCTCATAAGCCGTATTCACATCGAAATCCCGGATGCCACATTGATAAGCGCCAGCGATAATCGTACTTAATAAATTCGTACCAACCCCGGAGACATAACGGCTATTAGCGATTCCATCCGCCAGCCAGCCGGCGTCCTTGTACACCAACAAATGGCTACTTATATAATCCGAATAATATTCCGGATAGGCCAAAGCCCAAACCTGTGTCAGATTCCATTGCGCTCCCCAAGCGGCATCGGTATTGTATAAGTTATGTACCGGTTTCCCGTCTTTCAAAGGGATTTGTCCTACCGAGCCATCATTTCTCGGATAAGCGCCATTCACATCGCTAGCTAACCCACGCCCCAATAAAGCGTGATACAAACCGGTATAGAATTTCACCTTATCCTCTCGCGCTGGAGTCTCTACCCGGATACGTCCCAAATATTCTTCCCATGTTTGGCGAGATATTTCCCTTGCCTCGTCAAACGTAAGGGTAGCGGCCTCAGTCTCCCTATTTAACCGGGCATTCTCCACGGATGTATAGGAAAGACCTACTTTAGCGGTTACCGACTCTTGATCTTGGGTACGGAATGTCAGATAAAGTCCGGCCCCCACGCCCGTCGCTTTCCGTTCATCCGGACGGATATCCGCTCCGTTGAAAGCGCCAAATCCAACGGGAACCTTGTCCAGCACCGCCGAGAAATACAAAGGAACCGATGCCCCGGGTTGATATTTCCTCACATATTCAGGCTCGGTAATCACCCAGCCCTCGATATGCCCGTCTTCCGTAAAAGTAATTTCAGCATCCCGTACAGCTCCGCTCTCTCCTTGACGGTTTCCTATATCGAACAAGATATGGCTATCCTCCCCGGCCGGAAATGTATAACGCTGAATAGCGACACGAGGGGTAGCGGTAAGCTCCGCACAAATCGAGTAATCTTTTAGGAGAACGGAATAATAACCGGCGGTAGCGATCTCGTCCGTACGGTCAAAACGGGAACGGTATCCTATACCTGTCGAGTCGTCTACCGCCCCGGGAATTGTTTTCAATGGACCCGTCGTAGGCATCAGTACGATTCCACCGATCTGAAACTCATGCAAGCAGGGGAAACCCTCGATCGATTGATCCCGATAATCGTAACCGGTCGCCTCCCAACCGGATTTATTCCCGATATGCCCGTTCGTAGAAGGAGCCGGCTTGGCCATACCGAAAGGCATCGCTCCCGGGGTAAAATGAAACCAACGGCAATGCGCCGTACCGATCCGAGGTTCTACATATTGGCTAAGCTCTTCTTGCTGAACTTTCTTGCCTTGTGTCACACAGGATGTGAAGAAAGCACACGCAAACATCAGGAACCATACAGGTCCTATACTATATTTTTGTCTCATATTCCTTTAGATAGATGGTTTAACGCAAAAACATAAGCTCCCATAGCGATCGAGCGATTAGCACCTTGTTTACTTACGGTCACCCCTATCCGTTTACAAGGATCATACCCTACCTTGCGATTGGTACCCGGAATGGGTACCTCGACAGCTCCTCCTTTAGCGAAATCAGCGAAACTCTCCGAATCCTCCAAAAGATAAGCTTACATTTGCAAACGGCCGAAACGACATCCATCCATCATACCTCTAGATGAGTTCAATTCTTTCAACAAAGCAGGGAGAATATATTTAGAAGCCCCCGATAGTCCACCACCGATCACGATGATGCCATCGATTAAAGTAATGGCAGACGCCAACGCATCCCCCGCTAGCTCCCCTAATTCGGAGAAAGCCGTAATAGCAGCCTCCCGGTTACCCGGGCAAATACCCTCGGCGATCTCAAAGATCTCTTTCGGAGTATGCGCTCCCGTATCACCGGATCGTTCCGCATATACTCGCATGACCGCACGTATGCTGACACTCTCCTCTACGATATACTCCGGATATTTCTTATTCCGAAAACACCAGATATCTCCTCCTGCCGCATTATCTCCCAATAGAAGCTCTTGATTAATGACAACCCCGGCACCAAAACCGGTACCCAAGGTGACTCCCAGCAGGTTCTTATATTGCTTCATGCTTCCTGCCTCCCGCAAACGGCGGTTTATATCCGGAAGGGCTCCGGTTAACGCTTCTCCATATGCGAATAAATTCCCATCGTTATTGATAAATACCGGTATCCCGAATATATCTTCCAGAAACGGGCCTAACGCTACTCCACCCCGGAAAGAGGGGAAGTTGGGTAAATCGCCTATGATACCGGCTTGATAGTCTGCCGGACCGGGAAAAGCGAAACTGATAGCGACCGGAGTTTCCGGGAAGCCTGCCTGAATTGCCTTAAAACCCTCTACCAAATTGCCTAAACACTTATCTAAACAATCCGCGCATGCCGGAAGAACTACCGGATCGGCTATCTCTTTTCCTCCTTGGATGGCAGAGAAAACAAAATTCGTTCCTCCCGCATCCAATGTCATTACTATTCTATTGTCATTTGTATACATCATATATTCCTTTTCTTTATTTACCCATGTTCCGCCAGTGCCACCACGGTGGCACAGCCGTGCCATAGGGTTGGCATTGGCGTGCCATCGCAGTGGCACTACCGTGCCATCAAGGGTGGCACAGTTGTGCGACGCCTATGGCACGGTGATTATTGCCTAAATCGTACGTAAGCTTTTATAGTACCACAGTATTTACCTACGGACGATCCATACGGGCGGATCGTATATTCACCCACGCAAGCCGGAATGATAAAAGTCTCCGCGTAATGAACGATGAATGGTTCAAAAGCGTTTGTCGGACTCTCCACGATCAACTCATCTCCCTTGATTACATTCAGTACTTGCACCCCTCCATTCGTATTGTGAGGCACGATATCCGTGAACCAATGACGGCGGGTCTCGATGAACTCGTTCTCATGCAAGCCGGTCCGCTCCTCCCGCCAACCGTCTCCCTCGGCGATCATCTCCACTTGGTTGATCAAGTTATGACGGACAAACTCCGTTTGCCGCTCCCATTGGATCACTTTCGAGCCGTGGCCGATATTAATCGGTCGAGGCAATCCGTCCAATCCCAAGCGGCCCCAGTCCCAAAGCTTAAAGGTAAAGATACTTGGGGTAGCGCTAATCTCCAGCACCATGGCACCGGCTCCCGAACAATGGACCGTTCCGGCGGGGATCAGATAATGATCATGGCGTTTGGCAGGCCATTTGTTGACATACTTCTCCGTATCGAAAGGCTTTCCGGTCTGTTGGGAGTCGTTTAGGGCAGCGATCATCTCGTCCGGATTTACACCGGTTTTCAATCCCAGATAAACGGTAGCGTCCTCCTCCGCATCCAGCAGGTAGTCGCTCTCGTCCTGCGTATAATAAATCCCGAACGTATCCCGGATATATTGGGTGACCGGATGCACTTGCAAACTTAGGTTTCCTCCTCCCATCGTATCCAAGAAGTCGAAACGGATCGGGAAATCTTGTCCGAAACGAGCCTCGACCGGCCCGCCCAGCAAGTCTCTCGTCTTATAGAATACCAAGTCATTGGAAGGGATCTCAAACAGCTCTCCGGCAACTTTCAGGTATAAACTATTTTCCTCGGGCACGCAATCAAAACACCAGCCGAAGTTATCTTGCTTTTTATCCAGATCACAGACCTCTTTCATCCATTGGCCGCCCCAAGGAGCCGGATCGAAGAAAGGTACTACCCGGAACGGAGTATGCGCCGTTTTCTCTAACCCTTCTTTCAAGGTCTCCCCGGAAATCATCTTAGGTGTTCCGACGATATGGGTATCCAACCAATAATCGACCTTGGGAAGGACTTTCTTCTTCAGATTATCGCAAACAATCCAATCAATAAAATATCCTCGCTTATAATGGTACGACGGGGCTTCCTCCCGGTTTTCCACACCTAGCCCGTTCACCTCTTTTCTACGGGAACGCATCTGGATCTCCCAACGAGCCATATCCGCGTAGATCAATTTGTCCGGAGCGGGAACGATCTCGGCGGCGGCGTGGCCATAAACGATTGTCCAGCCTTTTTCATCACGCAAGGACTCCCGGCAGGCGTTCACCTTCTCCTCATCCAAGAAATCCGTATAAGAGAAATGAGCCCGGCGGCCAAACAACCGGTCATCCGTCAGATAAGGATAGGTCATCGCCTCTATATCTTCTGCCGATTTAAATAAATCTCGCGTATTGATAAAACGATCGGGCGCGAGTGCTTGCAGTTCACGCATCAACTCCTCGTGATGAACCCCTTGGTAGCATTCCACCACCCAAACTTGTGATCCATTCGTTTCTGCATGTATCTCCGCCAATCGCTTCCGTATCGATTCCCAGCCTTTCCACAAGGTACCGTCTACAACGGTGGCCGGCATTTTATCATAATTACTTTTTCTCATCTCTTTTGATATTTAATATTGCACGCTTGTATTTAACTCTTATTTTTCTCTGCCCAATCCCTTAATAATTCAATCGCCTTAGATAACACTCCGGCCGATCCCTTGAAATTACCAGAGCCGCTGGGGACACCGCCTTTGCCATACCATTCGTAGAATCCGTCATTTTGGATCACACGCTCGATCATCGGATGAATCTCCGCATAAGCCTCCTCAACCATTCCATTAACGACAAGCTGCTGGATCATCCGACCGCCAAACCAAGTCCAATCCCCGCCATTCTGATACAGATAAGCCTTTGACATTCCTCCATGGAAAAAACCATCCGGATACACGGGATATAAGGTAAGACCAATGCTTGGCATACCCGACAGGCGAACATTCTCAAGCATCTGGGCATTTACGGTACGTATCTCGTCTTTCGATAATAAGCCGGCCTCTATAGCGATAGCCGTCCCACCATGATAATGAATGGCAAGTTCATCAAAACCTTCCGGAATCGGAGATTTCTCCGGATAAATATGAGGAATGAACTTCTGGCGCTTCTCGTCCCATAAATGAGCCCGCACATTTCTCTCGATTCCCTCACGCAGACTTTTCCAACGGGAGGCTTGCGGAGAATCAGGAGCCATTTCCAACAAATAATCCAAGGCGATTATGAACATAGCGTTATCATATACATCGATAGCTGGATCCGACAAATCATTCATATCACATCCGAAATCGTCATTCGGCTGTACATCGCCCCAATCAGCGGTCATTGCTCCATAAAGCAATCCATATTTCTCATTATATCGTTCCCGCATCAGATAATCTACCATCGCGTTCATTCGCTCGAGAACGGTCTTCCCGGCAACTTTCTCATTCAATATCTCCCGATCACCCGTCTTACGAATGTATTTACCTACGATCTGAATCAAGGAAGACTCTTGGTCCGTCTCTACCGTATTCTTAAAAGCGACATGTTTCGGAGCGGCATTCGAATAATAAGGCGTATCATCATACCATGTAAAATCTTCTTTCAGCACATAACCATCGATCATCTCATCATTCGGCTGTTGAAGAGCGAAAAACAATAAGATAGCTTCCCGCAGTTCGTGTGGATCACTCTCCTCGCAAGCGATCTCTATAAACGTATTCATATCACGAGCCCATATCTGGGAATAACCGCTGCCCGCGTTAAAACCATTGCGGATGGTAGCACGAGCCATACTATCGACCTTCAACAAATTCGTATCAGACAATATCTGATTGGCCAATCGCTGTCTATCGGTTAATCCCGTACAAGACAAAAAAGATACAAATACAAAAGAAACTACAACTAGAATTTTATTCATGGCATTATGTTATGATTTATGTCGGCAAAATTATTTCAATAATCCAGAAAGGAATACTACATTTGTTCCGATTTACTTGTACAATCTTATGATTTATAGATCATGGTCAAGATAAAAGAAGGATTTAAGGGAGAACGGCTCGTTTCTTTACCCGAGGAACTATTGGCAAGCTACCGGAGGGAACCGCTCATCAATAATTTATATGTACGCAAGATCGGTTTCTTCCCACGTGTTAAATATCATTTTCTCCAAAAAGAACATGGCTGTGACTACGCCATGCTTATTTATTGTACGGAGGGAAAAGGATGGTATCGTATCCTCGGTAAACAATATACCGTGGAGAAATACCAATATATCATCATCCCTCCCGGTATCCCCTACTCATTCGGGGCAGACGAGGGAGATCCATGGACTATTTACTGGTTACACTTCCAAGGGAAGCTTTGCGATCAATTCCTGCCGTCGCATCCGGTTCCGGTCACTATTTCGCCGAATGAATATTCCCGTTTACAAGATCGGTTACGGCTGTTTGAGGAGATATATAGCAGTTTCTCCATGGGATATATTAAAGAATATATGATTTATTCCTCCATGTGCCTTTACAATTTTCTGGCCTCTTTCATCTATCTGGAGCAATTCCGCCATATCATGATTCCCTCGCAAAAAGAATATCCGTTCACGGCACGGGTTATTCATTATATGCGTGAGAACATCCAGCAGAATCTTACCTTGAAGGAATTAGCGTCTTATTTCAAATATTCCCCTTCTCACTTCTCGGCTCTCTTCTTTGGCGAGACCGGGGTCTCGCCCATGAATTACTTCATACGCTTGAAAATACAGAAGGCTTGTGAATATATCGAGCTAACGAATATGAAGTTGAATGAGATCGCCACGCATCTGGGATTCGAGGATGCCGCCTACTTCTCGCGTACGTTTACGAAAGTTATGGGTTGCTCTCCTTCCGTTTATCGTAAAAAGGAGATGGAGATATAGAATTCGTTTGGATTTCTAGTATTTCTCATAAGAATAAAATATATTTGTACAATAGATATTTAAACGAACATAAAGTAAGTAGTTACTATGATAGACCTAACACAGTTCACCCCTTGGACTCTCTTTACGGATCTTGGATTCATTTCGATACTTCTATTGGTTGGCAAATTCATACGAGTCAAGGTAAAACTGATACAACAATTATTCATCCCACCCAGCTTGATCGCGGGCTTGCTAGGACTGGCGTTCGGACCTAATGGACTGGGGTGGATTCCGCTTTCCAATGACTTAGGTACTTATGCGGCTATCCTTATCGCCTTGGTGTTCGGCGCGTTGCCTTTATCTTCCCCGAACGTCTCCATGAAAGAAGTAGCGAAACGAGTCGGGCCGATGTGGGCATACGCTCAGGTGGGTATGTTATTGCAATGGGCATTAGTAGGCTTGTTCGGATTGTACGTGATTAAGCTGATCTGGCCGGACCTGAATGACGCTTTCGGCATTATGCTGCCGACAGGCTTTTATGGCGGACACGGCACGGCCGCCGCTATCGGGTCTGCGTTCGAGGGATTGGGCTGGGACGAGGCACGCAGTTTAGGCATGACAACCGCTACCGTGGGGGTTATTTGCTCGATCATCGGAGGTTTACTGATGGTCAAATGGGCGGCCAAGCATAAACAAACCGCTTTTATCTCGGATTTCGACGATCTCCCGGACGAACTGAGAAGTGGGTTGCTGCCAGAGGATAAGCGGGATTCCATCGGAGAGGCTACGACTTCCTCCATATCCATCGATACGCTGACTTTCCATGTGGCCTTGGTATTAGTCGTGGTATTGGAGTTACCTGTTTTCAGTTGTGCCTTTATCATTGGATTAGTATTAAAGAAATTCTTCGACGCGACAACCATATCCAGATATATCTGCCCGCAGACGACCCAGAGGCTGAGCAGTTCCTTCACGGATATGTTGGTAGCTTGCGGTGTAGCGTCTATCAAGCTAGGGGTGATCGTAAAATATGCCTTGCCGCTTATCGTACTCATCATAGCGGGCGTGGCGATCGTCTGGTGCATAACATTCTTCTTAGGAAGAAGATTAGCCAAGACCTTTTGGTTCGAGCGCATGATTTTCGCTTGGGGATGGTGGACCGGCACGATGGCCATGGGCATCGCCTTGCTGCGGATCGTCGATCCGAAACTTTCCAGCAAAGCGATGGATGATTATGCGATGGCTTACCTGCCTATCGCTCCCATAGAGATCTTATTGATCACCTTCGTCCCCATCCTTTTCGTCAACGGATTGGGAGTTTGGTTGCTATTAGCCTGCTTGGTCCTTTCCCTACTTATCTTGCTGCTGGCGTGGAAGATGGGATGGTGGATTACTCGCTCTTGATACTATTTACCGGGTTCTCGTTCGCCGCTTTCCAATTCTGGAAACTCACGGTCAATAACGTGATTACGGTTACGATCAATAAGGCGATTAAGAATACCCACCAATGAAGCGGAGTCTTATAAGCGAAGCCCTCGAGCCACATCTTCACGCCCTGCCAAGCGACCGGCGCCGCTATCACGAAGCAAATACCTACAATCCTCAGATAGGCCTTATTAAACATCAGCAGGATCTCTCCTACCGTAGCTCCATGTACCTTGCGGATACCTATTTCCTTACGGCGGTATTGAGTCTCGAACACCACTAAGCCAAATACTCCGACCAAAGAGATAATAATCGCCAGTAAACTAAAAACCGTAACCAGATCGCGCAGGTTCTCCTCTTTCCGGTAAAGATGATTAAAGATCTCATCATAGAACTCGATATTGAACGGATAGGAAGGGTCTAATTCTCTCATCGTCTCCTGGATGTGTCCTACTACGGCATGAATGTCCGATCCGGCTTTCAAGCGGATATAAGAGATTGGCAAAGAATAACCAAAGTTTCCGACCAAGAAAGCGATATTATCCTCTCCACCACGAAGCGAGGTGAATTTCACATCGTCGGAGAAACCGATAAGATGACCGGGAGAATAGCTATCGAACGCGTCACCCACTTGCATATCCAACCCCTCCATGGCCGTACGATTGAATATATAAGACACATGATCCGAAAGTTCGTCCGCCTTTGAGAAATCTCTCCCTTCTATAACCGGAATCCCCATCACCCGCAAGAAATTGGAAGATGCTATAATTATGAAATACTGAAAGTCCTTACCCTTATAATTACCGCCATTCGTGTTATACCCGTCCTTAGAGCCCACTTTCTCCATAGCGAAAGCTACATCCTCGATCCCCGGATTCTCTTTCAAGCGATTCACATATGTATCGTGATGCTTATCGTACATTGTCTCATTCAGCTCCACGATAGCTACCTGATCCTTATCGAATCCTAAAGAGAAATTCCGCATATAACTATTCTGGATTTGCACAAAGCAAGCCCCGATAATCAACACGATCGAAACAACGAACTGGACACAAATCAATGTCGTACGTAACTTACGCCCGGAAGGAGATAACCCGAAGCTGCCCTTCAGCACCAAGGCAGGAGGAAAAGAAGTTATATAATAAGCAGGATAAATACCCGCCAGCCAACCGATAACCAACGCTACGATGCCACACAAGAAAACGATCGGAAGATTTGAGACCAAACTCAAATCGGCCTCGATAAAAGGTAGCGCTTCCGCCCAATCCAATCCCCAAACGATAACGAGACTTACCAGCCATGCTATAAAACTAATAAGGGCTGCCTCTATCAATAAAGATCTGCGCAACAAAGTATCCGAACTACCCAATACCTTCTGCGTATTGATACTTTTGATTCGCAACGGAGTCAGAGAAGTGCTAAAGTTCGTGAAGTTAATAGCCGCGACAATGACGATCAGAAGAGCTATACCGAACAATAAGGCCGTGACTTCCTTGTTTCCGCTCCGGAATGTACCACCGTCTTGCGTCTCATTCATATAATAAATATCAGTCAGCGGAACGAGCCGGATCTGTTCTCCTTCATGGTAAATCTTCTTGAAATCAAAATGACGGTTGAAATTATCGGCAACCTCATCTGCCATGGCAGGATTATCAAGCAATAAATAACAAACCCAGTTACTTGAGCTAAAATTATTGATATTATAATCCGGATCGATCGCCGTATAGACCACGTTCCGAAGCTGCGTGTTCTCCGGGAAATCCTTATAAACCGCGCCAATCGTAAAGAGCTTAGCCGATTTAGTCCAGATATTTTCTTCCGCTCGCAACGTCTTACCAACCGCAGAGATATCTTCCCCAAACAACTTGTCAGCCAAGCTTCGGGGTACCATTACTTTCTCGGGATCTTTCAAGCAATCGATATCGCCTTCCACGATCGGGAACGCGAATATCTTCGGTAAACTAGCGTGGCAGGTTGTCACGATTTCCTTAAACCCAAACGGTTGCCCGTTTCTATCCACCGAGAGATAAACACCATTCTGGCCAAAAGAAGGAGTCAACAATGTACCCGCCTCTATATGCGGGGAAGATTGGATGACAGCCTCCACAAAGGCACGGGGTAATATTGTCCCGAAAGTACCCGGAATGGTCAAGTCCACCCTAAAAATCCGCCCGGACGTAGGATGGCAACGGTCAAAAGTCCGCTCAAAATTAATCTGTATCAAAATCACGATAAAAGCGGCGAAAGCAACCGCTAATCCCGCTACATTCAAAAAGGTAGCTACCTTGAAACGTATTAATACATTGATGAAATTGCGTATGATTGTTTTCATAACTTGCTCTATTTTATTGATACTAAAATCGACCCAAAAAGAGTATTCCTTAAATAAGATGGCTGATATTCATTCGTTTCAAGATATTCAAAGAAACCTTGTTCAACGCAATTGTCTCAACCTCTTCCGTACGGAAAAACTTACTTAAACCTTTGATCTTAATCATGGCTGTATTTGTTTTAATTTATTATACTCAAATCCATCTAATAATATTCAAATAACGTGCCAAACT
>ENA-ORLU01001702-ORLU01001702.1-human-gut-metagenome-genome-assembly--contig:-NODE-1702-length-15258-cov-2.418681_pt1 | contig 15258 bp, 11 predicted proteins | sample MGYA00243009_ERZ508833 | MGnify/ENA primary metagenome ERZ508833 (study PRJEB26277, sample SAMN04329763) | human gut metagenome | biome: human-associated habitat | host: Homo sapiens | place: USA...
GCCGCACTTCCTTGTTGGGAATCCAGGCGGTTTTTGTATCGAAGTCGTAAGTCAGATAGCCCAGATGCACCAGCAAAGTCAAAATATCATCCGCGGTTTCAAAGGTACACATATCGTTCTGAAATGTTTTCGTATTGATGGAAATATGTTCTCCGGCAATCATCCGAATGATTTTATCCCGCAAGCCGTTCTCATTGCGAACGATATACATCTTCAAAGCCTCATAGGTTTCTGTCTGTGTCCAGTAACTGTCAAAGATGCCATTCATCATCGCTGATGTTACAGATCTTGGATTGTAAATCGACACACCATTGACATTATAGCCATCGTACCAATCTTTCGTTTGTTCAAAAGACATATGATAACGTTCACAAAGCTGCTGAACCTCTTCTTCCGTAAAGCCAGTGAACTCTGCCAATCGCTTTTGATTGGTCATAGCGTATTCGTCAAACATATTCAGTGCAGAATGTTGACCGTATTTCTTGATTGGAAGAATCCCAGTCATATAGGCAAGTGCCACATAGGGCTGTCCTTTCAGAAGATCCCGCAGAAAATCCAGATATTCCTTTTGAGCCGCTGCATTGTCCCGATGTACCCGGAAAATAGAATCCCACTCATCAATGATAAAGATAAACTTTTCTTCGCATTGACCGTACAGATCTTCTAACGCAGTAATCAAACTGGTTTCTTCCGGCTCTATCCCGGAGAATGTTTGTTTCATCTCTTTTAGCACACGTTTCTGCAAGAAGTCCAGCATTTCATGGACATTTTTGGTTCTGCTCAGGAATTTCTGCATATCGACATGAATCACATTATACCGGTTCAGGTGCTTTTCAAAATCCGGTGTCTGTGCGATTTGAAACTTGGAAAATAATTCTCTCGAATCGCAGCCCTTGCTGTAATAAGCCGTCAGCATATTCTCTGCCATCGACTTCCCGAATCTTCTGGGACGGCTGACGCAGATCTCCTTGTTCTCTCCAAACAGGCACTTGTTGGTGAAAGAAATCAGCATGGTCTTATCCACATAAATTTCAGAATAAGTAACCGTAGAGTAAAACAAATCATTTCCCGGGCTCAGATAGATTCCCATGATGCAGCACCTCCGTTTTTTTCTAGTATACCACAAATTTAAGAAGAAATCAAGACAACAATGCCGTTATAAAATCTAAAAATCCTCCCCTGCTTTTATATTTTGCAAAGGAGGATTTTTGAAGTGATTCACTTTTCAATGGAAACCGCGACACCTGATTGAAATGTAAAATCCAGTCGATCGAAAGAAACTGTTACTTTTGCAAGTAAATGCCGAACCAGTGTTTCATCAAATTCGGTAATGTGATGCGGCTGAGCAGCCAAAAATTCCTGCAGTTCCCGCATACGGTCTTTCTGCTCCTGTTGAGAAACATTTTCCCTTAAAGCCTGTTCCTTTTGCTCTCGCAGCTGAAAGATCTCCTGTGCTATCTCCTCATAATCCTCATGCCGTTCTGCACATTCGATCAACTTTTTCTGAAGAACATCTAATTTTCTCTGTATTTCCTCGGGCAAATTAGATTGTTCCATTTCAATCACCTCAGCCATATTTTCCTGTAAGACAGAAAGATATGTTTCACTGCTGCCTGTCAATTGATTCAGAGCCTCTACAAAAGCTTGCTTCAAAGATTCCTCATAGACTGTTCGTGCATGACACGCTCCTTTTTTCTCTAATCTGGTCATACATCGCCACACCACAGATTTGCAGCCTCGGTTATTCCAATGGATTCTGCGGAATTGTTCCCCACATTCAGCACAGTAAAGCAAACCAGTAAAACAGTGTTTCGCACTAAATCCACGCCGTCTGCCCATACAATCCACCTGTGAACCGCGCCTTGCAATTTCCTCCTGTACCTGTAAGAACAATGCCCTGGGAATAATTGCCTCATGATCGTCCTCCACATAATACTGCGGCATTTCACCGTTATTTTTAATGCGTTTTTTCTTGAGAAAATCCACAGTATATGTTTTTTGCAGAAGAGCATCTCCCATGTACTTTTCATTTTCCAGAATTAACCGAATCGAACTGTCATGCCATCGGGTATTTCCTCTTGCTGTTCGGATACCGTCCCGTTCCAGTCCCCTTGCAATCTGCTGACAGCTTGCTCCCTCCAGATATTCCCGATAGATTCGTTTTACCGTTTCCGCTTGTTCCGGATTGATCACAAGATCTCCGTTTTCGTCCTTATCATAGCCAAGAAAACAGCTGGCATTGACCATCACCTTTCCCTGTTGAAACCGATACTGCATTCCCAGTTTGACATTCTGACTCAGAGATTCTGATTCCTGTTGTGCCAGAGATGCCATAATGGTAATCAGCACTTCCCCTTTCGCATCCATTGTGTTGATGGACTCTTTTTCAAAATAGATTGGAATGTTTTGTGCTTTCAGCTGTCGGATGTAATTCAGGCAATCTACTGTGTTTCTGGCGAATCGGCTGATGGATTTGGTAATAAGCATATCAATCTTTCCATCCATGCAGTCCTGAATCATCTGATGGAACTGTTCCCGATGTTTTGTAGAGGTTGCACTGATACCGTCATCGGCATAGATCCCAGCAAAGACCCATTCCGGATTCCTGTGAATAACTTCCTCATAATGTGCAATTTGTGCCTGATAGCTGGTTGCCTGTTCCTCTGTATCCGTGGAAACACGGCAATAGGCTGCCACACGAATCTTTCGAGTTTCCTGTGACGCTACAGCATGATTTCTTTGCTTTCGGGGTGGAATTGTAGTGACCTTTGGCATTGTTGCATTACTCCTTATTTTCTATCAAATGATAAAGATATTCTGCCTGCTGAAATGGTGTATTTCCATCTAATTCTGGTATTTGCTGCGGCAGTTCCAGCGAAAAGCTTGTCTGCGGAAATACTGGTTTTCTTCTCGTTCTTCCCATTCGCTGCATTGCATTGGCACGATGCTGCCACTCTGCATTTGCCCGAGCATAAGTTTCTTTGTCCAGAATTGCCGGATAAAAAGCATCTCCAAGGTAGCATTTTCGCTGCAGCATTCGACGAACAGTGCTATGTGCCATGGGATGACCTGCTGCTCTTGCTGCCGACTGTAAACTCATACCGGCAATATAATTTTGAAAAATAAGGCGAATCTGTGCTGCCTCTTCTGGTACGATCACAGCAGCACCGTTTTCAATTCGGTAGCCGTAAGGAATCTGTCCCATCTAATCTCCTCCTTTAACAGCAGACCGCATTTGAGCCGAAATCCAATATGATTCCGATCATACAGAATTATTTGTTCTGCAAATGCAGAAAACCATGTTTACAGAAATTACGTCAACATTGCAGAATGCTGCTCTGTAAATCGCAGCAGCTGTTTTAATTCTGCAATTATCTCAGTTTCTCCATGTGTTTCCTGTTCCAACTGTGCAATTTCCATACGGCAGGACTCCGCTTGTTTCTGCAAAGCATTCATTTCCTGCCGGAATAAAACAGGATCTACAACCTTTTGTGCATACAAACGGTGCAGTGTGTTTCTCTTTTCAGCATGAGATTCCAGCTGCTTTTGCAGTTCCTGCATTCGCCGGACATTTTCATCATTGCTGTTCGCTTTCAGCTGTTCTAACAATGGTTTCAAAATGTGCTTTCTGCTGAAAATCAGTTTGTTCAACAGCGTAACAAAAGCGGCTTTCAATACCTCCTCCCGCACATATTTCATAGGACATTTTTGAGCACTTTCAATATGAGCCGCACACGTCCATGCAATTTCATTGCCGCTGTGGATCCTGCGTTTGCAAGTGCTGCCGCATTTGCCGCAAATCACCTTTCCAGAAAAAGCATATCGCTTTTGATACTTTCCTGTACCACACACAATGCCTTTTTCGGCAGCTCGCTGTCGAATGACTGCATTTGCTTTTGCAAAAATTTCCCGACTAACAATCGGTATGTGGTGATCTGAAAGAAGATAACATTCCACTTCTCCATGATTTTTGTGCCGATGAAAATGTGCATCTGTATACGTTTTCTGCAGCAGCACATCTCCCACATATCTTTCATTCGCAGCAATTCCACAAATCGCAGCATCACACCAATGACGTCCATTCTTGAAAGGAATCCCCTCCTGTTCCAACAGATCTGCAATCTGACAAGAACTTTTTCCGGATAACAAGGCAGAAAAAATGTATTTCACAATTTCTGCCTCCTCAGGTTCGAGCACCATCTCTCCCCTGTCGTTTCTGCAATACCCATAAGGAAAAGACGATGACACATAGGTACCGTTTTGAAACCGGTGCTGTACTGACCACTTCTCATTTCTGGATATGGATAAAGATTCTTCCTCTGCCATGCTGCTGAGTATCGTCAGAAACAATTCGCTTTCCATACTGCCGGTGTCTATATTTTCTTTTTCAAAGAAAACGGAAACCCCAATTCCTGATAATTCCCGAACAAGAGCGAGGCACTCCGCCGTATTTCTGGAAAACCGACTGATGGATTTCACCAGAATGCGGTCTACCCTGCCCATGCGGCAAGCCTGTAAAAGGTCTTGCAGTCCAGGACGAATTTCTGCTTTTGTTCCAGTAATGCCAGCATCATAAAAGATGCCGGCGGATTCCCACTCTGTATGCAGTTTGATCCACTCCGCATAATGTTCTTTTTGTGTTCCCAGACTTTCCATCTGGTCATCATGCTCTGTGGAAACACGGCAATAAGCCGCTACACGACATTTTCGATGAACAGCTGCGGAGCGATTTGCCTCAATTTTGGTAATAGTTTTCATGCTTCTGCACCTCCTTTTGACGTGTCCATATTACCTCTTTTTCGGCGGAATTGCAAGCGTTTTCGGCAATAAGTCCACGTAAATCGGAGAGAAAGAATGCCGATTTTTGAGCGTTAATTTGTCATATTCCTCAAAGGAAATCAAACCGGAATGATATAACGCATCAGTCAGCTTTTGAGCACGGTGGTAATTCAGTTCATCCATCAATTTTTGTTGTTCCATAAAAGAATCCTCACTGATTGAAATTATCCCAAGAAACATAACCGGTCACATACTGTCCCACTGGTGTCTTTCCGCAGAACTCCGGCTTTGTGGTGATCCGATAACGACCGTTCTTGCAGGCAATGCCGTCATACAGATAGTAAGTGCCGCTGATTCTTCTGGTTACAGATGTAGTTTCTGCACTGGCGAACAGAGGTGTGTTGGCACGAATGGCAACCTTCTGTCCCTTGGTGAACTGGCTGCCATTGGTGTAGACCACATTTCCGTTGGAATCAAATACAGAATATCCGACCTTGCAGGCTTTTTCGCATTTTCAAGAGAAGCATACGCACCCAGCTGCGACTTCGCATCTGACCAAGACTTTCTCACCCGGTAAAGCTGCTTTGTTGCAGGAATAGGTGTTGTGGATGCAGAACCTGCATTTAAATAAGACTGTACCTTTTTCTTGAACTCCGCCCAATGAGGCAAGATGTACGCAGGACACATCTTGTACCGATTGTACATGGTGTTCAACTGATCAACCGTTCCGTTTCGTCCGTCACGAACATTGAGCCAGTGGGTATGGGTGTAGAGGTGGCTGATGTCCAGTCCATACTGTTTTAATAACGCTGCCGCCAATTTTGCTGCATTATCTTCCGACTTCTTATCCGTAGAATTGTATGCAGAGGACATAATACACTCGATGGCAATGGTTCTTCTGTTGCCGTTCCCAGAACCGTCAGCGGCGTGCCAGCCGCTCAGGTTGTGGGGCAGATTCTGCCATGCACAGATATTGTCAACATAATAATGGACACGCACATCCTTCATGTTGTTATTGACGGTTGCCCTTGTGTACTGTTCCGCAGGGGTCGTGCCGCTTGCTACTGTGATCCAGTCTGTGTTATGGACGGTCACACCGATGATTTTCCCCGCCATGGAAACAGAGGGCATATCGATGTGGTTGGGATTGTGTTTGGTGAGTAAATACTCGTTGATTTTTACTCCGTTCAGAGTCGTTGTTGCATCTGGTCTTAAAATCGCCATATTACTTATCCTCCTTGTCGGTTGTTTCTTCGGTTCTGCCGATTTTCGTTTGCAGAACATCAATTGCTTTTTTGATTGCAGGCGGATACGGGATCCCCATTAAACTTGTATTTTCCACAATGGAAAGTAGTTCGTTCAGGCAAAAGCTAATGCAGACTGCATCCCGGATGTAGTTGGTATTCAGCAGAATATCCATCCGAACTGCAACGACGATCAGCATCAAGGTGCAGACCTTTTTCGCCAGACCGAACCAGCCGGCTTTGGAAGAAAGTCCGCCGCTTTCCGTGTGTTTGGACTTTTTCATCATGGCGGTGATGATACCGGTGAAAAAGTCGATTGCCATAAAGACGACCAGTGTCACCAGAGCGGAGTCCCAGCCGCCAAAAATGGCAGTAAAAAAGCCGCCGACCAAGCCGACAGCTACACAAATGGTATCTTTCATCATTTTCAACCCTCCAGTACTTTCAGGAATCGGATTTTCGGGTGGGAATTGTTGCTTCTGCCCACCCATGCAAGGTAATATTCGCCGTCAGAAATGCCAGTGCATTCTGTGATGGTGGTGATAAAGGTATCCGACTGCAGCCAGTGGAAATCCAGAGAAACCGCACGATTTGCATCAATCTCTGTGTTCACATACACACCAATAGGAATGTCAATTTTCTGCGGTTTCTGCACCAGATACAAACTTCCGGCTTCGCTGGAACCCGACTGATAGGACATCACGATTTCCGCATTTTTCGTCAGAGACAGAGGCTTTGTACAAACGGTCAAGACCGACTTATCCCAGTTGAAGCACGCCTGCGAGTAGGACAGCACGAAATCGTTTGCTGCACTGCAAAACTGCGGATAGGCAGCCAGAAAATCCGTCATTGTCTGATACCCGCCGTCCAGAATCATGCTGATGTCCGGTGCGTAGGTCGAAATGGCATTCTGTCCGGACTGAAACAGAACGGTGTAATTTCTGCCGCTTGTCAGGTTATCGATTTGCTTTTGCAGGCTCTCCAAAGTGCGTTCTGTCTTTTCCGAATAGACTGTAACCTTTGTGCTAAGCCCATTGATTTGTGTGCCGAAACCATCCCATTGTGCGATTTTAGCGGCATTGATCTGCTCCAATGCAGATTGATTTTCGTGGGTATGTGCTTTTTCATTCAGTGCTGCAATGGCTTCCCGGAATGTTTGGATATTGTAAGTTGTATCATCCTCGAATTCCTGAAGAGCACGCAGCAAAGAGAGTTCATCTGCCGTCAAATCATCTAAAACATCCAGATTTTTATGAACGTGTGCCTGCTGTAAAAGCGGCTGAACAGCATCCTGAATCAGTGCTTTTACAGCATCGGTATCCGGATAATTTGTCAAATCCGGAGAAACGCCGTCCTTTCCGTCACGCCCATCTTTCCCATTTGTGCCATCCTTCCCGGGCAAACCATCTGCACCATCTTTTCCGGGTAATCCATCCCTGCCTTTCAAACTCTCCAGCCATTCTGCAACTGTCCCCACAAAACCATTTTCTATGGCAATTTCATAAGCAGAACGACCGTCTTTTCCGTTTGCCCCGGTTTGCATCTCTGAGAGTTTTTTCAAAAGCTGCGTATACAGATCTGGTGTGGGCGGAATGGGTGTTGTACCGTCCTCCACAAAACCAGACGGTCGAATGTGAAGAGTTACTGGTACGGTTGTTGCACGCAGTGTAGTATCGCTTTCTGCATCGTAGCCAAACAAACTCATCTTCACCGCACCGGGATGCAGTTCGGCAGGCAGCAAACAGATTGTCCCGTCTATGCCAAGCACCACGTTGTATGTTTCCTCACACTGCGTGAACTGCACCACCTTATGCAGCGTTTTCCAAGCCCCATCGAACACGAACTTCACCGAAACAAATGCGATCTGGTCAGAGGCAATGACCTCTCGCTCCAGTGCTTCGATTTTTTGCTGTTTCACTAAGAATTTCATCATCCGTTTTTCACCTCGTTCCATGTATGGGTTTCCGTATCATATTCCAGATAGCCATCTACACACTGGATTTTTTTCAGATAATCGTTGTAGGAATGTTCTCCGGAGGACATCCAGTTGACCGGTTTGGTGATGGCGTTCCACTGAGCGATCGTTCCTTCATATGTGATGACCGTTAGACTTTCACAGTATGTCAGCATATTTTCCCCAAAGGTTCTGCAATTCGCAGAAATGGTAAGGCTAGACAATGCTGTACATCTTGTAAACGCAAAAGAGCCAATGGAATCACACGCAACACGGGCAGTCTTCAGCTTTGTGCAGTTACTGAAAACATACTTTCCCCATGTTTTCACGTTGGCAGACACAGTGACTTCTGCAATGGCAGTGTGCTGAAATGCAAACGACTGAATTGCAGTAACCGCCTGCGGAATCGTAACGGAAGTCAGACCAGCGGTATAGTTGCTTACGGCATCTTCCTGTGCAAAAGCGGCATTCCCAATGCTGGTCAGTGTAGCCGGCAGCGATACCGTTTTCGCATTGGCACAATGATAAAACAAACGGTCACCCAGACCAGTAATGCCATTGCTGAGCACGATTTCCTTGATCTGGTCGTTTTGATAGAATACAGAATCATGAGAGGTATAATCGTATGTTGCACCCGTGCCACGCAGCAGCAGTTTGCCGTTGTCGTAGAGAACATAGTAGATGTTTTCACCGCATTGTCCGGTTGCTAAGATTTCGCCTGCCGTCAAGTCATCTACCTTGGTCTGCAGTTCCGAAATCTGACTGTTCATCGCATCCAGCCGCTTTTGCAGTTCGTCCAGTGTGGCATTTGTCTTTGCCATTTCAGAGAGCATCTCCGTCACTCTGCACTTGCCAAGAATGCACTTGCAGTAGCCGCATTTGCTCTCATCCGCACGGCAGTCTGTCAGGTCGGAATCCAGAATGCTTGTCGTTCCGGCACGCAGTCTTACAACCGCTAAAGTCAGATAAGTCGTCACATTGTTGTTGGTAAAGGCAGGAATGGTTGGACTGGTGGCTGCTGTACCTGCCAGAACACGAATCCCACAGGTACGAGTAGAACGATCACAATAGATCCCGATTGCTACATAACGATTCAGAGATTCATCTACATAAGAAGAAAGGTCGATGGTATGCAGGGTATCACTGATAAAATAGTGTCCATCGATCCACGCCTTGCCCGTGCCGAATGTAACGGACAAATTTTTAATTGTTGGTGCAAAGCACTGCCGGTAAGTATCCAGAATTCCGTTACAAATCAGGCTGGACAGATATGCCGTGAAATCCTCTGCGGTATACACCCGGTCAAGGTTTTGTGCGTTAAAAAATCCATAGGAAAAAGACATATGAATATCACTCCATCTCTTTAAATGTCGGGGTCAGACTTCTGCCATTCTGGTCGAAACTCTCCACCATGCCGATCAGCTGGATTCGAGGTTGAATCAAGCCGAATCTTCTCTGTTCCACAGTCACATAGTCGCCCACAAAGTAATCCTTGTTGTACTGATACTGGGTGGAAAAAGCAGCGATGGCAGATTCTGATGCCGTTTTTGGCTGCACCAGATGTTCTGCACCGCTGCTTTTCAAAATTTCCAGATATTCCGCATCCGTCACATCTTCTTCCTGTGTGGTGTTTCGCTCGTCCACATAGACCTCATAGCGGTCAAGATAGGTTGGCTCTGCACCGGAACAGAAGGTGGTTCGCTTTCTGGCATTTCCTTCGCCGCAGCCCAGCACATAGGCAAAGTTTTTCTGCACCGCATCGTCCGCCGCATAGGAGAATGACAGCAGGTTGTTGTACGCATCAGAGAATACGATATGAGGATTGTCATCCTGCAGCAAACTGCGGTCTGTTCCGGAAAACAGATCGCAGTTCAGAGCATTTCCATCCAGCCGCACATTTGCCGAACCGCCGATGGTTTCACAAAGGCTGTACAGCCATTCTAAGATGTTGTCATAGCTGACCTGCATGCGTGCGGTTTTCTGCCAGCAGTCACCGGAAACCGTACCCATGGAAAAACCGGGCAGATTGCGGATTCCGGCGGAGATCGCATTGCGGGACAGCACCTTGCGGACGATGTCCTCATAGCTGCCGTTTGCGGCGATGGTAGGATAGATGATCCGCCGTTCCAGCAGACAGGCAAGAAACCGTCCGGTGACCGTCAGATAATCGCCTTTCTCAGCATCGGTTTCCAATTGCAAAGATTCAATGATGCCAAAATGCTGTGCATCATCGCTCCTCGCCACAATTCTGCCACGCTGAAAGATGGATACATTCTGCGGACTGGCAGCAATATACACCTCGAAACAGCCGCACTGGTAGAACTCAATGTCCCATAAGAGCGAAGAATAACTGTCGCAGATGGCTTCCAGTGACACAGAAATCTGGTCTTTCAGAGCCATCAAGCTGTAAATTTCCAACTGCAATTTTCACACTCCCAGATAAGAATTTCGGTGCATCAATGTCACACGCAATTTTTTCACCCCACGAACTGCCTCGACCCGAAAAGTATTTGTGCCTTCTTTTAGTGTCAGCCAAGTAGAGCCAGAAACCAGCCGGTTCAGGATATTGCTGTCCACGCCGTTTCTGGTTAAGGTGACCGTCTTGTTTCCGGTTTTCGTGGTAACCGTAATGACATCGCCGGTCAGAATATCGCCTTTGATTTGCAGATACTCGCCGTTTTCATTGTAGATGGTCGGAGTCACTGCCACCACTTCCTGCGGAATGTCGCTGGGCAGTGCTTCAATTCGCAGCGTGAATCCGGTTTCATCGCCATCATTGGTAATGGAAAACAGATTGCTGTTGGAGTACACACCCAAAGGAAATGGAGCATCGCTCTCCGGAAAAGGAAAGTGAAATGCTCCGGTGATGCCGCTGTAATAGGCATAAAAAATATCCCGACTGTACCAGTAAATATCCGGACAGAGAATGGAGATCTGCCCGCTGATCTGCTGCTCAAAATGCTCTACCTCGCAGGTTTCTACATACCCCTCGGCATAGACATCGATGTTCGCCGTCTTGTACCAGATCTTGATGTATCGGGACGGCTTGACCACATGATACAGCTGATGCCGCCGTTTCTCGATCCCAATGCCACGCATGGCAAAGGAAATGACCACGTTTCGTTTTTCGATAAAGGCGTTATTCAGGTAGCTGCCGTTCATGCCAGCATAGCTTGAAGTGGAAATCGTCCCAGCTGGCGGATTCAGACCTTCGATTTTGGAGGTCATGTATTGGTTGGCGGTGGTGGATAGGTTCACTTGTTCGCCGGATTCGTTTTCGAGAATAAGGGTGAAATACATGGGATACCTCCTTGCTTTTTCTGGTGGGGTGTGATATAATAGATAAAAATGATAGGGGCATTAGCCCTGTAAATCGGAATTTGTGTGACGAATTATGATATTTAATTTAGAGACGAGGTTGTTAAAGATGAATATAAAACGTATGATTGAAGAAGATAACAGAATAGGCAACTTTATCAATGGAGAATTCTTATCCTATGCTGAACAGAATAATGTTGATTTGAATTATAATGAATTCTGTTTTATTGCGGAAAGCGATGATGGTGAGATAGTGGGTGTTATTACAGGTCGTGCATATTATAATGAGGTGCATATAGGTGATTTGATTATACATAAAGCTCACAGAAAATGTGGATATGGAAGTAAACTTGTTTCAGCAGTTGAGGAAACATTTCAAAATGCAGGATATGATAAAATTACACTCACGACATTTGGATTTCAAGCACCGGAATTCTATAAGAAACTTGGATATATCGTTGAATTCATTCGAGAAGATAAAAATCCTAAATTATGCAAGTATTTTTTGTCAAAGCGAATCATTCGATAAATTCCAGTTTACCACTCTACACATTCAACGCATTCCGTGTCAACCGATAAATCTCCAACCGTGACAATGCCTTCGGCGATTGATTGGTCTGATTCACTGTCTTTCGATTGTCCGTGTTGTAATAATTGTTCACCGTCCCACCGGAACTGTCGGGCAGCATTGCTCCGGAGATTCCATGCAAGCTGTAATTCAAACCAGAATCCATGGTCAGCTGCATGGCTTTCGCCACACCGCCCACTGCTTTTTCCACATACTTCTTGCTCTTGTCGATACCGTCTGCCAGTCCTTTCATAAAGTCCGGCATCCAACTCTCGTAGTCTGTCAGCGGTCCTTTGTCCGGGACAGAGAAGTGCAGGAAATCCCGAATGGTATCGGCAACATTGGTGACGCAGTCCGCCAGCCAGCCGATGGCACTCTGAATGCCGTCAATGATTCCTTGAATGATGTCCCGTCCCCAGTTCCAGGCATCGGACGCCAATCCTTTGATATATCCCACAGCGGCATCGAATCCATTCTGAATGGTAGATTTAATGCCGCTGATTTTGTCGGAAACCGCAGAACGGATGTTGTCCCAGATGTTGGACACCGTAGAAGAAATGCTCTGCATCACGTTAGAAATGGTACTCTTGATGCTGTTCCAGATGTTAGATACCACCGATTGGATGGCGTTCAGAACATTGGAAACCGCAGAACTGATCTGATTCCAGATAGAGGATACCACAGAAAAAATGGCATTCATCACACTGGAAATCGTGCCGGAGATGCTGTTCCAGATGGAAGAAACCACATTCCAGATCGCTGACAAAACAGACGAAATGAAACCAGATACAGCATTCCAAACCGTAGTCACCGCATCTTGAATCGCTGTCAAAACCGTGGAAATTGTAGTAGAGATGGCATTCCAGATGGTTTCAAATGTTGTTCGGATACCTTCTAAAATCGGCGTTAAAAATGCCACGATTGCATTCCAAATGGCACTGATCTTCTCCGAGATCCAGTCCATGACTCTGCCCACAATGATTTGAATGGCTTCAAAAATCGTCTGAAACAGATAGCCGAATGCCGTGATCAGCGGTTCTAAGGTGGTGTAAATGGCATTCCAAACGGTCGTAATCACGTTATGAATTGCCTGAAATACCGTAGAAACCACATTGTAAATGGCATTGAAAATCGTACTGAAAAAGTTGTAGATCGCTGTAAAGATCGTGGTGAAGAAATCCCGAATCGCTGTAAATACGGTCGTTGCCACCGTCTGAATGGCAGTGACAATGGTGGTGAAGGTGTTGGAAATGGACGTCCAGGTGTTGACGAAAAAGTCCCGGATTCCGGTAACGATTCCCGTGAAGAAGGAAGCGATGCTGTTCCATGTGTCCACAAAAAATGTTTTGATAGAAGTCCAGACTTCGTTCCAGCTTGTTCCGAACCACCCCAGCACCACATCTGCAATGCCTTTCAGGGTATTCATGATATTGCGGAACGTGTTAACAATGAAGTCCCAGATAGATGTAAAAATCCCCTTGATGCCGTCCCAGCACTGCTCCCAGTCGCCAGTAAACAGACCGATCAGAGCATCCAGCAGCCCCAGAAGAACGCCTGTAAACTCTGAAAAGATGTTGGAGATATTCTGAAAGACGCCTTCAAAAATAGGAGCTAACAGATTGCACAGCCCGTCCCACGCCGCTTTCAGCACATCGGTGAAACTCTCAAAGTCGAATCCCAGAGCATTTAGCCGGTCAGTGATGCCCTGTGTCAATCCAGTAAAGGTGCTTTTGATTTGCTCCCAGATACCAATGATATTGCTTTTGAATTCGTCATTGGTTTTCCAGAGATGCACAAAGGCAGCCACCAAAGCGGCAACAGCTGCGATAATGGCGAGCAGCGGACCCAGTGACACGCCCAACGCTCCGGTAATGGCTCCGATGCCACTCTGCACAGCCGAGAAAAGGGCAGGCAGTTTGGATACTGCGGAAAAGACGGTTCCCACGCTGGAAATGGTTTTTCCCAATACCACCAGCATTGGACCCAGAGCAGCAGCTATCAGTGCAATTTTTGCAATGGTTTCTTTTGTCTGCGGATCCAACTGGTTCAGCTTGTCCACCAGTTCCTGAATGCGGGAAACAATGGAGCGAATAGTAGGCATCAGAATGTCAGAAAAGGAGATCGCCAACTCTTCCAGCTGGGACTTCAAGATGGTCACTTGTCCGGCAAGGTTATCCTGCATGATCGCTGCCATTTTTTCGGTCGTGCCATTGTAGCCGTCTACTGTATCCGAACAGGTGTCAATGGCATTGGACAGCTTTTCAAAGTCCGCCGGGGAGCCATTGATGATCGCCAGCATACCGGACATGGCCTCTTTGCCAAACAGTGAGGCAGCCGCCTGTGCCTGTTCTGCCTCAGAAAGTCCGCCCAATTTCTGTCGGAGTTGTTCCATAAGTTCCCGTAAAGAGTACATCTTGCCAGAACTATCTGTCAGAGAAATGCCGTACTGTTCCATGGCAGATGCTACTGTATCTGTTGGCTTTGCCAGATTGGTAATGGCGGAACGCAGTGCTGTACCAGCCTGTGAGGATTTGATACCGGCGTTTGCCATCAGCCCAATGGCAATGGCAGAGTCTTCAGCAGAGTATCCCAAAGAACCCAGCACCGGAGCAGCATACTTGAAAGTTTCTCCCATCATGCTGACGTTGGTATTGGCATTGCTTGATGCAGCTGCCAGAATATCCGCAAAGTGTCCGCTGTCGGCAGCAGTTAAGCCGAAAGCGGTCAGAGCATCTGTGACAATATCCGAAGTTGTCGCCAAGTCCTCACCGGAAGCGGCGGCAAGGTTCATAATGCCTTCAATACCGCTGAGCATATCATTTGTTTTCCAACCTGCCATCGCCATATAGTTCATGGCTTCCGCAGCCTCGCTTGCAGAGAATTTTGTTTTGCTGCCCATTTCACGGGCCTTTTCCCGGAGAGCATCCAGCTCTGAACCGGTCGCACCGGATACCGCCGCTACCTTGGACATAGCAGCATCAAAGTCTGCACCAGTTTTCACAGCAATGGTGCCCAGAGCCGTGACACCGGCAGTGACTGGCAGCAGCTTTTGTCCCACACCGGAAATTTTGTCCCCGGCGGACTGCAGCGTTTCACCCAAAACGCCCATCTTTTCCAGGGCAGTGTGAGAATTGTTTGCTTCTGTGGTCAGGCGTTTCAGTTCGTTTTCGGTTTCGATGATCTCACGCTGTAAGGCATCATACTGCTGCTGTGAAATTTCACCATTTGCAAGAGCAGTGTTTGCCTGTTCTGCGGCTGTTTTCAGTGTTGCAAGTTTATCTTTTGTAGCAGAAATACTGTCGGCAAGAAGTTTTTGTTTCTGTGAAAGCAATTCTGTATTCTTTGGGTCAAGTTTCAGGAGTTTCTCTACATCTTTCAGCTGTGACTGGGTGTTT
>ENA-ORLU01001708-ORLU01001708.1-human-gut-metagenome-genome-assembly--contig:-NODE-1708-length-15198-cov-3.731433_pt1 | contig 15198 bp, 28 predicted proteins | sample MGYA00243009_ERZ508833 | MGnify/ENA primary metagenome ERZ508833 (study PRJEB26277, sample SAMN04329763) | human gut metagenome | biome: human-associated habitat | host: Homo sapiens | place: USA...
GTACACATACCACGCACCGTTCGTGTTGCCTCTGCCCGCAGATCTTGTCCAGTGCCACTCTATCTCCTGCTCCGGATTGACTTTCACGCAGTCGCGTTCCGATCTGAATCTCTGGTACTTCTTTTCTTCGTCCTTCATTTCTTCCATGGACAGAAGGAAGAACGTGTCCAGTGTTACCTTTCTGTCTCCGTTCTCCTTCAGCACAGGAACCAGGAGTCTTCTGAACCCTTCCTCGAATCTCTCCTTGAATGCGATGCTGTTCATGTTTCTGCGAATGCTGGACGCCTCCCATTTGTTGCAGCCGTTTTCATCGAATGGCATTTCATCGAACGGAAGATCTGCGAACTGTAATGTCATCGTTCGCATGTCTGGATCCGCAGCCTTGTCCTTGTCGTAGTCCAGAATATTCAACAGGGCCGTTCCAATTCCTTCGACCTGGACTGTGATCTGTCCATCTTCTCCGAATGTTTCTCTTGCCTTACCTGCTGCCAGGATCTCCTCGATCTGCTCCCATGTGTACTCTGTTTCTCTGATTGTTCTTGCTTTCATTGTCTGTTCTCCTTTTTTGGTCAATACTCTTTCTTCGCATACCGGACACACAATGTGCCCGCCGTTTGGCGTTCTTCTCAGCTGCTTTCATCCTTCATCTTCTCGCCCCTTTCATGAACGCCTCAACCATGGCTTTTTTCCAGCTTCTTTCGTATTGTCCACAGCAGTATGCGTTCACTGTAACATCTCTGAACTCTTCACTCTTCGGGCAATAACACATTCCCTCATCGTGGTATCTGCATGTGTCACACGTTCTGTCGTAATTCATTTTTTATTTCCCCTTCTGTAATGATTTCAAAAATTCTGCCAGTTCCATTTCACTGTTGGGATATTTGCCGTAAGCTTCTCTTACATTCCACTTAGGAACTCCATTTTTCTTTTCAGCCTCCGGACCTCCTACCAGATGGAAATAACAGCTTTCTCTTTCCGGAATGAGTTCATTGCCCGGAATGATATATGTTTCCGCGATCAATCTTGCCCCGTTGTCAAAATCGTACTTGTAATATTTACATCCAATATTCTCGTCTTCGTACCACAATCCCCATTCTTTGTATTTTCTGAGCCACGCTCTCCGCTGTTCATTATTTTTCAGCACTGGAAGCCCTGGCTGTTTCTCACCTTCGTGATACTGCAACGTTTTATGGTATATTGCCATGTTATCCATCCACCTCCACTTTCCGGACCTTGTACCGGGTTCCAAAGCCCGGCATCGGTCCCTTTCTCGTTCTACTGTACCTTTCATTTTTTCCGCGGTATTCCACTGTTCTGACGGTATTCTCACTGACTCCCAGCCGCCTTGCTAATGCCGCTGCCGTATCCTCAACGATTAGTGGCAACTCATACTCATCTGCCGTTACTGCCATCCACAAATACTGTTTCTGAAACTTCATCGTCTACCTCCACAGCGTAATCAAATAGCCACCGAAATGCCTCTAGTATTGTATCTTTTGTAATACCGTTGTGTGTCGGCATATCCAGTACAGCCCAAATCGCCTGAAGTTTTTCAGTCTCACTATATTTATCGCTTCTAATCTGTTCAAAAACGGCCTGTGCCTTTCCGATATTCATATCTCGTTTTCCTCCTGTCCATTGTTGCTTTCCCATCATGCAAATGGCAGCTCTTCGTCAATACCGTCCGGTATGTTCATAAATCCATTTGCATCCACTTGTGGCTCTGGTTTCTGCTCGGATCTGCTGTTTTCTCTCTGTCCTGCTGCCGCCTTGCTCTCTGCAAACTCTGCTTCTTCGACGACCACATCTGTCGTATATACTTTCTGTCCGTCCCGGTTTGTGTAGCTTCCCGTCTGAATCCTTCCCACAACTACCAGCTTCGTTCCCTGGTGTGCATACTTCTCGATGAATTCTGCTGTCCGTCTGAAGCATACGCAGGAAGGAAAGTCTGCACTTGCTTCTCCGTCCCTCTTGCCTCGTCTGTCTACTGCAAGTGTGAATCTGGCGATTGCCATAGGCTCCTCGCCCTGTGTGTATCTCACTTCCGGATCTCTTGTCAATCGTCCCATCAGGATCACCTTATTCATTCCGGTGTCCTCCCTTCTTGTTTCTCTTGTTCAGTTTCATTCTTTCTTCCTTCCTCCCTATGTTTCAATCTCTTTTCCGTCTTCTCCGAACCGTTCCCTGCCTATCCGGTTGTACTCGTCGAATATCTTCTGGAACTCCTCGTCCCATCTTTCTCCGTGACCTACTCCCTCGCCTGCTGCTACATGAGCCAGTTCATGTGCGAATATCTCCGTCGCATCCATGATGCTCAATTCTGCACTGATTGCGATGACTGGTGTCTCTCCTTTGCTGAACTGCGTGAACCCGAACACCCGATTCCCTTCATCGTCTTTCATGCTCGGTTCAATGCAGGCTTTGTATTTCTTGTCTGGATAGAGGCCCCGAAAAGCCTCATCCAGAATCGTGAATGGTGAATTTATAAAAATCATGTTTTCCTCCTTATGCTCCGTACTGCATAACAGGCTGATCTGCATACTCTGCTGCATCTGCTCCTGCTTCTTTCAGAATCTCCTGCTGCCGGATGCCTACGACACAATATCCGTCTTCCAGTGCAGAGGATGTTCCTGCATCGTCCATGCAGACGATTTCCAGTGCCAGTTCTCTTCCGGTTGCTCTGCCCTGCATAAATTCAAGTGCACTCACAATCATTCCGGTTCTGATCTTGTCATTTTTCAGAATCAGGTATGGTCTTCTTCCGGCGATCACATCCTCGAAGGTGTCCGTGGAGAGTCTGATGTACTCCTTTCCCTCTCTGCTATCAGATGGGAGATTGTTCATCTTCTCTTCCTGCTCTCGCTCTTGCAGCTTTCTCTTTGTTTCTCTGTCGATTGCTGCCTGCTCCTCATCGTACCTCTGCTCGTCTGTTTTCTCCGCCTCTGCCTTGTTGACATACTGATCGCAGTTCTCGCAGGTTCCTGTCTTCACGTTGCAATCTGCGTATCTCTGGCAGGAGTAGCATAACGATGTGATGCTCTCTGGATGTGCCTGCTCCCACTCTTCCTCCTGCTCCTGTTCTTCTTCCTGATCGGACTCTTCTTCGTCCTCCGGTTTCTCATAATCCTTCGGAGATTCCATCTGTCCCGGTAACGTGTCAGACTCTGACATCTCTTCCGGTTCTGTCCGCTTCGCCTCTCTGACCTCTTTCCATGTCGGAGCCTCACCCTCCTCGTGTGCCTTCAGCATCTCCTCCTGATCTTCTTTCGGCATTCCAGAGAGTTCATATGCAGCAGAGAACGTCAACTTGCCTTCTTTCAACTGCTCCACGAACTCCGGCAACAAATTGCTGTTGATTCCGTCAATCTGTGCCACCTTCGTTCCTGACAGTTTCATGATGTTTGCCACAACGTCTCTGATCTTCTTTCCGTCCAGTTTCATTCCCTGAAGTGTCAGTCCGTGCTCTTTCATGTACTGTAAAGACTCTTTCAGCTTCTGTGCTTCTTCAAGCTGATCTTTGATGTTCTTCGTTCTGTATGAGTTCGCAACGATGATCTGCACCATCTCCTCGTGTTCTTCGGCAGGTGTCAGAATCTGACACGTTGCCACCTCGAACTCTGAATACCCTTTTTCGAGCAGAAGGTTCAATGCTCTCCATCTCATTTCACCAGAGATGATTCTGTACTCTCCTTTCTCGCAAGGGTCATATGTAACTGCCATATTCTCAATCAGTCCCACAGCGAGAATGAGGTTCGACAACTCCTCAATATCCTGTCTGGAATAAAAGTTCATGTCATTGCTGTACATCTTTTTCACGCTGATGTCTCTGGTTCTGAACCGTGCCTTCGGTCTTTCTTCTGCTGCCGCTTTGCTGTTCCGGTTGATTGCGTCCATGACGCTCCATCCCGCTGCCATTACTTATCCTCCTTTGTCTCTGTATCTGATGACTTATCCACAATATCCACATTTTCTGCCGGGATAACTATTCTTTCAGTACCATCTGAATCTGTTTCAGTTCCTTCATACTTGCTTTCGCAATGTCCAGATGTTCGTCTGATGCTCTCTCGTCGATGGTTTCTCCATTCCTGGCATCCCTGCCATGCTGCTTCCTCCGCTGAACCATCCTCCGAACATCATCCTTTATCCCTCCATGTCCTTCAGCAACTCTTCTGTTACTTCTCTGTAATCCTTTGCGACGATTCCACTCTTTGAAAACTTCGGCAGAGGTACGCACTCCATTGTTGCCTTCTCTGCCACGATCGAGCGTCTGATTGCCGTCTGGAAGCAATCTTGACCGGATGATGCTTTCAACCACTCCTCAACCTGAAGACTTGTCATATTCTTCTGACGCATCGTCATGAGCAGCTTCATCCTGATGTCTGGATTGAATCCTCGCAGGTCTTCCAACTGCTCCTCCATGTTCACGATCGCCTCGATCTCGAACCCTCCAACCTTCACCGGAAGAATCACGAGGTCTGCTGCCACCAGAACATTCGTCACTGTCATGTCCATCAGGAGTCCGCAGTCTACGATACAATAATCGTATCGGTCCTGAATCTCCTCCATCGCCATCTTGAAACGGAGAATCTGGTTGTCCTGTTCCAAGAGGAGCAGTGTCATGTTCGTTCTCATCAGGAATCCGTTCGCCGGAATGATGCTGATGTTTTCGTATGGTGTCCCGTCAATCAACTGCTCTGTGCTATATGTACCACCGATCGCCCGGTGCTTTTCTAATAACTCCGACATTCCGATGCCCTGTGGCTCGAATCTGCCGTACAACATTGAGATGTTCCCCTGCTGATCTGCGTCAGCAATGATCACTCTCTTTCCGTGTTCTACTCCGAGGATGTATGCCAGCGATGATGCTGTCATCGTCTTTCCGACTCCGCCCTTCTGTGTCATAACTGCAATAATTTTCATGATGTGTGTCCTCCTGTTATCAATTTCATTTTTCTTCGCAAGCGTTCTGCGTGTTCATTCGTCACGAAATATTCTCCGCACGGGATAGCGTATTCACTCCGCCTCACGCTGTCCTGTATCTCGCGTTTTCGTCTTCCCGGCTCTTCGCCCAGCTTTCCAGTTCGTCAATCGCTCTTTTATAGCAAACGATGTCATCGTCCTCTTTAACTTTGATGATCTGCTTCCGATCTGGGCCGTCTCCCTGATAAATTTTGATGAATCCGGATCTGTTCATGGAGAATCTACTGTGAACACGCAAGTTGTATCTTCTCCCGATAGGTCTGTACACCTCATAGAACTTTCTGACTACCGCTGCATATTCATCCATGCTCTTGTCCTCACTTTTTCTTCAGTGGTGAGATTGTTCCCTCTTTCCAGACGCTGTTATTCGGTTCTTTCATCCACTGCGGAGATAATAACTCGCAATACTCTCGCAGCACCTTCACTGCGTCCTCTGATGTGTAGCAGGTTGCGACGTAGTGTCCGACTGCTGCCATGTCTGTCAGGAACTCTTTCTGTGACTTCTGGTGCTTTCCGTCTCCGAACTTCATCTCGATGTACAGTCCGCAGTAAATTCCTTTCGGGTACGGCAGGCAGAGATCAGAGACACCTGACTTCACTCCCATCTGCTTCAGTTTGACCGCCTCTGCCTTGTTTCTGCTGCCTCCGTTTGGTATATGATGCAGCCATTTCAGTTCCGGGTACTGTCTCTCGTTCCAAGCCGCCCATGATGCCACGTTAATTTGCTCCGTGTCCTCGCTTCGCTTTGCGTATCTCAAATTCATTTCTGTTCTGCCTCTCTTTTATCCTGTGCTGCTTCCGCAATCTCTTCCTTGTCCAGATTGGACTCGTTGCTGACCTCAACGCAGAAGATCGGCTGTCCTCCGTCCGTGATTCCGAACATCTTTCCGTCATACTTCTTGTGCTCTTTCGGATTCGCTGCAATGACCAGCACTTCGGATTCTGTGTCGAATCCCTGAAGGTACTCAATCAACTCTTTCGTCTTCATCTCTTCTTCCCTCCTTTCTCCTCCTGCCGTTTTCTCATTCGAGCATATATGTAATACTGGCCGTTCCACTTGTTGTACCTGATCTCTGATTCCGTGTACTCATAACCCTCTGATGCGTACCACTTGTTCAGATGCTCCTGCACCGGAAGCGTACCGTTGACCATCTTGTCCACATGGCTCTGCTTTGTCTTGTAATGATTCTTGTGTTCATCCGGTTTCTTCAGGTTCTTCGATGGCGTCCAGATTTTTTGATACTTTCCTTCTTCGGAGTCCTTCCCCTTGCCCTTCGGCTTTGACACATATTTCGCCATCCCCACGAGGCCGTTTTCGTCTTTCTGAAGGCGGCGAACCTGATTCCTCTTTCCGTATGTCCAGAGACTTTCCACTGTGTCCATGTCCATGTCTCCATCGAGTACGATGTGATGATGCCATCTGCCTTTCTCTCCCTGCTCCGTAACGTACACATACCGAGCGTTCGGAAGACCTCTCTTCTTTCTCTGGTAGTTCAGGCGGCGGATGTAGTTCTGCATATGGCTCTTCGCCACTTTCATGCTCGCAGGTGTGTACTCTGCCGAATATGTGAACGTGGCCCATATATCCCTGTCACCAAAATTCTCATTGATGACTCTCTCACACTGCTTCCTGCTGTTCTTCTCATTCAGGTTCCTCTGTGCCTGTCTGTCCTTCTTCCTTCTGCCCTCCTCTGGAATCTCTTCGGCTCTCTTTCTGGTGAACTCTGGATATATTTCGACTTCCAACTGCTCACCTGCTTTGATCTCCTTTGTGGCATACACATACTTGATCTTCTTTCCATCCATCATCCTCTTGATGATGTCCTCTTCCAGATTCTCAATCTGCTTCTGATATGCCTCTTCATAGTCATACTCTACATAGACGTTTTTCTTTCTCCGTCTCTTGCTCTGCTCCATCCTGAATCTCCTCTGTCACTTCTCTTTATCGTTGAAGTGTTACTATCCATTACAAGTCCGCCGAACCGCTTCGGTAGACTTGTTTTGATTGACTTTTCAGGCCGTTCGCAGTACAATAATACCGAGATGTGTGTTGACCTGAATGTCAACGAATCGCCTTCGGAATTGCTAGCAGGCTTCCGAAGGCTTTTTCATTTCATGCACTTCTTTTCTCTTCTCTGTCTGTCTTTCTGGTTACCTTTCTGGTTACACTTGTCAATTTCACTTTTGCTGAATCTTCCCGACTGTTGACGATCATTGCGATCGCTGCAAAGACCTTCAGTGCATCTGGTTGTGTTCTTACTGCCATATTGCGTTCGCCTCCTTTTCTCTGACTTCATTCAGGATTATTTTTCGGAAGATGCTTTCAAATATTGGAACTGCGATGCTGTTCCCTGCCTGCTTATATAATGCCGTGTAGTATCTCCCTTTCTTCTGCTGCACTTTCTTTGCTCTCTCGAAGTCCTCGTCTGTGTAACCTTGCAACCGCCAGCACTCCAACTCCGTCAGGTATCTGTATCTTCCATTTCCGCAGTCAATCACCTGTGCTGGTGTTCTGTCCTGCCGAGTCGTGATCGTGAAGGCATAATCTTCGATGACTGTTGCTCTTCTTACGTTCCCGGTCACTCCGATCACCTCTCTCACAGATGGCTGTGTCACATCGTACACTTCCGGCACTTCTTCATTCTTTTCCAGAAACTCATCAATGCTCCGCATCGGTGTCCGAATCAGTTCGTCGAACTGAAACTTCTCTCCTCCGAGAACAGATATTGTGAACACTCTTTCTCTGGCCTGCGGCAATCCGAACTCTCTAGCATCCAGCACCTCATAGTTGTTCGTGTACCCCATGTGCTCCATCTCTTTCTGATACCGGATGAAGTTTGCGATCATGTGTCGGCTCGTTACGTTCCGCACATTCTCCCATATCACATATTTTGGTTTCCACTTTCCCATCTGCTCGATGATATGTATTGTCTCCCACATCAGGCTCGACCGTGTTCCGCTTCCCTGATCTGCTCCTTTGCCTCTGTTGATTCTTCCGTCCTCCGCCTTTGCTTTCCCTTGATGCCCTGCAATACTCATGTCCTGACATGGACTTCCGTGAATCAGGATGTCAGGCTTTAGATTCCATCCAACAACGCTTTGCGTCTTGTATGGCAATTCCTCTGCAAACATCGAATTGTATGACCTCACGGCCTTTTCATCTATCTCCACATAGTCAATCGCCTTTGTCGGGATGCCGAGGTTGCGGAGTGCACATCGCGGACTCCCTATTCCTCCGAACAGTTCCAGAATTTGCACTGGCCGCTGTTCATTAAACATCTGTATCGCCTTCTTTCTGGCAAGCGTTCTCGCCGTGTCTGCCTTTTCGCCTTAAAAAGTGCTAAAACCTGTTATCCATCCATACAGTGTTCTGGCAGACTGTACGTGCCGCCATGTTTTCACGATGCTCTGATAATGTCTCTCGGCTTGCCATCATCAGTGAACACGTTGCCGTCGTGTCCAGACAGGGACCTCGCCCCTGTTTCGGCTATTTGAAACTATATTCAGTTATCTCTTCCGGCCCTCCGTCTTTCTCTCTCGTCCAGTATCTCCATCACTTTTCTGTATCGGTTCCGGTTCTCTTTCTGTTTCTTGTATTCCTCTGCGAATCCATGTGCATCTTCTCCGGCGATAGTGGCTTCTGTCATCTGATCTGCTGCCCTCTCCATCTTTCCGATTAACTCTGCTTCCTTGTCATAGGCCATGCAATACAACTCCTGAACCAGTTCTTCAGGAATCTCGTTCGCTTTCGCCTCTGCTATCGCATTGCAGAGTTTCGTGTTCAGTTCTGAAATGGTTGCCTCTCTCTTCTCGACGGTCTTCTTCAGGTCTTTGTTCTCTTTCTCTTCTTTGGTTGCTTTCTCCCACGCGATCTCTGCACTTTTTTTCATGCTGTACGCAGTATCTTCTCGAATATTGTCCTCTGCCAGTTCCAGAACTCCATCCATCGCGAATCCGACGTAACTGTTTTCTCCGAGTCCTTCCACGATCTTTCTGATCTTTTCGATTGCCTGTCTTTCCTGATCTTTCGTTGTCATGCCTGTTCTCCTTATATGTACTCCCCGGCATTTCCGCCGGGGCCTGTTCTATGCAGTCAGTCCTGCCTGCTTTGCCATCTGCAATCCGATCATGATTCCTTTGACTTCACGCTTCTCGCCGCTGGTCAGCTGCTTCAGCAGTGAAATCATTTCCTCAATGTCCTTTGTCTGGTTCTCTAATTTCTTTCTTTCGGTTTCAAGTGCTACTGCCATGTGTCTTCCTCCTTTCTTCTATGCTGTTACTGGCTCGTAATCTTCGAGCAGTTCCTTCATGTTCGCTTTTCTCCAACGATGGAGCCGTCTGTCTCCGGTGATGTTCTTCACTGGTTTCGGGAGTGGTTCGCCTGTTACGACGTTTCTTTCCCATTGCAGGTACTGCTTCAGTGAATTATGACAATGTCCATCATTGTGTACTTCGATGAATTTATGTTCATTTCTCTTATTTCTATAGATTGTGATTGTTGTCATGCTTTCCTTTCTGTTTTCCTTGCTTTTCCCCTGCCCGAATCCTATACTTTAATTACCAACCCGGCCACGGATTGAGAACTAAAGGAAGGATGGCATCATTATCTGATTTAAGATAGTTTCGTACTATAAAGCATTTCGTTCATTTTATCGTTGATCGCATCAGGCAGAACATTCTTTAACATCTGAAATTCTTTTAATGTGATTCCTTTTCCAATACACATTTCAATGATTTCATGTGCAAGAGCTTCTGCCTTTTTGCATGTATCCGTTGCTCTGTTCTTTTCTGCTTCTATGTCTTTCAACTCTTTTTATCTCCCTTCAATCAGTGCTTTCATCAAAAGATGCTTGTCTGTTTTTGGCTGACAAAAATTGCTTTTTGGCATCCTATAACCTCACTTTCCCTATTCATCCAGTGTCAGAATCACAATCCAGAACAGCAACAGGATTGCTAATGGTTTCAACATTTCCCTACCCCGCTTTCTTTATTGACTTCACCTTGTTTTCCTCTTATCCTTGTTATACAGGCACTGCCATGCCGAGTACTTAAGAAAGGAGAATGTTTTATGGATAAAGCTATCATGTTGACTTTTCTATCTGTTCCTCTTATTCTTGTTGTACAGGCTGCTGCAACAGCCGAGTACTCAAGAAAGGAAAACTTTTTATGGATGATTTAACAAAAGAACAGCAAAAACTTCTTTTGTCCATGTATAGCGAAGTTTTACATCGACAGTCTTCCATGCCTTCCGAAGAGGCGAATTATTTTTCAGATTCTGACCAAGTTAGAGAACTTTTTAATATGTCCGAAAGTTCTTATCATGTATCTTCCCTTTGTTGGAAATTAAAAAATAAAGGCTACATTGACTGTGATCCTGGTAATGATCTGGCTAATAACATCATTCTTACTGACAAAACCATCATTTACATGGAAGGTCGTTTCGGAAAAACTGTTAAAGAAGTACTCAACGCTATAGCTTCTATCATTGGATTATTGAAGTAAATCGGCTTCCCGTTCATGGCGTATCTTTTCATCATCACACGTGCAATCGGATTTCCAGTTATCTCTTCTCGCTCTATATTCTTCGTGTGTAACAAGACGAATATCACGATATGCCTGTCCGGGATTTGCATATTGGATTGCCCTCATTAATGCATCCTTATCAACCAGTATCTGTTCTGTTTCTTTGTCATACGCCAATGCCGAAGCCATATTGTCTGCACATCTCCACTGAAGGATTCTGAGAATCTCATACAGTTTATTCTCTGCTTTACATTCATCACATCTGGCAACAGCAAATGTAAGTTGCAAGTTATTTCCTGCCATTTTGACTTTCCTCCTACCCTGCTTTCTGTGTTTCCTGATGAGCTTTAGCTCAGAGGTTTATCAACTACTTTATTTCATCGGTTCTCTCATTGTTTTTCATATCCTATGCAAGAAATTTCTGAACGTCTTATGTAATTAAGCCAAAATCAATTATTATCTTGGCCAGTGCAAAAATTATCCACAAAATAAACACTGGCCAAAATATTAAGTCATCGAAATCCTTACGTTTCTTTGGTCTCTTTTTCACATCCTTCCCCTCCTTCCATTTGCTGTCCCATTTCTACCCCGCTTTCTGCTCTTTCTCCAAACTCTTCACTGCCTCAAGCTTCAAGAAATGCTACGGAAAAAACTTTAGTTAATTTTCTGTACAACGCTAAATTCATCCAAAGCATCTCTTGTACGACTCAAAATTATTTTTGCTTCTTCATAAGACAAACCAGCCTCTGCAATCTTGTTTACTATATCGGTAACAAGTTCTTCAATTAATTTTCCCGATAAACACTTTCCATGTTTCGACTCAATGCTACCATCTGATATATATACCATCTCTTTTCATCTCCTTTCTTTCCTTTCTGTTTTCCTTGCTATTGTTTTCTCTCCCTTTTAGTCGTATAATATCTTCACACATCAAATTAAAAGGAGGCATTTATGAAACCTATAAGTTATAAACTTACAAGAGAAGATATCGACACAATTTTATGCACTCTTTCGATTCTCCCTTCTCTCGATATGGAAATAACAGATATACAGGCTGAAATAAATTTACAGTGTTGTATGTCTGCCGCCCGGAAAATCACTTCCGGAGTCCAAAATCTTTTACCTAATGAATTCCGCGTCATATTTGCATCTCTTAAAGCTTCCCAGCTTATCCTTCAAGGGGAATATCAAGTTGACGCTGAAACCAAAAAAGAATGTATGAATCACATTTTCACCATCAACAAACTTGTATCAGCCTTTGAATCTTCTTTTTCGTAACTGAATTTTATTTTTATATCTTTATCTGTGAAATTTGTATTCACAAGCCGCTGCACCTCTTCAGCGGCTTTCTTTTTGTCTTTCATCTCTTTTCATCTCCTTTCTGTCCCTTCTAGCTACATTATAGTGCCTTAAAGGGAATGTGTCAACACTCATTTGTCCCTTAAAGGCACTTTTTGTATTGACCTTTGTTTTTGCTCGTGGTATTTTATATTTGAAAGGAGGAATAAACCTATGACACAAGGCGAACGTGTTCGGGAAATCCGTAAAGAGTTAAATCTCACGCTTGAAAAATTCGGCGAAAAGTTAGGCGTTGGAAAGACCGCTATTTCAAAAATAGAAAAGGGCAGAGTTAATTTGTCTGATCAGATGGCAATATCTATTTGTCGTGAATACAATGTGAATTATGATTATCTGATAAACGGCGAAGGGGAAATGTTCGACGATCTGCCGCAGACTGTTCTTGATGAACTGTGCGTGCAGTATGATCTGGATGATCTGGACAGGAATCTTGTAGAAATGTATTTAGAAATGCCGGAGCAGGTTCGGGACTACCTGAAGCAGGAGATCCAGAAGCGATTCCTGAAGGAAGACACAAAAAAATAAGGGAACCCATATGGATTCCCTTTTTCTCACTTCGGAGTGTGTATGTATATGTACTTGACGAACCTATAGATTCGCTTCATCTGCTCCTCCGAAGTGATCTTCAGGAGCAGTGCGTCGATCTTCTGGCGTATGTCCATCCGCATCACCTTCCTTCTGATTCCATTATATCTCAAATAATGGAAGAATAAAGGTGATCGGTACCTATTTCCCGATTTCGGGAAATAACGCCAGAAACCGACTGCTGCCGTCGCAAACCTGCTATACTATTTGTAAACCGAATCATATAGATCACTCATTTTGACATCCAGGGCACGGGCGATCGCTTCCAGCTGGTTCAGCGTAGGCGATACAAGGCCGTTTTCGATATTGTTCAGCGTTGTCTTCCCGATTCCCGAAGCAGCTTCCAGCTGCTTCAATGTCAGGCCCTTTTTGTTCCTAGCTTGCCATGTCAAGACTTCCATGTGCTTTCCTCCTATGTAGTGTAGGATGCACATATCTCGTCAAAATATGAAAAAGGACAGCCGCGTCAACGACTGCCCCTTCTCATGTGTCTATGCTCCACAGCTTTATGCTAGAACAGACACGGATCACACCCTCTATTCTAGCATAAAGTTGTGTTGCTGCATAGCTTTATTTTTTATACCCTTTTTCAGGGTTCTATGTTAGAAAGAAGGTTTTTTATGAATACATATTTTCATCCGCAGCCGGAACTGTACGGCCTGCGTGTAGTTAAATACATAAGATGCAGTCACGAAGGTCAGGTACTGCATGGTGATACTCTGGAAGCCCAGGACACGCTCCTGAATGAATTTATTGAAACAAATCACATGGTACTTGTAGACACTTTTGTTGATGAAGCATTGACAGCTAGAAAAAAATTCACCAAAAGGAAGGAGTTTGTCCGCTTGCTGGACGGTGTGCGTGCTCATGCCTTTGACATGATTCTCTTCACAAAATTAGACCGGTGGTTCCGTAATATCGGAGACTACCACAAGATTCAGGAGATTCTCGACGCGAACAGTGTGCAATGGAAGGCGATCACGGAGTCTTATGATACTACCACGACGAACGGCCGCCTGCATATCAATATCCGTCTGTCTGTGGCTCAGGACGAATGTGACCGTGATAGTGATCGTATAAAAGATGTATTTGCTTACAAGCTGAAAAATAAGACGTACATATCCGGCAGTCTTCCGCGTGGCCTGAAGCTGGATGCAGAGAAACACGTTGTCATTGACCCTGAATGGCATCAGTTCGCCCTTGATATGTTCGACCATTTTGAATCCACTTGTAGCAAGAGAGGAACGCAGTTATTCCTTCAGGAGAAATACGGCATCCGTGTTTGTTATGATACCGTCGTTCGTTATCTTCGGAACCCTCTTTTCATGGGCCAGTATCGTGATGACCCTGACTTTTGCGAGAAGACGATCAGTCGTGAACGGTTTGAACGTATACAGAATCTTGCGATCAGGAATGTTCGCATCCGTCACACTCAACAGTTTTATATTTTTTCCGGTCTTCTGATCTGTTCTTCGTGTAATCATTACATGACCGGAACTGTCACATATAGAACGCTTGCAGATGGAAGAGAAAAGACATATAAATCTTACAGATGCAATTTTAAAGCACAGTCAAAACTTTGTGACCGTTCCAAGCATTACCGCGAAGAGTATGTCGAAGAATATATGCTTCAGCATATCCGCCCTGCTCTTTCCTCTTATGTTGCGGATTTTGAAGTCACTGCTGCCGCTGCTGCAAAAAAAGACCCTGCTGTTGAAATTGCAAAAGTGGAGCGTAAGATGAAGAAACTGTATGACCTTTTCATGGACGATCTGATTGACAAGGCTTCATATAGAAACGAATATGAGAAGTTTCAGTCGCAGATTGACAAATTGAGAAGTTGTCCTGCTGCTCCGGTTCGTAACCTTGACAGCATAAAGAAGATGCTTTCTGATGATTGGGAAACTGTGTATCATACTTTCAACGATCAGGAGAAGAATGTGTTTTGGAAGTCTTTTGTGCAGTCCATTACTGTTCACGAGAACGGAGAAATGGATATTGTTTTTTTATAATCTCGTTTCTACTAACTACGCACTGCCCGTCGGTTCGTCCGCCAAGATGATCTTCGGTTCTGTGATCAGTGCTCTTGCGATTGCTGCACGCTGTTTCTGACCGCCGGACACTTCATACGGATATTTCTCCAGAAGCTTTTCAATGGACAGTCTGCGTGAAAGTTCCATCATTTTCGGTGCCATTTCACTGTAAGTTTTTCCGGATAAGACCAGCGGAAGCATAATGTTGTCTTTCAGCGAAAACGTATCCAGCAAGTTGAAATCCTGAAAAACAAAGCCAAGATTGTTTCTGCGGTACATGGCAAGCTGCTTCTCCGGAATGCTGCCCATATCCACTCCGGAAAGCAGAACTTCTCCGGCTGTCGGTTTATCGAGTGTTGCCAGAATGTTCAGAAGCGTCGTTTTTCCTGAGCCGCTCTCCCCCATGATCGCCACAAATTCTCCTTCTTCGACGGAAAAATTCACATCCGAAAGTGCCTGCACCTGCGTGCCGCCGAATCTTGTGGTATATATTTTTTTCAAGTGTGAAACATTTAATAATTCCATTTCCAGTCCTCCTGCCATTTTTTACTGTGTCTTATAATACCCTGCGGACCGCTTGTATTTGATACTCCACCATCCACATGATCGTTTCAGGTTTTCATTCCTGACATCCGTTATTGTATGATGCCAGGGTCAAAAGGTCTAAATCCACATGAGCTTGCTCATAGGTGGATGAAAGACCTTGGGACCCGCCCCG
>ENA-ORLU01001710-ORLU01001710.1-human-gut-metagenome-genome-assembly--contig:-NODE-1710-length-15189-cov-4.199510_pt1 | contig 15189 bp, 15 predicted proteins | sample MGYA00243009_ERZ508833 | MGnify/ENA primary metagenome ERZ508833 (study PRJEB26277, sample SAMN04329763) | human gut metagenome | biome: human-associated habitat | host: Homo sapiens | place: USA...
AAATGCTTTAGATGGTAATATTAGTTGGATACCAATAGGAACGGAAGATAAGCCCTTTTCTGGAATGTTAGATGGTAATGGTCATATTATAAGTAATATGTATGTTAATAGACCAAATGATAATGATAATGGATTATTTGGAAATGCTGAAAACGGAATAATGAAAAATATTGGCGTAAAATTATCATTCATTAGAGGTAAAGCAGACAATGGAGGAATAGTAGGCGTTAGTGGAGTTATAAAAAATTCATTTAGTTTAGTAACGATAAACAGTGCGGTTCGAAGTGGGGGGATTTGCGGTTCTTGGTGTTTTATTAAAAACTCTTATAATGGTGGAAATATTACTAATACCTCTGGAGATTTAACTGGTGGTTTAAGTGGGGGCTGGGGTACAATGATTAACTCTTATAATTATGGGACAATTACGACAAGTGCTACTTCCATTGGTGGAATTGTTGGCTGGGATGGTAATGCTTACAATTGTTATAATTTGGGTATTATTAGTGGTGTTGGTTATGCTGTAGGTGGAATAATTGGAGGTGCTTCATCGGGAAAGCAGCTAATAAATAATTATAATTCTGGTAAAGTAACTGGTCAAATTGGTGGTGGTATTCTTGGTGGGCAATATCAACTAAGCGATTATACTAAGTTTGATGTTGTTATGAGAAATAACTATTACTTAAATTCTACTGCTAGTTATGGTATTGGTGCATATAGCAAAAATGATAATGCTTCACCATTAGAGGCTAGTCAAATGCCTAGTGTAATATCAGTTATTAATGGAGATAATGCTTTTGTTGAAGATACTAACAATATAAATAATGGTTATCCTATACTAAAATGGCAAGCTAATAGATAAATTAATTTAGACTAGAAATAGTCTTTTTTTGCATATTTCTTTAGTTTATGGACATAATAGTCTAAATATAAAATTTTCATAGAGTTACATACTCTATGAAAGCAGTTTTTCGGGTATTATTATCAACGTATATTACAAATATATCATATCTTTAAGCAGTTTTAAAGAGAATAAATTATAGTTTCCTAGTCAGAATTATGGTCAAGGAAAAATGTAAAGTTGCTGGGTAAATACTGGCTTTGAAGACGTAAAGTAATAATTTATTTAGGATTAATTTCTAGTCAAAAATTGTAGTCAAATTGGGATTAAAGCCAGTATTCACCTAGCATTTTCTTAAAGTATGTAACTCTATGAAATGTGTAAATCAATGTAAATGGTATATTATTTTTAATAATGGGTAGGCTATAAGTGTCGCATATTATAGTTAGAAATGGAATTTGATATAATGAGAAAGTTTGATAAAGATAAATATTTAAGAAAATTAAGATTTAAGAAATATAAGAGATATTTATATATAGGAATACCTTGTTTCTTAGTATTATTAATTGGAATATATTTTGCTTATTCAAAGTTTAGTGTATCTAAAGATACTGAAGTAGTAAGAACTACGGTAGGAGAGTTTATCTCTGGAGATATAGTTATTACTCCTTATATAGATGGAGAATACTCTAAAGAGTTTCCTAAGGAAGAACCTGGTATTAATGTAGAAAAAGTACTTTGTGATAATGATGCTGTAGGTAAGTGGGATGAAGATAATTGGCAATTAAAAGTAACTAATTTGACAAAAAGAACTAAATGTAATGTGTATTTTGTAACTCCTAATAGTTGTGGTATTAATGATAATGTAAAGTGTATAAGTAATAGAGAAGAATTTGCCACTTTAGCAAATGAAGTAAATAATGGGGATAATAAATCTGGTAAAATATATTATTTAACTAGTGATATAGATCTAGGCGGTAAGTTTGATTCCAGTGGAAATGCTTTAGATGGTAATATTAGTTGGATACCAATAGGAACGGAAGATAAGCCCTTTTCTGGAATGTTAGATGGTAGTGGTCATATTATTAGTAATATGTATGTTAATAGAGCTAGTAGTGATTATAATGGCTTATTCGGAGCAGCTAGTAATTCCGTTATTAAAAATTTAGGATTAAAATCATCTTATGTAATTGGTAATTCTAGGAATGCAGGAATTTTGGGAGGTGCTACTAAAAATACAACGATTGCTAGTGTTTATAATAGTGCTACCGTGGTTGGTAATTACAGAAGTGCTGGAATTTGTGGTGAAACTTGTACAGTCAAAAATTCTTATAATACAGGTGATATAACAAATAATTCAAATGATATTATTGGTGGTATTGTTGGGGGATGGAGTAGTGTTTATAACAGCTATAATTTGGGTAATGTTAAGGGGGCTAGAGCATCTGTTGGCGGTATTGGCGGATGGGATTGTAGTGCCTATAATACCTATAACTTAGGTAATATTACTTCTTCGTATGTCAATTATTGTGGTGGAATTGTTGGTTGGGGACTTAATTATAATGAATTAATTAATAACTACAGTTTAGGAAAAGCGTCAGGTGGTGGTATCCTTGGTGCGGAGTATGATTATAATGGAAATAACGAGATTAGAAGTGAAATTACTATGAAAATTGCTAATAATTATTATTTAAAAGGAACAGCCAGTTATGGTTTGTATTATTATAACAGTGATTATAATGCTTCACCATTAGAGGCTAGTCAAATGCCAAGTGTAATATCAGTTATTAATGGAGATAATGCTTTTGTTGAAGATACTAACAATATAAATAATGGATACCCTATACTTAAGTGGCAACAAGAGAGGAGTAATTAAGATGAAGAGGTTCTTTTTAATAATAAGTTTAGGAGTTATCTTATCCCTTGGAATAGTGATTAATGATAGAAAAGCCAAGATAGATAATGAATATTTAGGTATATTTATAGATAATGAAAGAGTAAGTTAATTTCCTAAGAAAGGAGAGGCTTTATATTTTAAATCTTCTTGCTATAGTGAAGTCTATTTAGAATAGGATAATACTTCTTGGGGATTATATGTTAGTAATTTAGATAAGAAAGTTAAATGTAATATTTATTTTCAAAAAACTTTAGGAGGTTTTGTTAGAGCATTAGCTAAAGAAGATAGTACTAATCTAGCTAGTGATGATTCTGATAATAATATAAGATATATAGGGAAAGTTCCTAATAATTATGTATATTTTAATTGTAGTGATTATAATAATCAGAATGGTGATACTTGTGAAGTATGGAGAATTATAGGACTATTTAATAATATTACTAAGAGTGATGGCTCTAAAGAAAATTTAATTAAAATTATAAGAAATGAGAATATAGGAGAATATTCTTTTGATAATAATAATGTTTCTATGGGGGCAGAGACGGAATATGGTTCAAATGATTGGACTATTTCGAGATTAAATTATTTATTAAATCCTGGACACGATAGTTAGTCTATAGGAGGTTCTTTGTATTATAATGCCAAGAGTGGTAATTGTTATAAAGGAAAGAATAATTCTTTGGTAGAATGTGATTTTAGTAATAGTGGACTTAAGAATACTAAGACTAGAGAACTTATTCAAGATGTAGTATGGAATCTAGTAGGAGTAAAAGGTTATGTTCAGGATTCTAATGGTTTAGCTAAACATTGGTATAATATGGAAAGAGGGACTGATGTTTATACGGGAAGACCTACTACTTGGATGGGAAAGATTGCTCTGATGTACCTAGTGATTATGCTTATGCTACATCTGGCGGTTCTAAAGAAGGAAGAAGTGAGTGTTTAAATAAGAGTGTTTATAATTTGGAAAATAGTGATAATTGTGTTTTAAATAATTATTTATATGATGATACTAATTATCAGTGGACTTTAACCCCAAGAGTAAAGGGAAATTATTATGAGATTAGAATTACATTTAATGGAAATGTTCGGGCTAATTATGTTTATTTAGCTGCCCAAACAGTTACTCCAGTATTATATTTAAAAGCTAATTTAGTTATTAGTGGTGGTAGTGGTACTTTAGAAAATGCTTATCGTTTAGAGATTAAATGAACAGGACTAGAAATAGTTCTTTTTTTGGATATTTTTCTAGCTTATGGATATAATAGTCTAAATAATAAAAATTTTCATAGAGTTGAAAACTCTATGAAAGCGTATTTTCGGTACTTATTTTTATCTTATATATTTAGTTTATCATAGAAAATGGGTATTTTAAACCCTAAAATTGGAGTTTAAAAATCTTTTTGTAGTCGAATTTTTAGTCAATTTGATTATCTTTGAAGCTAGGTGAATACTGGCTTTACAGACTATCGATATAGTTGAATTTGAAAAACTATTGTAGTCAAAATTATGGTCAGAATGGCAATTGAAGCCAGTATTCACCTAGAATTTTCATAGAGTTTTCAACTCTATGAATTTGAAAAATGGTTATTTTTAGTTAAATGAGCTTTCTATCAGTAATTATTTTTTGATATTTGGGTATTATAAAAAGGTAAGGATTGTTAATTATGAAGAAAAATATATTGTTTGTTGGTATATCAGTTATTTTATTGATTTTACTTGGCATAGGACTTTCTTATTCCATGTGGAATATGAGTACATCTCAAGAGACAAGTAATGTTATTGCTACCACTAATGAATGTTTTGATATTAAGCTAACTAATCAAAATAATAATATTAATTTAGAAAATGCTTATCCCATAAGTAATGAAAAGGGTAAAGCTTTAACGCCATTTACTTTTACTATTAAAAACACTTGTGATATGTTTTTAAGTTATACTGTTAGTTTAGAAAGTCTCAAAGGAAGTACTTTAGCTAGTAGATTTATTAATGTCATGGTGAATAATGAAGCAGTAGAAAGATTAAGTAATTATGAGACTGCAGATACTGTAAATAATGGGAGTGTTGAATCAAGAATTTTAGCTAAGGGGTCTTTATCTAAAGATGATAGCGAAGATTATTCTTTAAGATTATGGATTGATTATGATACCACGATGGAAGACTTAGATAATGAGACTAAAGTTTTAAAGTCTAAAGTTGTTATTAAGGCTACTCCTAGTATATGGGATCCAGTAAGTTATGGATATACTACTTTACATGATGCCATCTTAGCAAATGAATATCAGACAACACCGGCAAAAGCTCTAGAAAAGATAGAAGCAAAAGGAACACCGGCTTTAAGCAAAACAGCTCCAGTAATCAAATGGGTGGAAAAGACTGGGGAGACTTCAATAAGACAGGTTGTCAAGCCAACAGCGGATGCTATATCTTCGGTGCCTCAACTAAGTAATCTAAGTAGTAATGAACAATATATGTATGTTTGTACCACTAAGGCCTTTAATCAAGAGAATGGAAATTATATTCTAAGTAATTGTTCTTTAAAGGATCCAACAACACTGGATTATTCTGGAAACACTAAATATTATTACTCTACGGAATATATGGCTTATAATAAAGTAAGTGGAAAATTCTATGCAGATAAGAATACTAGTGATTCTACGGTTTACCAAATTTTTGAAGCAACTAAAAAACTTGGCACAGAAAACTACAATGGTATAACTTATGCTTCTAACGTTTATAATCTGTCTTGCATTACTTTATCTGAAGATGGATTGGAAGCTGATAATTCAGATAAAGGTTTATATAAAGATACCGATGATTATGGAGATACTTATTATTATCGAGGAAGTGTAAAAAACAATAATGTTTACTTTGCTGGATTCTACTGGCAAATAGTAAGAATCAATGGTGATGGTTCGATAAGACTTATGTATAATGGAATTGAAAAAGAAGCGATAGGGATTGCTCAATCAATTAATAATAAAACCTATCAGTTTAATAGTGAGTATAATGATCCAGCATATGTTGGTTATATGTATGGTAATCCTGATGCTACAACCTTTGCAGAGGTTCATGCTAATATGAATGATTCAACAATCAAAATAGCTATTGATGATTGGTATAAAACAAATATTGTTGATAAAAGATATCTGGGCTATATTTCGAATTCTGTAGGTTTTTGTGGCAATAAAAATTTATCTAGTGATAGTTCAGGTGATGGTATTCAAAAAGATAGTTTTTCTTCATTTAAATCTCGTCAAAATGATCTTAACGCTCAGGCAAGTTATAGTTGTGAAAACCCAAGCCAAAATTTATACACAACATCTAATTCGTTTATTGGTAATAAGTCTTTAAAATACCCAATTGGTTTAATAACATATGATGAGTTAATATTTGCTGGACTTAGTTCAGAAAAAAAGAATAAATTATTTTGGGCTTATTCCAATGTTGAGTATTGGACTATGAGTCCTGGTTATTTTCAACCGAGATATGGAATAGCTACCGTGTTTCATCTTGATACAAGAGGTTTTTTATCCACTGGCTTGACTGTCAGCCGAAGCTTTTTAACTCGACCAGTGATAAACTTGAAACCCGATGTAGAAATATCAGGGGGTATTGGGACGGTTAATGAGCCATTTATTATAAAAACAGATTAAATAGTCGGGGCCGAAATTAATGTGTTCTCTTATCCAAGTGGCCCCGTTACTTTTAAGATAAATTTTAAAAGATAGAAAAAAGTCCTATCTTTTTATTTTTAATCTGATATAATGTACTTGGGTGTAAATATGAAAACAATAAACTTAACAATGAAAGATTATAAAAGGATGAGAAAGATTATTAAGAATGATCATAAGAGTTATCAATACACAATAGATATTGAAGATAGAGAGTATCCTTATGATAGTAAAGAGTTTTGGATGTTAAAGATGGTTAAAGCTTTAAATATTAAAGACTTACAATTAAGATTTGAATATATCTATAAAGAAATGTGTGATATTTTAGATAATATTAGTCATAAGGTGTGTGATTTTAAATGTGATAAGTGTTATGGAAATAGAAGTGGTAAGTGTTTTGCTAAAATCAATGGCTGTTGTTATTTTCATAAGAAACCATGTCCATATCTTGTAAATGGTGTATGTCAACATAGAAGTATTAGTTGTAAGATATTTTTATGTGAACCAATAGAGAAGAAGTATCATTTTAAGTCTAAGGTTGATACATATCCACTTCTTAAGAATTTCTTTAATTGGAGACAGAAAAATGTAATTCATTATAGTTATCGTCAAGAAATGGATGATGTGGTTGCTTACTTATTATTATATGCTAAGAATTTGAAAGAATAAGAAAGAAGAGGTTAAGATGAAAGATAAGAAGAATTTATTAGTAGGGGTTATTTTAGTAGGAGTTATAGTTATTTTAGGAGTTGTTACTTTGGTGTTTAATAATAAGCCAAAGACTAATGAGACTCTTAAATCTGCTGGTGATATGAAAAGAATGCTAAAGACTATTTATAAGAATTTAGAAGGTACTTTACCAGAACTTACTACGGAAGAAATAGATTTAAAAGAAACAGAATTAGTAGAGTCTTTAACGGGTTTAAAAAGTACGGATGATATTAATACCTTAGTGGTATCAGAACCGGTAATGGGTTCGCAAGCCTTAGAAGTAGCCGTGATTAAAACGAAGGAAAATACTGATGTTACTAGTATGATGCAAAATATTAAAGATAATGTTGATATGAGTAGATGGATCTGCGTTTCGGCGGAAAAACTTTACATTGTAAATAGCGGTGATGTTATATTTATGGTTATGGCTGATAGTGATTGGGCTAAGAGTATTTATGATGAATTTGTAAAATATATGGATAATAAAGTTGGGGAAACTCTAGAAAAGGGTGAAACTTTAGAAGAATTGCCTGATGAATATAATGGAGCAGTAGCAGAATAGGCTTTCTTAAAGGAAGGCCTTTTTTCTAAATAAGAAGGTGATATAGTGTTATTTACAAGTATTAGTTTTTTATATTATTTTTTACCAATAGTATTATTAGGATATTTTATAATACCCAATAAAATAAAGAATTATTGGTTATTAATTAGTTCGTTAATATTTTATTTATATGGTGATAGTAAATATTTATTATTAATGATTAGTGAAATATTTATTTGTTATATCGGTGGTTTAGTATTAGAAAAACATAAGAATAAGTATTTATTATCGTTGTTTTTAGTTATTCATTTAGGATTATTAGGTTATTTTAAATATATTGACTTTTTAATTGGGAGTATTAATAATATATTTAATAGTAATCTTAAGTTATTAAATGTATTATTACCTATAGGAATATCATTTTATACTTTTCAAATAATTAGTTATTTAATTGATGTTTATCGGGGAAAAATAAAGGCTCAAGATAACTTTTTTAACTTAGCTACTTATGTTTCTTTATTTCCTCAGTTAATTGCGGGTCCTATCGTAAGATATGAAGATATTAATGATAATTTAATAAAGAAGGATATTAGTTGGGAAAATTGTGCTGTTGGTATTAAAAGATTTACCATTGGTTTAGGGAAAAAGGTTTTAATTGCTAATGTTTTAGGAAGTTTTTGTACTAGCTATTTAAATAGTCCCGATAAAAGTGTGGTCTTTAGTTTCTTTTATATGCTTTGTTATACTATGCAAGTATTCTTTGATTTTGCGGGCTATAGTGATATGGCCATTGGTTTAGGAAAAATATTAGGCTTTAATTTCTTAGAAAACTTTAATTATCCCTTTATTTCCCAAAGTATTACCGAATTTTGGCAAAGATGGCATATTAGTCTTGGCTCTTGGTTTCGAGATTATGTTTATATCCCTTTAGGAGGTAGTAGAGTAAACAAATACAAATTAATAAGAAATATCCTAGTTGTTTGGACTTTAACCGGCCTATGGCATGGGGCGGCTTGGAATTTCATAATTTGGGGACTTTATTTTGGCATTATTTTATTAATTGAAAAACTAGTTTTGAAAAAATATTTAGATAAGATGCCTAATATTTTAAAACATCTTTATGTTTTATTAATTGTAGGTTTAAGTTTTGTTATCTTTGGGGCCGATAATATGACTAAAGCATTTGCTATTCTAAAGAATATAGGGGGCTTAAATGGGTTACCATTTTATAATAAGATAACTGGCTATTATTTAAGAAACTATATAATAATTATTATATTAGGAATTTTATTTAGTACCCCAATTATAAAAAATATTATAGAAAGATTAAAAAAGAAAGATAGTATTAAAAAAATTATTAATTTAGGAGAAATAGTCTTAATATTAATTATTTTCTTATTAGTGACATCTAGTTTAATTGATAATTCTTATAATCCTTTTCTTTATTTTCGCTTTTGAGGTTAATTATGCAAGATAATATAAAAAACAAAGTAGTAGTTATTTTATTTGGACTTATTATTTATGGTTTCTTTTTTCTAAACTTAGTAACACCCGATAAGAAATCATCAGTTTCCGAAAGAAGAAAGTTAGAACAATTTCCAAAAGTATCTTTAAAGGCAATTATTAAGGGGGATTTCTTTAAAAAATTTGATAATTATAGTATGGATCAGTTTTATCAAAGAGAGAAGTTTAGAAAATTAAAGATTAAAACGGATATGTTAGTATTAAGTAATTATAATAATATGCAAATGGATAAAGATTATATTTATGAAGCCTTGTATCCTCTTAATGAAAAGTCAGTTAATAATTTAGTTAATAAAATTAATAATATAATAGATTCACATCTTGATGATACTAATAAAGTATATTATTCTTTAATTCCTGATAAAGGGTATTATATTAATAATTCTTTAAAATTAGATTATACTAAGTTAATTTCTTTATATAAGAGGGTTAAAGGTAATTATATAGATTTATTTAATGTATTAGAGTTAGATGATTATTATAAAAGTGATACCCATTGGAAAGAAGAAAATTTATTAAAAGTCGGAAAAGAACTGGCTAGGAAAATGGATTTTTCTTTAGATGATAATATTACTTTTAAAGATATAACAAGTTTTAATGGCGTATATGGTAGTAGATTAGTGTTAGATAAAGATTTAGATAAGATTGTCGTCGCAGAAAGTACTTTTATAAATAATGCTGTAGTTTATGATTTAACTAGTAATAAAAAAATAGATGTTTATAATAATGATAAAATTAATTCTTTAGATAAGTATGATATTTATTTAAATGGGGCTAGTGGGTTATTAAAGATAGATAATTTATTAGAAAATAGTGGGAAAAGACTTATTATATTTAGAGATTCTTATACTAGTAGTTTAGCTCCTTTATTAATTAGTGGTTATAAAGAGATTATATTAGTAGATACTAGGTATATTTCTCCCAAGGTTTTAAATAATTATATTAATTTTAAAGATGCGGATATATTATTTTTATATGGAGCTATTATGGCTAATAATAGTTATACCGTAAGATAAATATAGTAGTTATTTCTCTTAAGGATACATAAAATACTTTAGGAGGTAATAATTATGCAGAATGGTTGTTGTTTAGATATTGATAGATTACTTGCTTTAGCAAGAGTAACTGGTCCGACGGGACCAACGGGTCCTAGTGGTGGTCCAACGGGACCAATTGGACCACAAGGTATTCAAGGACCAACCGGACCTCAAGGACCAACGGGTCCAACGGGACCACAAGGAGAGGCTGGTACTCAAGGAATCCAAGGTATTCAAGGCCCAACAGGACCAACAGGTCCACAAGGAGAAGCAGGGGCTCAAGGAATTCAAGGTTTACAAGGACCAACAGGTCCAACGGGTCCTCAAGGAGAAGCAGGGGTTCAAGGAATTCAAGGTTTACAAGGACCAACGGGTCCAACAGGTCCCCAAGGTGAGGCTGGAACTCAAGGAATCCAAGGTATTCAGGGACCAACAGGTCCAACGGGTCCTCAAGGTGAGGCGGGAACTCAAGGTGCCGCAGGCGAAACTCCAACCTTATCAATTGGAACGGTATCTAGTGGAGAAAGTGCCTCAGCAACTATTACTGGTGCTGCGCCAAATTATGTTTTAAATTTAGTATTGCCAATTGGTCCAACCGGTCCAACCGGACCAACCGGACCACAAGGGGCTGCTGGTTAATTATTAAGCAAATCTGAAAAGGGTTTGCTTTTTTAATTTGACTTTCTAAAGAAATTAAGTTAACCTTAAGATAAGGTAGTGATAGAATGTTTGAAGAAGAAAGAGTAATTGCTGAAATGGATAAACAAATTCTTGTTTCCTTTTATGAGAATGCTAAAGACAAAGAGACTATAAAAGAATTAGATAAATTAATTAAAAAAGGCAAGATGGGTACTACTTTTCTAAAATCAAACTACGGTGGAAGGAATAACCCCAGTATTGAAGCCGCCAGAAGATTAGCAATGGCTTATGTTTTAATTAGTGATAGACCAACTTATGACTATTGGAGAGCTAATAACATTAATATTTTTCATGGGACGAATGCTAACGCTTTAATAGGAATAAGTAAATACGGATTAAATAGTGTTGATACTATTAAGAGTCATAATGAAAAAGTGTTATCTGGGGAAAGATGGAGTCAATGTGATGGTAAAAGAGATTTTATCAGTTTAACTGATGTCTTAGAAGTTGCTTGGTATTATATGACCAAAGATAAAGAGGCTTTTCCGGTCTTAATAGGTACTTCAGAAGAAATGTTAAGAGCTAGTGGGGTATCATCAACATTTGTCCATAGTGATTTACCAGAAATAGCTATAGGAGGGGATATACCTCTAGAGACTATAAAATGTATATGTGTTCCTAAAGATAAAGTAGAATATACTAAAATTTTATTTAGTAGTACGAATATTCAAGTCTTAGGACTTGCTAATATAAAGAATAAATATTTCTGGTGTGATTGTATGAATTTAGAAACTTACTTTTATCCTGAAGAATATGAAAAATATAAATTAAATCAGCGAAAAGAAGTAGAAAGTAATAAAATAACTCCAGAAGATTTAAAAAATAATAGTCTTAAGAGAAATATATCATCTATTAAGAAGATGTATAACTGGATGGTAGATAAATATATAAAAGGAGATCTAAGACATGGAAATACAAGATAGTGATTTAGCTAAAGAGATATTAATGATTCTTCCTTATATTAGTAATAACTATTTAAGAGTATTATCTTGGGACTTTATTAATAATCTTAAAGACTTAGCGGTACTTAGTACTAAAGAGTTTTCTTTTGATGATAAGAAGTCTCTTAAAGAGATGGATTTATCCGAAGAATGTAAAGATTTTTTAGGACTTTTATATTTTAATGAATGTAATAATGAAGAAAAGAAACATCTAATAAAGATATGGAATCTTAATGAAAAGTAACTCTTAATAAGAGTTCTTTTTTAGTCTAAAGAATAATAATATTAACTGGTGATATAGTGAAAATATGTGTATATGCTATTTGTAAGAATGAAGAAAAATTCATTGAAAGATGGTATGAGTCTGTTAAAGAGGCAGATGGAATATATGTCTTAGATACGGGTTCTACGGATAACTCTGTTAATCTTTTAAAGTCTTTAGGAGTAGTTGTTAGACAAGAGATAATAAGTCCTTGGCGATTTGATATTGCTAGGAATAAGTCTTTAGAGATGATACCAGATGACTTTGATATTTGTATTTGTTTAGACTTAGATGAAGTTTTAAATAAGGGATGGTCAAAGACTATTAAATCTTTATGGAAGGATGGCTTAACGAGACTAGGATATGTTTATAATTGGTCTTTAGATAAGAATAATCAACCGATAATAAGTTTCTATGGAGAAAAGATTCATAAGAGAAAAGGATTTACTTGGGTTAATCCGGTTCATGAGATATTAAAATACAAGGGAGAAGAGAAATATTTATATACGGATAAAGTTATAGTTAATCATTATCCGGATAGTAAGAAGAGTAGAAGTTCTTATTTACCTCTCTTAGAATTAGCAGTTAGAGAAGATCCTCGTAATGATAGGAATATGCATTATCTGGGAAGAGAGTATATGTATTATGGAAAGTATGAAGAAGCTATTAGTACTTTAGAAAGACATTTATCTTTAGAAAGTGCTACTTGGAAAGATGAAAGATGTGCATCGATGAGATTTATTGCGAGATGTTATATGAAATTAAATAGACCTAGAGAGGCTTTAATGTGGAGTAATTTAGCTATAAAAGAAAGTCCTTATCTTAGAGATGCTTATATGGAGAAAGCTTTAATTACTTATGAATTAAAGAAGTTTAAAGAAACAGAAAAATTATGTAGAGAAGCTTTAAAGATTAAGAAACATCCTAAGACTTATATAAATGAAGTATTTACAACGGATTTAAATATCTATGATATATTATCAGTTGTATGTTTTTATAATGGTAAGTATCGAAGTTCTTTAAGATATGTAAAGATGGCTTTAGAGTTAGATAAAGATAATGAAAGGTTAATTAGTAATAAGAAGTTAATAGAAGAGTATATTAATAATAATTAGTATGTTATACTAGTCTTAAGGAATGATAGTTTATGGAATTAGAATACACAGTAACACCAAATTTATTTAAAGAATATGCTTATCAAATAAGATATAAATGGCTTCTTATCGTAGGAAGTATCGCCTCTTTAGTAAATTTTATTCTAGGAATAATTATTGGCGACTTTCTAATAATATTTCTAAGTATTATACTTATTTTACTTATCTTAAGTATTCCTGTTATTTATGTAAAAATTCATTTTCATGTTAATAAGGTATATTTTAAAAATTATTATAAGTCTAAACTAATCTTAAAAGATAGTATCATTTTGGAAGAAGTTAATAATCATTTAGAATATAGTTATGATATTATTAATTCTATTAAAGAAACTAAAAATTTAATAGTGTTATGTTTACCATTTACTGGGGCTTTATTAATTTCTAAAGAAGGTATGAGTCTTAAAGAGGTAGATGGTCTTATTGATTTTATTCATGATAAGACTAGTATTAAGTAGGATATATATTATGAATAGTTTAACTAATAGAAATAAACTCTCTATTAGTTTCTTTAATGTATAAAAGGTTAATATATTGGGTATTTTAGTTATTATTTACTAGTATTTTCATAGAGTATGTAACTATATGAAAATACTAAGCGAATGCTAGGCTGAAGTTTTATTCTGATTATGATTTTGACTAGAATAGATTTATTATTCTGCTTATAATAATTCTTTACAAAACAAGTATTCACCTAGTCTTAAGAAGATTTAACTTGACTATAATTTTGACTATAAAAAGAATTAAATAGTCTTATTTGGGACAAAATTCATAAAGGCGAGAGCGAAGAGAAAATACAGGAAATTTACGGGGACGTATGTAAACTTGCCGTGCTATCCGGAGTGGAAATAGATAAAGCGAAACGTGCCTGTGATATCGTAAATGCGGGCAAAGAATTGATTGCTTTACGTAAAAAATACGATAAACCAAGTCCTGTATTTTTTCAGGAGATAGACGAATCAAACAAAGAAAAACAGTATATTTTTTACGATACGGCAATGGACTATGTTTACGCCATAGCAAGTAAGATTCATTTCCGTAAAGGCAGAGAACAAGTCTGTTTGTATCGCCCGATATCAGAGCAATTGGCATATAATCTTGCTTCCGGAAACGCTACGGAATATCGTCATAAAGATAAAATCGTGGAGATCATAGACGACGCAAAAGCGAAAACAAACTGTTTGTATATGGAACTTCGCACGGCGGATGAGCAGGAGCGGGAAGTGATATACGCACAGATTTCGGATATAAAAACCGAGCGGGATAAACTTGTGAACAAGTGGTTGACGAACGAAAACGTACTGATGCTCGTACTCAGACACTATGAGAAAAACAGTTCGTCCGACTGGCGAATTTACGCCGCTTTGATCAATCATCCCGTATTTTCGGATTTGCTGTTTGAACTGTATGACAGATTTCTGAAAATCGAGGAAAACGAGAGCGGTAAGTATCTTTTATACGGACGAAAATTTGCAAAAAATCGCTGAAAAATGAGAATTATGATTTTTGAAAATGCAACATTTTTTCGTCGCTTTGTCTCTAATGTATTAAAAAACAACTAAAAAGGCATGATTTCGACGGAAAATTGCCGCTTTAACGGCAAAATTTATTGTAAAAATGCAACAAAATAAAAAGCACTAATCAACGTAACAGGACGCGCAGAAACAGGGCGCGGAGGAAAGCCTGACCGAGTGAATCGGTCGGGCATTTTTTATGCCCGAAAACAGCGAAAATAAAATTTACGGAGTTACGAAAATGAATGGAAAACAAAGAATTTTTCCGCCTTAAATGGGATGGGAAACGACTACGGAATACTTTGAGGAAAAAATAAATTTAACGTTATAGCGAGGAACGTATTTGGCTTGCCAAATACCGACTTAATAAGTCGCCTCGTTAGGGGATAACCCCTAATAC
>ENA-ORLU01001711-ORLU01001711.1-human-gut-metagenome-genome-assembly--contig:-NODE-1711-length-15186-cov-3.839235_pt1 | contig 15186 bp, 11 predicted proteins | sample MGYA00243009_ERZ508833 | MGnify/ENA primary metagenome ERZ508833 (study PRJEB26277, sample SAMN04329763) | human gut metagenome | biome: human-associated habitat | host: Homo sapiens | place: USA...
GCATTGAAATAACCGGGTGAGCAATATGTGGGGGTGCAATATAACTCTTGCTGTTGGTCTTTAGGCGTTGGCGCAAGACGTTATGTGACGAGTCGCCAAAATCAACGTAACGACCAAGTGGTTTATGACAACAGCGTTGGTGTCACCTTCGAATTACGTGGTTTAGGTGAAAATGACCATCAAAGCGGTATTGAAGACATGCTGAAGAAAGGGAAACTTCCTTATATTCAAGCATTTAGCTTATAGTGAAATGAATAAAGGCTACCAGAAGGTAGCCTTTTTGTTTAGAAGATCGGTTAAAAAAGACGATGATTTTTGACCGCACTTTGTTGTTTAGAATTAGAAGGCTTCTTTTAAGCTTACGGTTAAGTTAAACACTAAGTGCTCTGGACGGCTGTCTTTATTATCCGCACAGAAATAACCTTCGCGTTCAAATTGATAACCTTTTTCAGGTTCTGCATTTGCAAGGCTTTGTTCTACAAAACCGTGTTTCACCACTAAAGAGGTTGGATTTAATACGCTTTCGATTTCTTCTGCTGCACCAGGGTTTGGTACGGTGAAAAGACGCTCGTATAAACGGAACTCCGCTGGGTGATTATGCACTGCAGATACCCAGTGGATAACCCCTTTTACTTTGCGACCGTCCGCTGGATTTTTACCTAAGGTTTCCGGATCATAGGTACAGTGAACTGCAGTGATAGTTCCGTCATCCAGTGCCTCATAACCTGTGCAAGTTACAAAGTAAGCGTTCATCAGACGTACCTCTGTTCCCAGGGTCAGACGTTTATATTTCTTCGGAGGCTCCACCATGAAGTCCTCTCTCTCAATATACAGTTCTTTGCCGAAGGGAACCTCGCGGCTGCCCAGAGCTTCGTTTTCCGGATTGTTGACTACAGGCAGCATCTCCGTCTGTCCTTCGGGATAGTTATCAATTACCAGTTTCACAGGATCCAGAATAGCCATCATACGGGGTGCCTTTGCCTTCAGATCCTCACGGATACAATACTCCAGCATTGCATAATCTGCGGAAGACTGTGCCTTGGAGATACCGCACAATTCTACGAACTTCTTGATGGATTCCGGTGTGAATCCTCTTCTGCGCAGTGCTGCGATGGATACCAGTCTGGGATCATCCCAGCCGTCCACGATGCCCTGTTCTACCAGCTTCTTGATATAACGCTTACCGGTCACCACATTGGTCAGGTACAGCTTTGCGAATTCGATCTGCTTGGGAGGATGAGGATATTCCAGTTCTCTTACCACCCAGTCATATAAGGGTCTGTGATCCTCAAATTCCAGCGTACAGATGGAATGGGTCACGCCTTCAATAGCATCCTCGATGGGATGCGCGAAATCGTACATAGGGTAAATGCACCATTTGTCACCGGTATTCTGGTGAGACATATGTGCCACACGATAGATGACGGGATCTCTCATGTTGATGTTGGGAGAGGCCATATCGATGCGGGCACGCAGTACCTTAGTGCCGTCCTCGTATTTGCCGGCCTTCATATCCTCGAACAGTGTCAGATTCTCTTCTACGCTTCTGGTGCTGCCGGGATCTTCCTTGCCGGGCTCGGTCAGGCTTCCTCTGTATTCACGGATCTGCTCCGCACTTAAGTCAGAGACATATGCCTTGCCTTTTTTGATCAGCTTTACGGCTGCTTCATACATTTGGTCAAAATAGTTGGATGCGAAAAAGAGTCTGTCCTCCCAGTCTGCTCCCAGCCACTTTACATCAGCCTTGATAGACTCTACGAACTCTGCCTTCTCCTTGGTGGGGTTGGTATCGTCAAAACGCAGATTGAATTTGCCGTTGTATTTCTGGGACAGGCCGTAGTTCAGCAGAATACTCTTGGCATGTCCGATATGAAGATATCCGTTGGGTTCCGGAGGGAAACGGGTGTGTACAGTATCGTATACGCCCTCCGCCAGATCTTTCTCAATGATCTGCTCTATAAAATTCTTCGATTCCTTTACTTCTGCGGAATCTACGATTTCCTTTTCGATCTCGCTCATGGTAATGTCCTTGCCTTTCGTTTACTTAATACTGTTTTCGCATCCTTTATCTTACCACACAAGAAAACTTTTATAAACCCTTCTCTTCAAAATAATTCAGCAAATTCTGCTCCGTCTCGATGAAGATATTGTGCAGATCATCCTCACTGGCCGCCAGATAATCTCCGGCCCTTCCGGTCATATAGCCTTCCTCGTCCCATACCGGGAACACTTTTACCCCCTGTGTCACCCGGATGGCATAGATTCGGAACTCATCCTTCGGCATGCACATGCGCACATATTCCGTGATCAGATGATTTCTGCCGTCCGTACCGTCCTTGACCCTGGGAACGTATGTCATATTCCTGCAGTAGTCCTCGGACACCGGAGCGTCGGACAGTTCCAGGATCCTGTGGAACCGCTCTCCCGCCACCCTGTGAAGTTCACCGTTTCTCTCCAGCGTGTAGCAGATATTCTGTCTGGTATCGATGTCCATGGTGCCGTTCTGGGTGCGGACGGACACCACCCTGCCAAGCTCCGCCAGATCAGAGGCCCTCACACATGCCAGAGGGATTTTCTTTCTCTGATATCTTGTGCCCTCACTTACCGGGAATGCCCGGTCTTTGGCGTAGAGGATCCGGAACGTATCGAAATACTGCGTCATGCGGTTATTGAAATACGCTTCGGAATGCAGTGTTGGATATTTTTCCTCATATAATTTCATACTGATGTAGCCGCCAGCCTTCTCGTAATGTCCGCCGCCGGAACCGATGCCCTCCGAAAGATAATCCGACAGTTCGCTGGCATTGACCTCCCGGATACAGCTTCTGACGGAAAATTTGTATCCGCCGCTGTCCTCATTATAGACCACGCAGGTATTGACGCCCGCCACCTGCAGGAGAAAGTCGCTGATCAGGCCAAGTACATTGGGATCACAGGGCTGGGAATGGATCACGGCGAACTGGTAATCGTCGTTATAATTGCAGCGCAGCATTGCCACACCGGCAATTTCCAGCTCTCTCAGGGAAATATTGGAATTACGGAACAGAGATATCTGGTTCTTATCAAAATTCAGACTCTCACGCATATCCATGTCCACCGGGTTCGACAGTTCGGAGAACTGGTTGGTATCCATATACAGGCCGTAATACAGCGCAGTTCCCAGATCTCTGTTTTTTTCCACGGGATAATGCATTTCCTGCAGCATTGTCCACACCAGGGTTGCACAGCTTCCCATATTGGGCTGCAGACGCATCCGCTCGGTGCAGATGACTTCTAGTGGATGATGGTCGATGACAGCGATCTCCTCCGCCGGCAGCTCCGTCACATTACCCGCGCCATACTGACAATCCACAGTGATCAGCAGTCCGTCTACTGTATCTTCCATCTGAGGCTGGTACTCCAGCGGAATGTGCAGTTTCTCCACCATCAGCATCAGGTTGGCCTTTCTGACTTTATTCCGTCCGGAATACAGCAGCCTGGTATCCTTTCCCTTGTCCCGGAAAAAACAGTACAGCCCATAGCCGGAGGCTATGGCATCCGCATCCGGATTGTCGTGGCACTGGATCGTCACATGGTCATAGCCCAATAATTCATCCAGCATCATTTCTCTGCTCTTTGCATCCCCTCGTCTGTCCATAACTACGCTTTCCTCTTCTTCCTCATAAAAATTCCATAACTATTCAGAACCACATTCGCAAAAACACCTTTTCATGGCTCTGAATAGTTACAGGCAGGTCCTGAACGCAGCCCTGCCTGTAACTATCTGTCTTAGTGGTGGAACAGACGGATGCCCGTAAATGCCATCACCATATCATATTTGTCGCAGCATGCAATAACATCGCTGTCACGCACGGATCCACCTGGCTGTGCGATGTATTTTACGCCGCTCTTATGTGCTCTCTCGATGTTATCGGAGAAGGGGAAGAATGCATCGCTTCCCAGAGTCACATCCTGCATCTGATCCAGCCATGCTCTCTTTTCTTCTCTGGTAAATACAGGGGGCTTTACCTTGAAGATACCTTCCCAGGTACCGTCCGCCAGCACGTCCATGTACTCATCGCCCATGTAGACATCAATGGCATTGTCACGGTTGGCTCTGCCCAGGCTGTCTACAAACTGCAGGCCCAGTACCTGAGGAGACTGGCGTAAGAACCAGTTGTCTGCCTTGCTGCCTGCCAGTCTGGTGCAGTGGATACGAGACTGCTGTCCTGCACCGATACCGATAGCCTGACCATCCTTGACATAACATACGGAATTGGACTGGGTATATTTTAAGGTGATCAGAGCGATCTTCATATCGATCAGGGCACTCTCCGGGATCTCCTTGTTCACAGTCACGATATTGGACAGCAGATCGCCGTTGATATCCAGTTCGTTACGCCCCTGCTCGAAGGTGATGCCGTATACCTGCTTGCGCTCGATAGGAGCAGGCTGATAGGAAGGATCGATCTGGATGATGTTGTAGGCGCCTTTTTTCTTCTGCTTCAGCAGTTCCAGTGCTTCGTCGGTGTAGCCGGGAGCGATGACACCGTCGGATACCTCTCTCTTGATCAGGCGGGCGGTATCGGTATCGCAGATATCAGACAATGCAATGAAGTCACCGAAGGAGGACATTCTGTCTGCACCACGTGCCCTCGCATAAGCACATGCCAGGGGAGAAAGCTCTCCCAGATCATCCACCCAGTAGATCTTCGCCAGAGTATCACTCAGAGGAAGTCCTACCGCAGCACCGGCGGGGGATACATGCTTAAAAGAAGTGGCTGCGGGAAGTCCCGTAGCTTCCTTCAGCTCTTTTACCAGTTGCCAGCCGTTGAAAGCATCCAGGAAATTGATATATCCGGGCTTGCCGTTCAGCACGGTCACCGGCAGATCACTGCCGTCTTCCATGAAGATTCTGGAAGGCTTCTGGTTCGGGTTACATCCGTATTTTAACTGAATCTCGTTCATCTTATTTTTCTCCTATTCTATTCTACGATATTAACTATTCAGAACCTGCATTCGCAAAACGCGTCTTCACAACCTACTTTACATATTCTTATTCACGATCTTTGTCTCATATTTACCGGTCTCGATATCAATGAAACGTACGAACAGAGAGACCTTGTTATCCTCATTCAGGCTGTTCCACAGCATGTCGGTAAAAGCATCCATATCATCGGGGATCTCCACTAACTTCGGTTCCCCCTGGAAGCTGGGCAGCGGATTGCCGTCGTGCATATAGGTATGGATGAAACGTCCCTCTCCGGGAAGCGGATTCTCGTAAGCATAAGTAAAACGCAGGCAGGAATCGGGATTGCCGTTGTCACTCTTCAGAATGGACATAGCGTAATTGTACTTGCCGTTCTCGATGTGCATGATACCGGAAATTCTCGGTGTATAGTTGGGGCCGTCCGGCTCGAATTCTCTGCTGCGCAGGGACTGCTCAAAGGTCAGCTGTTTGTCCATTCCCTCGTAGATAGTATCTGTCTGGTCACCGTTGGTCACGATGGTCTTGTTACCAAGGACACGTACAGGTGCGTAGATGATCAGACTGGGATCTTCCAGTTTGGAAGGATCGAAAGCCTGGGTACGGATTCCCTCTCCTTCTGCCACGAACACACGATTGCGGCTGTTGGCGCTTCTTCCCATGATGAAATAAGCGGTCACGGCATATTTACCGTTAGCAGAACGTCCGATCACGATACCTCTGCCGGGATAAGCATTGCTTTTCAATTCCTGTTCCAGTTGTAACATAGTTTTTCCTCCGTTTAATCTTTAAAATAAGAAACCGCCTAAGCACCAGAAATAGACGGTGCCCAGGCGGTCGGCTTTCACTATTCTACACTCCCCGTGGGTATCTCCACTGCAGCAAGCTGCGCTCCGCCAGTCGTGTAGCTGTTTTAATAGTAGCATGGTTCCCCGATACTTGACAAGAGTGATTTTGATAATTTTGTTGCTTCCGTAACAGTTCTGCCCCAAAACATTCATAAAAGCGTCTGCTGCGCAGCCGTCGCTGCTATGCAGCTCATCTTTTATTCATGTTTTGGGCGCTCCGCCCATAGAATAGCAAAAGTGCCGCTCCGTGTGCAAGCACCCGATCGTCGCATTTGCTATTCTATGGCTGAACTGTTACTTCACATATTTTGCCTCAAACGCATGGCGCTCCAAAGGACGGTCAAAATAGTATCCCTGAATGTATTTGACCTTCATGCCCTGCAGCACTTTGAACTGCTCCGGGGTCTCGATACCTTCCACGCAGACGCTGACGCCGATGGTCTCCGCCAGCTCCGCCACCATTTTGATAAAGGACTGGGAGTAGGCATCCTCCGCCAGATCTTTGACAAAGCTCTGATCCACCTTGATGACATCAATGGGAATCTCCCGGATATGATTCAGGGAGGAGTAGCCGGTACCGAAATCATCCAGAGCCAGCGAAACACCCAGAGATTTGATCCGGTTCAGGATCTCCTTCATGCGCTCCATATCGTTGATGGCGAGGCTCTCTGTCACTTCCAGGGTCAGATTCTTCGGGGACAGACCGGTGTCCGCAAGCGCCTTTTCCACCGTCTCCACGATGTCCGGCTGCAGGAGCTGTACTACGGAAAGATTTACGTTCACTTTATAATTCGGATAACCGGATTCGTTCCAGCGTTTGCAGCGGGTGCAGGCCTCGGTCAACACATAATTGCCGATGGGATTGATTAGTCCCAGATACTCTGCCAACGGGATGAATTCCGCCGGGGAGATAAATCCCAGCTTTGCACTGTTCCAGCGGATCAGTGCCTCAGCTCCGGCGCAGACATCCCTGCCGCCCTGAATATCAATGATGGGCTGATAATAGACCTCGAACTCCCGGTAGCCCTCCACCGTGGCATCACGCATGTTCTTTTCCATATCCAGGCGGCGTCCCGATACGGAATCAATGCCCTCGCGGTAGGTTGCCACCCGGTTCTTACCGGTCTTTTTTGCTTCGTACATGGCAATATCCGCTTTTTTGATCAGATCAGCCACGGAATCCCCGGCATCCGGGAAAGTGACGATACCCATACTCATGGTACAGTAATAGTCCGCGTCCTTCAAAAACCAGGGCTTGCTGAAGATCTTTTTAATATCTTCCACAATATTTTCAAACCGGGAATAGCTGTCGGGCGGGATCACGATGACAAATTCATCGCCGCCCATGCGGTAACAGGTATTCTCGATGCCGTTGATCCGTTTTAATGCATGGGAAATGGATTTTAACAGCACATCTCCGTACTGGTGCCCCAGTCCGTCGTTGATATGCTTGAAATCATCCAGATCCAGATACAGCAGAGCACCTTCGCCGCCTGTCTTCTTCGCCTGATCGATCTGTCTTGCCAGATCCCTCTCACAGCACATACGATTATACAGTCCCGTCAGGAAATCCGTATAGGCCTGCTGCTCGATGCGGCGCTGGTACAGTTTTTTATCTGTAATGTCATACAGAGAGTACAGATTGGCCTTTTTACCGTCCACCCAGGCAATCTCCTTGCACAGCAGATCGTACCAGGTCTCCTTCTCCGCATGGTAGACTACACTGACTGACTTGGTTTTTTCCTTGCGGACACTGCTCTGTAACAAAGCATCAAAATTGTGATCCAGCAGTTCCTTAGCAAAGGTATTTTTCAGGATCTGATTGGCAAACAGCATCCGTCCTGTGGTCTGGTCTGTCACATAAATGGCACAGCCCACGTTGTCCAGAATCTCCTCCAATGCTGCGTAGGAACCGGCCAGGGAATTCTTCTGGATCCTTCTGGTGAGAATGCTCTGCAGGATCTTCACTGCATCCGCTGTGAACTTGATCTCCGCCATGCTCCACACATGCCCCTGGGTTCTATGATTCAGAGACAGCACCATATTTCCACTCTCCTGCTTCAGGATCGGGAAGATCATCACGGCCTTCATGCCGATCTCCTCGATTTCCTTCGAGCCGGCATTGCCCAGGCTGTCCGTGGATACCACCAGTGGTTTCTCAGCATGAAGGAAGGAATATACTTCCACTCCGTTTATCTTGTCAAAATAAGAAATCTGTCCCGGGGCACGCCATTCACAGACCACGTTCATGGTATCTGTGTCGGAATGCAGTTGAAAAATATCCGCAGTATCTACACGGATATGCTCTGACAGGATCTTCAGCCACTTATTCATGGCAAGTTCAATCTGTTCATCACTGTCTAAGAGCTGGACGATCTCCGTGGTCGCCTCAATAGTATGGAGATTCCGACTCATCTCTTCCTCAGCGGAACGGCTCCTTCTGCTCTCTGCCTCCGCGCTGAAGCAGGACATACGATCTCTGTAAATATCTACGCTGGTATCCCGCAGCAGATCCAATATCTGATAAAAGGAAATGGTGTCGATCTTCTTCAGATCATACACCTGCCAGTACAGGATCGTGTTGTTCTCCACACTGACAGCCACTGCTGCCACATGTCCGCCGTCCGGCAGTTCTTCCACCACCTGTTCCTCCAGCGAACCAGCCTGCACTCTGTCCAGTGCCTGTGCTGCTTTCCTGTGATATTCCGTACTGATCGGGTCTTCCCCATCCAGTCTCTTCCATGTCTTGTCCACATACGGCTCCGTCACCACCTGATTCTCACTGTCCAGGCAGACAGCTGCCACGCCTGTCACCTTGCAGAATTCATTCTGCAAATGCTGCAGACGTCTGGGATCGATCAATTCTCGAAATGAAATTTCAGCCACTTTTTTGCTCCCCTGCTTCTCTTTTAAATATTCGGGGAATACGCCCTTCCTCGGCACCCGAACAAATATATTTTACCATGTGACAGGAAATTCATACAAGATATTATTTTACATTTTTTGCCATATTCGTTAAATTGCTTGAAAAATTGCAAAGTTTTTGTCAATTATTGCAAATATTTTGAGATTCAAATGATTTCTTTTTCCAAAAAGAGGCGGTTGCAAGTCAGACTTACAATCGCCTCTTTCATTATAGCCTTATTTTCACAACTTATTTATCATCCACGCTGTAGTTCGGAGCTTCCTTGGTGATATGGATATCATGAGGATGGCTCTCCTTCAGGGATGCTGCAGAGATCTTCACGAATCTGCCGGTCTCCTTCAGAGTCTCGATATCCTGTGCACCACAGTAACCCATACCGGAGCGGAGACCGCCCAACAGCTGGAATACGGTATCTTCCACGCTGCCCTTGTAAGCCACACGGCCTTCAACACCTTCGGGAACCAGTTTCTTCGCATTCTCCTGGAAGTAACGATCCTTACTGCCGTTCTCCATGGCTGCGATGGAACCCATACCACGGTATACCTTGTATTTTCTACCCTGGAACAGCTCGTATTCTCCCGGGCTCTCCTCACATCCTGCAAACATGGAACCCATCATACATACGTTACCACCGGCTGCAATAGCCTTGGTGATATCTCCGGAATACTTAATACCACCATCAGCAATGATGGGAATACCATATTCCTTTGCCACGCTGTAGCAATCCATGATAGCGGATACCTGAGGAACACCGATACCTGCAACGACACGGGTGGTACAGATGGAACCGGGGCCGATACCTACCTTAACCGCATCTGCGCCGGCCTCGATCAGGGCACGGGTAGCATCGCCGGTAGCCACGTTACCTGCGATAACCTGCAGATCGGGATATTTTTCCTTGATCATCTTCAGGCAGTTTAATACGTTCTGGGAATGACCATGTGCGGAATCCAGTACCACAACATCGACCTTGGCTGCTACCAGAGCTGCCACACGATCCAGTACGTTGGCGGTGATACCTACACCGGCGCCGCAGAGCAGTCTGCCCTGGGAATCCTTGGCTGCCAGAGGATATTTGATGGTCTTCTCAATATCTTTGATGGTGATCAGACCCTTTAAGTTAAAGTCCTTGTCCACGATGGGGAGCTTTTCTTTTCTTGCCTTTGCCAGAATCTTCTTCGCTTCTTCCAGAGTGATACCTTCAGGAGCGGTGATCAGACCTTCGCTGGTCATGGACTCTTTGATCTTCTTGGTAAAATCGGTCTCGAACTTCAGATCACGGTTGGTGATGATGCCGACTAATTTTCTGCCCTCGGTGATAGGTACGCCGGAGATGCGGAACTTCGCCATCAGTGCATCTGCGTCTGCCAGAGTATGCTCGGGAGACAGAGAGAAAGGATCGGTGATGACACCATTCTCGGAACGCTTTACCTTGTCTACCTCTTCTGCCTGTGCCTCGATAGACATATTCTTATGAATGATACCGATACCACCCTGTCTTGCCATAGCGATCGCCATACGATGCTCGGTAACGGTATCCATTCCTGCGCTCATCATAGGAATGTTCAGCTTGATCTTCTTTGTCAGCCATGTGGTCAAATCCACCTGATTAGGGACTACCTGAGAGTAAGACGGTACGAGCAGTACGTCATCAAAGGTAATGCCTTCACCAATAATCTGTCCCATTTTCTTTCCTCCTGTGTTCATTTGATAAGATTTGTGAATGATATCTTGTTGTGCTATAAGCTGTAATTATATTACATATTCGTTGTACTTATAGCATTTTCATGAGTTTAGCAGAGTTTCGTAGGACTGTCAACCGGATATCTTATATTTTTTATCATTTAGCAATCATATTACTGCGTTTATTTCTGTTTCTGCAATAAAGAAGGTCCGGCGTATCATGTACACCAGACCTATATTTTTGACTCGCCAGGCATTCAACTGCTTTGATGCTGTTCCCTGCACCGGACTGTTGCGAAATATTATTCGCTGAACACTTTGCGGGGTGCCATGTTTTTGAGCACCTTGACCAGCTCCTCATTAGGGCTTAAGAGGATCTTCTCGCCACCTTCATAGTACATAGCATAACGTCCGTCCGGCTGCAATACCTCGCCGATACTATAATCCTTTTCCTTCACCTGACGGTTTTTGAAGTTATCCAGATGATAGGAGTAAACCGGTGCAAATACCTCCATGCGGTCAAGGCTGTAAGTACCGACACGCTTTCTCTTGCTCTTAGCCATGATCTTGTCCACGGACAGTTCCTTGTCCAGATAGAGGTATTCATATTCCAGATCGGTATACATATTCAGGAAATAAGCTCCCACCCCCGCTGCCAGTGCCACCGGCAGGAAAATGATAAACACGAACATTACCAGACAGCTCAATACCGTCAGTGTGATCAATAATACCTTTAAAATCTTTGCCCAGGTGGGCTGTTTTGCTTTTACCAGACATTCTACGTAAGAATCACTCATTTTTTGTTTCCTTTTCTCTTCGTTTATTTTATGCAGAGCCTATTCCCTCTTAAGGAAAGCCTTCTCTTGCGGGCCGGTTCTGAAATTGCCCGCACCGTTCTTCCGTTTCTTTGGGAAATCTCTGTTTACGGCTGTCCGGATTCTGTTTTCTCCTGACAATCGTTTTCTTTTATGATATATCATCTTCACAAAACTTGCAAGGCATGCCCGGATTTTCCCGGCGATTTAATTGTTTTTTTAGATTCCCCTCACACTTCGTTCATTGACTTTCAGATAGCGAACCTTTATCATTAGTATATTGTGAAGAAATTTACCCGGAATGTGGCGTTCTGCCATATTTCGGCAACAGAAAGGCGGATCTCCCCATGGCAGTAATGGATGAATTCAAAGAAGAACGAGAGGCATTGAAAAACGGTACGCCAAAGCAGAAACTGGCGTATTTCTGGTATTATTACAAGTGGCATGTGATCATTGCCCTGGTGGTGATCATTATGATCGTCAGTTTTGTAAAACAGCTTACAGACCGGAAGGATCCCTCTTTTTATGCCGTGATGCTGAATGCCAGCCTCTTAGATCAGATGACCTCGGAACAGCCGGATTTTGTTACGGATTTTGCAGAAAAAGAGGGCATTGATCTGAACACCAGCGATATCACTTTTGATACTTCCATTCGTATCGTGGAAGACAGCATGGATGAAACTTCTATCACTTCTTCCCAGAAGCTGATGGTGTATGTGGCAGCCAATGAATTGGACTGTATGATCACAGATTTCACTTCTTTCCAGAAATATGCCAACAGCAGCATGTTTCATGATCTGCGGGATATTCTCACTGATGAGCAGATACAGGCACTGGAACCTTATTTCTATTATGTAGACAGAGAAGTGGTACTGGCCATCGAAGCAGCCAACGATGATATGAATACCGATTATACCCCAGACTATCCCGATCCCCTCCACCCGGAGGACATGCAGGATCCCGTACCGGTAGGCATCTGCCTCACAGACTGCAAGGATCTGACTGATACTTATTACTTCCGTGGTGACGGCATCGTCATGGGCATCTATGCCAATGCGGAACATGTGCAGACCGCGGTGGATCTGGCGGAGTATCTGTTGAATAAATAGAAAGTTAGTAAAGAAATGCTATCAAATCCCCGTAGCCCTTGGCAGGGTATAAGAAACGCGGCACGCTCGTACTTTAGTACGATGCGCTCCTGTCGCAGAGCGTAGCGGTACATAAGCGGTCACAATACGACCGCAATGCGTCCCTTGGGACGCTATGGTACCGACGTCTGCTTACGGCACTGCTTATTCTTATACCCAGCCGGGGCTACTGGTTTTTTTGAAAGCTTTCCAAAACGCAGAACTCCCGGCGTATGCGGTGCCATGTCGAAGATGTTTGTCGGAGGATGTTGATATTTTCTAGAAAAGTGCTGAAAGGCAGGGGGAAAGCGGACACGATGTCCGCGTCAGCCGATTGTCGACATGGATGTCGACTGTAGGCGGCCCCGTCATGACGAGAACTACTCATCACTTTTCGTAGAAAATTCACATCCGGAGACCTTACATCGAGACATGTGTATCGCATGCTCCGGGAGTTCGTGGATTTTGCCAATGTATTTAACTAACTTTCCAGTTACTTAAGTTCTTTTTATGCGAAAGGATTCTCGGTCGGATACAGCATTCCCTTCGGCTGGTTAAAGTTCAGATCCTCTACGGGTACGCCGATGTACTTGAATACTTCGTACAGAGCCTTGCCGAAGTGTCCGAAAGCAACAGCACCGTGGTGAGGGAAGTTCTTCTCGATCAGTACGTGACGATAGAAACGTCCCATTTCGGGGATAGCGAAAATACCGATACCACCGAAGGATCTGGTAGCTACAGGAAGTACTTCACCCTGTGCAATATATGCGCGCAGCTTGTTGTCTGCGGTAGACTGCAGACGATAGAAGGTGATGTCTCCGGGAACGATATCTCCTTCCAGAGTACCCTGGGTCACCTCTTCGGGAAGGGTTCTTGCCATGATCATCTGGTACTTCATGTTGCAGGAGGTCAGCTTCTTGGAGTTGGTGTTACCGCAATGGAATCCCATGAAGGTGTCATTGTGGGTATAGTTGAATTTACCCTTGATGGACTCTTCGTACATATCATCGGGAACAGTGTTGTTGATATCCAGCAGAGTTACGGTATCTGCGCTGACGCAGGTTCCGATGAACTCACTTAAGCAGCCGTAAATATCTACTTCACAGGATACGGGGATGCCCATACCGGTGAGACGGCTGTTCACATAGCAGGGTACGAAACCAAACTGGGTCTGGAATGCAGGCCAGCACTTTCCGGCAATGGCTACATACTTACGATATCCTCTGTGAGCCTCGATCCAGTCTAACAGTGTCAATTCATACTGAGCCAGCTTAGGCAGTACTTCGGGCTTATGGTTGCCTGCCCCCAGTTCTGCTTCCATCTCTTTTACCTTAGCGGGGATTCTCTCGTCTCCATCATGCTTCTTGAAGGCTTCGAACAAATCCAGTTCGGAGTTCTCCTCGATCTCTACCCCCAGATTGTACAACTGCTTGATGGGTGCATTACAAGCTAAGAAGTTCAAAGGTCTGGGGCCGAAGGAAATGATCTTCAGATCACTTAAGCCCACAATAGCTCTTGCGATAGAAATGAACTCATGCAGCATATCTGCACATTCCGCTGCAGTTCCTACGGGATTCTCGGGGATATAAGCTTTTACATTACGAAGCTTTAAGTTGTAGCTTGCATTCAGCATACCGCAGTAAGCATCGCCTCTGCCGCCTACCAGATCATTCTGGGTCTCTTCTGCTGCTGCAATGAACATTGCAGGACCGTCAAAATGCTTTGCCAGTAAGGTCTCGGAAATCTCGGGGCCAAAGTTGCCCAGATATACGCACAGTGCATTACAACCTGCCTTCTTGATGTCTTCCAGAGCCTGTACCATATGGATCTCGCTCTCTACGATACATACCGGGCACTCATAGACACTGTCTGTTCCATACTTCTCAGTATAAGCCTTCATCAGAGCTTTTCTTCTGTTCACGGAAAGACTCTCGGGGAAACAGTCACGGCTGACAGCCACAACGCCAATTTTTACTTCGGGTAAATTACTCATTTTGTAATCCTCCTGTTTTCGTTTTCTTTTTCTCTATACCATTTATTTGACCTGTAATTTGATTGGTAAACATATTTTCAAAATCAGAACGTAATTTAACCTGCTCTTCTTCTGAAGCTACCTGCAATTTATTTACATGAAAAACTTTATTCGTAACACCTTCTCCTAAGACCTGCATTGTAGCAACTACTGTTAAAGCAACCACACAAATAACAATACAAACCGTATATATTACAATATCTCTTTTTCTTACTTTATATTCTTTTGGTAATTGAACATTCATTTAAAATTCTCCTCTCAAATATTTCTTGTATATTCTAACATAAAATACTTGAAATCGTCAAATCTATATATCATTTATATTTTACATTCCAGTAACTGGCAACTTCTTTACATATGTAGTCTTTTGCACTTTTGAACTTTGACTTGCTTCTTGTTCATAATAAGTTGCTTCAAGTTCTTTTTCATCAACCTTTATTTCTGGTTTAGATTCTTTAACATTGTTGAATGTTACTGTTATTGTCTCATTCAATTTTGCCTCTATTTTCAACAACTGTGGATCTTTAACATATCCATCCAAAGCATTAGTCTCTCTAATATAGTAAACTCCTGGTATTATATGCCTCAAAACAATTTCACCATTAACATCCGTTTTTAAATTGGCATAAATAATTTCTTTATTTTGATCTAAAACCTCAAATTCCACTCCTGCTAATCTTGAATAAGTCTCTTTATCCTTTTTCAGTATTTTCAAACTACATTTATTTTCATTATAATTATCTACTATCTCACTATTAATAACTTCATAGGTAGCAGCCGTTAAATCAT
>ENA-ORLU01001714-ORLU01001714.1-human-gut-metagenome-genome-assembly--contig:-NODE-1714-length-15176-cov-2.965031_pt1 | contig 15176 bp, 13 predicted proteins | sample MGYA00243009_ERZ508833 | MGnify/ENA primary metagenome ERZ508833 (study PRJEB26277, sample SAMN04329763) | human gut metagenome | biome: human-associated habitat | host: Homo sapiens | place: USA...
TAATTCTCATTCTAAGCGCTTGCTTTGTCACCCATCTTTTAAATTTAACACATAAATCCATGAACAACGCAACAACACAGTCACATATCGTGTGGCTCGATGTAATACGAACCGTAGCTATGCTGATGGTTATCGGAGTACATTGTATAGATCCTTTTTATATCTCACCTACACTCGGAAGTTTACCGGAATATAAACATTGGGCCGCTGTTTACGGCTCTCTTTTACGGCCCTCTGTTCCTCTTTTCGTTATGATGACGGGACTTTTACTATTGCCTATACGGGAACAATCTTTAGGTGTTTTCTATAAAAAGATAATATATAGGGTATTATTTCCTTTTTTGATATGGTCTGTATTATACAATATATTCCCTTGGGTTACAGGGCTATTAGGTTTGCCGAAAGAGATAATCGGTGAGTTTTTCTGCTATGTGCAAGGAAATGAGTCACAATCCTTATCCGACTCATTGAAAGACATCGCCATGATCCCGTTCAATTTCAGTTTTAAGGAAAACCATATGTGGTACATTTATTTACTCATCGGATTGTATCTGTATATGCCATTCTTCTCCGCATGGATCGAGAAGGCGGATCGTTCCAAAGAGAGGGTCTATTTAGGGATATGGTTCGTATCTCTTTTCTTGCCTTATATGTCTGCCTATATCAGCAAATATTTATACGGGGAAGCGACGTGGAATCAATTCGGCATGTTTTATTATTTCGCAGGATTCAACGGATATCTCCTATTAGGACATTACTTAAAACAAGGTAATAATTGGAATATTTGGAAAACCTTCGCTATTTGCGCAGCCATGTTTGTGGTTGGTTATGCCATAACCTATAGTGGATTCAGTTCGGCCGCAGCGAATCCCGAGGCAACAGAATTGGATATGGAGTTATTTTTCACCTTCTGTAGTCCGAATGTAGTCTTAATGACGGCGGCTGTATTTATTCTTCTTCAAAAGGTACGTATTCATAATACTCTCATAGCTAAAAAACTATCGAAAATATCCAAATATGGTTTCGGAATCTATATCGTACATTATTTTGTCGTAGGTCCGATCTTTATCTTGATCGGGAAGTTTGATTTACCGATACCTTTGCAAGTACCCATAATGGCACTTTTGATTTTCATAATCTCATGGGCGTTTACTTGGTTCATGTACCGTATATTAGGTGAACGAGCTAAATGGATCATGGGATGAAACTCTTTCGTATACTGCAACCCGCCTTGCCGTGTTACTGCACGCCTATTGTAGTAACACGGCTAAAATACCATAAACTCCTTGCAATCCCCATCTGTTTCGTTATATTTGCTACAATTTATAAACATAAAATAAAACGCTATGTCAGTAAAATCTTATATCGAATCCAATAAGGATCGTTTTCTTGAAGAATTGTTCTCTTTAATCCGCATTCCGTCAATCAGCGCCAAGCATGAGAATAAGCCGGACATGTTGACATGTGCCCAGCGTTGGACTGAGGTGCTGTTGTCTTCTGGTGCGGATAAGGCCGAGGTAATGCCTACGAAAGGCAATCCTGTCGTATACGCCGAGAAAATGGTATCTCCCAAAGCTCTGACCGTATTGGTTTACGCTCATTACGACGTGATGCCCGCCGAACCTTTGGAATTGTGGAAGAGTGAACCTTTCGAGCCGGTGATCCGAGACGGACGCATTTGGGCCCGTGGAGCAGACGATGATAAGGGACAGGGTATGATTCAAGTAAAAGGTTTTGAGACAGCGATTAAAGAAGGCTTGTTACAGTGTAACGTGAAGTTTATTTTCGAAGGAGAGGAGGAGATAGGTTCTCCTAGCTTGGAAGATTTTTGCCGGGAACATAAAGAATTATTGAAAGCGGATGTAATCCTCGTTTCCGATACAAGCATGGTCAGCGCTGAAACACCGTCGCTCACGACAGGCTTACGTGGTTTGGCTTACTGGGAAATAGAAGTAACCGGACCGAACCGCGATTTGCATTCCGGTCATTTTGGCGGAGCCGTAGCGAATCCGATCAATGTACTTTGCAAATTGATGGCAGATATCACCGACGTGGATGGACGCATCACAATCCCGGTTTTTTATGACGACGTGGAGGATGTATCTCCCGCAGAACGGGAGATGATCGCCCAAATCCCATTCGACGAGGAAAAATATAAGAAAGCGATCGGGGTAGACGCTCTTTTCGGAGAGAAAGGCTATTCTACGCTAGAACGTAATAGTTGTCGGCCTTCTTTCGATATCTGTGGTATTTGGGGCGGATATACGGGGGAAGGAAGCAAAACTGTATTGCCTTCAAAGGCTTATGCCAAGGTTTCCACTCGTTTGGTTCCACACCAAGATCATGCCAAGATCTCCCAAATGTTTGAGGAGTATATAGCTCGTGTGACCCCACCTTATGTTAAAGTGAAAGTTACGCCCAGCCATGGCGGGCAAGGATATGTTTGTCCGATAGACTTGCCAGCTTATCAAGCGGCAGAAAAGGCTGTTGGCATCGCATTCGGGAAGAAACCGTTGGCGGTTCGTCGCGGAGGTAGTATTCCTATTATCTCTACATTCGAGCAGGTATTAGGTATCAAGACCGTACTGATGGGATTCGGCTTGGAGCAAAACGCGATCCATTCGCCCAACGAGAGTCAGGAGTTGGATATCTTCTTCAAGGGAATCGAGTCGGTAGCGGAATTCTACCGTTTATATAAATAAGAAGGAAGAAGATGAGTATATTAATAAAGAATGTCCTGTTTAACGATAGGACGATTGATATCTATATCGAAGGAAAAGAGATCAAGCAAATAGGAGAGGGCTTGTCTTTTCCTGCCGATAAGATACTGGATGGTAGCCGTAAAGCCGTCATTCCCGGTTTCGTGAACGCTCATACACATGCTGCCATGACTTTGTTCCGCGGCTTCGGCGATGATATGCCGCTTATGCCATGGCTTGAGCAAAAGATCTGGCCGAATGAGGCGAAAATGACCCGTGAGGATGTATATTGGGGAGCGAAATTAGCGTGCTTGGAAATGATAAAAAGTGGCACGACCACTTTCTTCGACATGTATCAACGCCCTCGTGTCACGGCCGATGTGACGGAGGAGATGGGATTGCGAGGTATCATAGCCGGCGTTTGCTTCGATGGTTTTGATAAAGAAGAGGCGGAGAAATGCAAACGCCATAACGAGCGACTGATCCAAGATGTGGATAACTACAGCAAACGGGTTCGCTTCTCGATCGGGCCGCACGCCATCTATACCGTTTCCGGTGAGCTTCTGAAATGGGCGCATCGGTTCGCTATGGAACATCAAATCCCGATCCATCTGCATCTAGCAGAGACAGAGGGGGAAGTGAAAGACTCTCTCGATAGATTCGGACTCACTCCTGTACGTTATTTATATAAGTTAGGTGTGCTTTCTCCACGTTTGATTATCGCTCACGGAATTTACATCGATGATGACGAGCTTCGCATGTTGGCCGATCACGAGGTGAAAGTCGTACATAACCCGGCCTCAAACATGAAACTGGCTTCCGGTATTCATTTTAAGTTTAAGGAAATGCGCCAATTGGGTATTACCGTGGGATTGGGAACGGACGGTTGTTCCTCTTCCAATAACTTGGATATGATCGAGGCGATGAAGCTGGCTTCCCTGTTAGGAAAAGCTTGGCGAAAGGATCCCGAAGCCTTGACCGCAAATGAGATGCTGCAAGCCGCTACTGCGGAAGGAGCCGCTATGTTCGGTTTAAAAGCCGGGCAGATCAAGGAAGGGTATTTAGCCGATCTATGTTTGATAGATCTCAACACCCCCGCTTTTACCCCGAACTTCAATTTCGTCTCAAATCTTGTATACGCCGCCAACGGCAGTTGCGTGGATACCGTTATCTGTGATGGTAAAATATTGATGGAGAATAAGAAGGTACCGGGAGAGGACGAGATTATGGAGAAAGCGACAGAGATAGCTTATAACTTGATGAAACGTTAAATTGATTAAATATGGAAATGATTAAAACCGAACAATATCGGGAAGCGGCCGCCTATTTAGCTAGCCGGATCGAAGGTAACCCGGAGACCGCCATTATCCTTGGTAGTGGCTTAGGCTCTTTAGCCGATCAAATAACAGATCCTATAGTGATACCTTATGCGGAGATCCCACATTTTATGAAATCTACCGCTACCGGGCATAAGGGGAATTTTATTTGTGGCAAACTAGGGGATAAGCAAGTCTTGGCTATGCAAGGCCGTTTTCACTACTATGAGGGCTACACAATGCAACAGGTCACTTTTCCCGTACGTGTAATGAAGCTCTTAGGAATCAAGAACCTTTTGGTCTCGAACGCCGCTGGAGGTATCAATAATACGTTCAAGGTAGGTGATCTGATGATCATCCGGGATCATATCAATATGATGCCGAACCCGCTGATCGGTCCGAACAATGAGGATTTCGGCACTCGTTTCCCGGATATGACCCGTGCTTATGATCGTGAATTTATCCGCTATGTGGAAGAAATAGCCGCCTCCCGATCTATCCCGTTAAAGAAAGGTGTATATGTAGGTTTGACAGGCCCTTCCTTCGAGACTCCTTCCGAGTACGCTTTCTATGGAAAAGTCGGGGGAGATGCGATCGGCATGAGTACGGTACCGGAAGTAATCGTGGCACGTCATGCGGGCTTGCGTGTATTCGGTATGTCTGTCATCACGAACGAAGGTTATCACTTCGCTGACGACTTTGTAAATGATGGTGCCGATGTTATCGTAGCGGCTAATAAAGCAGCATCTGTTATGACACAACTATTTACGGAATTGGTCAAAAAAATCCAATAAAAAAGTAACGCAAAGGCTTGGTGGTTTCAATGAAATCACTACCTTTGCACTCGCAATCGAGAACAAAGCGGTTGTATATGCGGAAGTAGCTCAGTTGGTAGAGCATAACCTTGCCAAGGTTAGGGTCGCGGGTTCGAGTCCCGTCTTCCGCTCTTTCTCGTATTGATTGCCCAGGTGGCGGAATTGGTAGACGCGCTCGTTTCAGGTGCGAGTGGTTTTGCGATCGTGCAGGTTCGAGTCCTGTTCTGGGCACTTCCCAAAATAGAAAAAATGCAATCCTATACAGAAGACGAAATTTTAGTACAGCTCCGGGACCCGGCCCGACAACGTGAGGCCTTCGCCAAGGTCGTAAGCTTGTATGGCGAGAAGTTGTATTGGCATATACGAAAGATGGTACTGGATCATGAGGATGCGAACGACTTACTCCAAAATACATTTTTGAAAGCTTGGACGAACATTGAGCTTTTTCGTGGCGAGGCCAAATTATCTACATGGCTTTATAAGATCGCGATCAACGAGTGCATTACTTTCCTAAACAAACAGCGAAATATGAATAACGTATCTATCGACGATGCGGATACCTTTTTGCTGGAACGTTTGAAAGGGGATGAATACTTCGATGGTGACGAGATACAGGTAAGATTGCAAAACGCTATTCTTACCTTGCCGGAGAAACAACGCTTGGTTTTTAATATGAAGTATTACGAGGAGATGAAGTATGAGGAGATGTCCGAGATACTAGGTACCTCTGTCGGGGCTTTGAAGGCCTCGTATCATCATGCGGTGAAAAAAATCGAGGAGTTTTTAACAAAAGAGGTTTAAACCTTTTGCCCGAATCGCTGTCAAAGCAATATAAAAAGAGAAAAAGTATGAAAAAAGAAGAAAACAACCTAGATCGCTTGAAAGGAACTAATCCTTTCACTGTACCGGAAGGGTATATGGAAGGGCTTACGGAGCGGATCATGAGTCAGCTCCCCGAGAAGCCGGAGGAGAGGGCGAAACGGATTTCCTTGATGGATCGTGTTCGTCCGTGGTTGTACATGGCTGCGGTATTCGCTGGTCTTGGTTTGTTTTTCAAGGCTATCGTGGGAATAAACGGTTCCGATGGTAGTACTGCGTCTGATTCTTTACTGGTCCGGACGGAAGTCCCGACAACGGCTTTAGACGCTATTGAAGCGGAAGAAGATGAGGAGTATTTGGAGTATTTGGAAGCTCAGTACGCCAATTATCTCTTAGATGAGGAACTTTCCTATTCTGAATAAAGTTTAAAATAGTAATTTTATCGAAGAATTTTGTAATAATACTTATATGAATAAAATATTTTTCATTACATTTGTAGCGATTTCGGTTCTACTCTCTTTCAATGCTACGGCACAAGAGAAGAAAGAGCAAAGACATTTTGATAGAGAAGCATTCGAAGCAAGGCGGAATGCTTTTATTACGGCTGAAGTTGGCCTTACACCTGAGGAAGCTGCACAATTTATTCCTTTATGCAATGAGTTGCGACAGAAAAAATTTGAGGTAGGTCGTGAATGTCGTAAGTTATCAAAAGAAATTCGACATAAGGAGAATCCGACAGATGCTGATTATAACAAAGTGATAGACGAATGTCTGGATGTTGAGATAAAAGAGGCACAGTTGGAAAAAGAGTATTTTGAGAGATTCAAGAAGATACTTTCTCCCGAAAAGGTCTATAAGTACCGAAATGCGGAATATAAGTTTGTCCGGAATTTTATGAAGAGTGGTCGGGACAACAAGAAGGAAGAGAAACAGAAAAAGTAAAATATTATCATTATTTGTGTTTTTTGTTTAGATTTAGTTTTGGCGTTTAAGTTAAGGGAGGGGTGGCGACGTGATGTCGGTTCCCCTTTTGTTTTGCCCTTATCCTAGCTTTATAAGCCTTTGGCCTTGGCCTCATTCCATAGTTGGTCCATTTCCTCCAATGTCATATCTTTCAAGGAACGACCTTCTTGGATCGTATGTTCCTCCAGATAATTAAAACGGCGGATAAACTTCTGGTTCGTGCGTTCCAATGCGTTGTCCGGATTTATTTTGTATAGGCGGGCAGCGTTGATCAAGCTAAAGAAGAGATCTCCGAACTCAGCTTCCATCTTATCTGCGTCCATCCTGTCTATCTCGGTTTTCAACTCATTAAATTCCTCCTGTACCTTATCCCATACTTGATCCCGTTGTTCCCAGTCGAAACCTACGTTACGGGCCTTATCTTGGATACGATGCGCTTTTACTACGGATGGGAGGGAAGCGGGAACACCTTCCAGCACGGTTTTGTTACCCCCCTTTTCTTTCAATTTAAGCTGCTCCCAGCTTTGCTCTACCTTTTGGGCGGTATCGGCGGAGGTATCTCCGAATACGTGTGGATGGCGGTAAATCAGTTTCTGGCAAAGGCTGTCGCAGACATCCTTGATATCGAAAGCTTCTTTTTCCTCGCCGATCTTGGAATAAAAGACGATGTGCAATAACAGGTCTCCTAATTCCTTTTTTATGTTTGTGTTATCCTCACGCATCAGGGCCTCGCATAGTTCATAGGTTTCCTCGATCGTATTCGTGCGGAGGCTCTCGTTTGTCTGTTTACGATCCCATGGGCATTTTACTCGTAATTCATCCAGAATGTCGAGTAATTGCCCGAAGGCTTCCATCTTCTCTTCTCTAGTTGCCATATTATTTACTTATTCGATAATGATTGTAAAAGAAAGAGGGCAGGGTAGAACCCGGCCCTCTGTATGTGTTTTATTGTTGTTCTTTCTTGAATTCTTTCAATCCGTTTTGAAGGAACTGGATGTATTTGGAAACATCCTCATTGAATGCGTATGAAGGTCCGAGCGGCTGTCCCTCGTCATTCAATAAGATGTAGAATGGCTGGGCATTAGAACCGAACTTGCTTCGTTGCAAATAACTCCATTTATCACCGATCGTCTTCAGCTTACGAGTCTTTCCGTTCTCTTGGATCTCGATGGGTTGCGGGAGTTTCGTCTTATCGTCTACCATGAGAGTGATTAGCACGTAATCATTTTCTAGCATTTGCTTCACCTTAGGATCCGTCCAAACGGAAGCCTCCATCTTACGGCAGTTTACGCAACCGAAACCGGAGAAATCGATCATGACGGGTTTATTTACCTTCTTGGCATAAGCCATACCGGATTCATAATCGTCGAATGCGGCGTGTACCTCGTTTTTGTATAGATTGAAATCTTGTGTGTACAACGGAGGAGCGAATGCGCTGATCGCCTTTAACGGAGCGCCCCAAAGTCCCGGAACCATGTAAATGGCGAAAGCGAAAGAGATAATCGCCATAAACAGACGAGGAACAGATACATATTTTACTTCGCTATCGTGGCTAAACTTGATCTTTCCTAATAAATAAACACCCAATAAGCTGAAGATCACGATCCAAAGCACGATAAAAGCCTCACGGTCTAGTAAACGCCAACCATACGCTAAGTCCGCTACGGAAAGGAACTTCAAAGCCAATGCCAACTCCAAGAAGCCCAATACGACCTTCACTGAATTCAACCATCCGCCGGATTTCGGCATACTTTGCAGCATATTCGGGAAGATGGCGAAGACGCTGAACGGGATGGATAAAGCCAAGGCGAAACCGAACATACCGATAGCCGGGCCTACCGCCGTACCCATAGAAGCTGCCTGTACCAACAAGGTTCCGATAATCGGGCCCGTACAAGAGAAAGATACCAATACCAACGTAAACGACATAAAGAAAATACTCAATACGCCGGTCGTCGAATCGGCCTTGCTATCCAATTTGCTAGTCCATGACGCAGGTAATACCAGCTCGAAGGCTCCGAAGAAGGAGACTGCGAATACTACCAACAGCAAGAAGAACAGGATATTAAAGATCGCGTTCGTTGATAAATCATTCAATGCGCTCGCTCCGAAGATACCGGTGATCAACAAGCCCATCACCAAATAGATTACGATAATAGATAACCCATAGGTGATAGCGTCGCGAATCGCTTTCTTACGATCTTTCGTACGTTTCAGGAAGAAGCTAACCGTCATAGGGATCATCGGCCAAACGCAAGGAGTCAATAAGGCGATCAAACCTCCCAAGAAACCCGCGAAGAAGATGAATAACCAAGAGGTATCCGCCGCCGATACCGTAGCGTCGCCGAACGATTTCAATTGGTCGATCACCGGAGACCAAAGATTCGGGCTGTCGGTTAAGCTGTCGGACGCTTTAGGAGATGTCGTAGCCGGTGTCTCTTTAGCGGCAGGGTCCGGAGTGTTCAACTCGCTGGCCTCTTCCGCTACGACTTGCGTATCCGGCTGTATGGCCGTGGCGTCCTCTTTATCCACCTCTGTAGTCGAGCTGTTAGCTGCCAGAGCTGGATCTACATGGATACTTTTCTTATCGAAAGAGAAAGGTATTTGATCCGGGGGAAGACAAGTCTCGTCATTACAAGCCATAAATTCCACCTCGCCCTCCGCCTTGAATTTAGCGGGATCGGTAACCTTTAGTTTTTGGGTGAACGATACCGTACCCGGATACCAACGAAGATTCATGGCAAATTGCTCGTCGTAAACCGTGGTCGGCTTTACCGAAGGAACCGGTTGACCGATCAGTTCAGCTCCATTCAATGTCTCAAATGTGAAAGATGTAGAAACAGGACCTCCTTCCGGCAGGTTCATGTCATACAGGTGCCAACCTTTGTCCGCCGTGGCGGTAAAGACGATCTCTTTCTCGGGTGCGCCGCCCTTGTCGTCTAGTTTAATTTTCCACTTGACAGGCGTAAGTATTTGTGCCTGCGCTACCAGCGCTATTAGCGCCAGCATGATCGAACTGATGAGTTTCTTCATTTTTTGTCCTTTATTGATAGATTACTTTGCTGTCGATGTGAATTTCTCCGGGATCCGTGTCTCGAAGCGCATCTCCTCGCCTGTTACCGGATGGATGAAACAGAGCCTGCGGGCATGGAGCATCAAGCGTCCGGCAGGATTTGTCTCCGCCCCATATTTAGAGTCTCCGGCTATCGGATGCCCGATGGATTGCATCTGCGCACGGATTTGATTCTTGCGTCCCGTCTCCAGATCGAGTTCCACGAGCGAATAACGATTGTTCGTTTGCAGGAGTCGGTAGCGTGTGATCGCTTCCTTCCCGTCACCATCTTGTGTCACGTACACTTGCATATGCTTGTTCTCCACGAGGTTGGATACGATCAAATCCGTGTCTTTCTCCGGCCGTCCCTCTATCACGGCCACATAGGTCCGTTGCGTGATAGCCTCGCTCCAGTTGGACTGTAGTTGCTCTTTTACCTTCTGGTTCTTGGCGAACATCATGATACCCGATGTGTCTCGGTCCAGACGGTGCAAGACGAATATCTTGTTGCGAGGGTCGCATTCTTTCAAGTAATCGCTCAGGATACGGTAGGCCGTACGCTCCTTGATACGATCGGTAGATACGGATAGCAAACCTTCCCGCTTGTTGATCACGATGAGGTCATCATCTTCCCAAACAATTCTAAGTAACGGGTTGTTGAATTCCACCTTCCCTCTTCCATAGTTGATCCCGACCGTATCGTTAGGGTTTAGCGGGGCATCGAACTGCCGGGTGACTTTCCCGTTTACCGAGATCTGTCCCCTGCTCAATAATCCTTTCACGGATGAACGGCTTTGTTCTTTTAATAACTCGAACAGGAAAGGTAGCAAAGTGTTACTTTCACCCACCGAAACCCGTCGTTCTTAAGAGGGATTACGTCGATTATCCCCTCCTTTATACTCAGATCGCTTTCTCATATCTATTTTTTATAGTACGCGAAGATACAGGCATTTACGCGAAACTGCAATAGCGCGGAATAGAAAAACCGTTATAAATAGTTTGCTTGTTATAGGAATAAACCTTCAAATCCCCGGATGTAAAAGTAATTGCCATTCACTCTATTTTCAAAATAGTGGCGTGGTCCTTATAAATCACGTCGTGATCTGTACAATCCACGGCTTGGTCTGTATAAACCACGTCGTGGTTTGTAGAATAGTGGCGTGTCCGACAGGGAATGCCTATTGTCTCGGCCGACTATATTTCCCGATGCTCAGCGTTTTTTGTCTATATTTTTTGTACTTTCGCGGATCGAGAAATGTGTAAAGACTAATTAGTTATAAAAATATGGAAATCGCTAGTAAGTACAATCCCGCTGAAGTAGAGGGGAAGTGGTATCAGTATTGGTTGGATAACGGCTTCTTTAAGTCAAAGCCAGACGGTCGTGAGCCGTATACGATTGTAATCCCGCCCCCTAACGTCACCGGCGTATTGCACATGGGACATATGCTTAACAATACGATCCAAGATATCTTGGTTCGCCGTGCCCGTATGATGGGTAAGAACGCTTGTTGGGTACCGGGTACGGACCATGCTTCGATCGCTACGGAGGCGAAAGTGGTGAATCGTTTGGCCGGGCAAGGAATCAAGAAGACCGATCTGACTCGCGACGAGTTCTTGCGTCACGCTTGGGAATGGAAAGAAGAGCATGGCGGCATTATCTTGAAGCAACTTCGTAAATTGGGGGCTTCCTGCGATTGGGATCGTACGGCGTTCACGATGGACGAGAAACGTTCGGAGAGCGTTATTAAGGTTTTTGTCGATCTATATAAGAAGGGCTTGATCTACCGGGGTGTCCGTATGGTGAATTGGGACCCGAAGGCGTTGACGGCCCTGTCCGATGAGGAGGTTATCTATAAGGAAGAGCATAGTAAGTTGTACTATCTTCGCTATAAGATCGTAGGCGAGGAGGGATACGCCATTGTCGCCACTACCCGTCCGGAGACGATTATGGGAGATACGGCGATGTGTATCAACCCGAACGACCCGAAGAACCAACATCTGAGAGGAAAGAAAGTGATCGTTCCGCTGGTAGGCCGTGAGATTCCGGTGATCGAGGATGATTACGTAGATATAGAGTTCGGTACGGGCTGTTTGAAAGTGACCCCCGCGCACGATGTAAACGACTATATGCTGGGCGAGAAATATAATTTGCCTTCTATCGATATATTCAACGATAACGGTACGTTGAGCGAGGCTGCCGGCCTGTATGTGGGCATGGATCGTTTCGATGTCCGCAAGCAGATCGAGGAAGACTTGCGTAACGCCGGTCTTTTGGAGAAGGTAGAGGCTTACGAGAACAAGGTGGGTTTCTCGGAGCGTACGAACGTGCCTATCGAACCGAAATTGTCTATGCAATGGTTCTTGAAGATGGAACATCTAGCCCAGATCGCCTTGGAGCCGGTCATGAACGACGATATCAAGTTCTATCCGCCGAAATTCAAGAATACCTACCGCCATTGGATGGAGAATATCAAGGACTGGTGTATCAGCCGTCAGCTTTGGTGGGGGCACCGTATCCCAGCTTACTTCTTACCGGAAGGCGGTTACGTGGTAGCCGAGACGGAAGAGAAAGCTTTGGAACTGGCGAAAGAGAAATGCGGTAACCCGAATCTGACCATGTCTGATTTGCGTCAGGACGAGGACGTATTGGACACTTGGTTCTCTTCTTGGCTGTGGCCGATCTCCCTGTTCGACGGTATCAATAACCCGGATAACGAGGAAATCAATTATTACTATCCGACCAGTGATTTGGTAACCGGACCGGATATTATTTTCTTCTGGGTAGCCCGTATGATTATGGCTGGCTATGAGTACAGAGGGAAAATGCCGTTTAAGAGCGTCTACTTTACGGGTATCGTTCGCGATAAGCTGGGACGTAAGATGTCCAAATCTTTAGGAAACTCTCCCGATCCGTTGCAATTGATCGAGCAATACGGTGCGGACGGCGTACGTATGGGCTTGATGCTCGCGGCTCCTGCCGGAAATGATATTCCTTTCGATGATGCTTTGTGCGAGCAAGGACGTAACTTCAATAATAAGATATGGAACGCTTTCCGCTTGGTGAAGGGCTGGACGGTAGACGATACGATCGCCCAGCCGGAGGCTTCCGCTATCGCCGTGAAATGGTTCAAGATGCAGCTGGATAAGACAATCGCCGAGGTAGACGATTCTTTCAGTAAATATCGTCTGAGCGAGGCGATGATGGCTGTCTATAAATTGTTCTGGGATGAGTTCTCCTCATGGTATCTGGAGATGGTAAAACCGGGGTATCAGCAGCCGATTGACAAGGCTACTTATGAGGCTACACTCGGTTTCTTCGATGCCTTGCTTCGTTTGCTTCATCCTTTCATGCCGTTTATTACCGAGGAATTATGGCAAGCCCTTGAGCCTCGTAAGGAAGGTGAGAGCTTGATGGTTGCCCAAATGCCGGAAGTAACTGTTGCGGATAGCGCTTATTTGGATGCTTTCGAGATCGTGAAAGAGATCGTTGGCGGTGTCCGTACAATTCGTTTGCAAAAGAATATACCGAATAAGGATGCGCTGGAATTGCAGATCGTGGGTGAGCACAATGAGGCATTCAACGCTGTGATCGCTAAGATGTGTAACCTCTCTTCCATCTCCAAGGTAGAGGAGAAAGCGGCCGGCGCTGTATCGTTCTTGGTCCGTACGACTGAATATGCCGTACCTTTAGGCAATCTGATCAATGTGGAAGAAGAGTTGGCTAAGCTTCAAGAAGAATTGAAATACCAAAAAGGTTTCTTGACTTCTGTCATGAAGAAATTAGGCAATGAGAATTTCGTAAGCAAAGCCCCGGCGAAAGTAATCGAGATGGAGAAGAAAAAGCAAGCCGATGCCGAATCGAAGATTAAGTCTATCGAGGAAAGTATCGCCGCCTTGACAAAATAAAGAGAACAGCCGTTTCTTTGAAATAAGAGCCTATATCAATCTTTCTTTGATTGATATAGGCTTTTTTGTTGATTGAGTTGAAAATTATAATATTAAACTTGTAAATAATGATACGCTGTTGTCTAAATTTTACTAACTTGCCACACGTTAACTAATTGATGTCTATTTTGTAAACTTTAAATGCGAAACATACTGTTAATAATATATTTATCTCTTACCCCAATATTTGTAGCTACTGCGGCCACTGATATCGATAGCATGGAATGTGTGCTGGCAAAAATGCCTTCGGGTGACAGGCTTGTGAAGTTGGATGAACTTGCTAGTGATAAAGGACAAGGGCTGGATTATAAATATTATGCGGATAGATTGCTCAAGGAGGCGGAGTTGAGTAAGGATGATACTTATAAAGGCAACGCTTTGTTCCAGATCATCCGGTATTATTATTCCCGGAATATAGACAGTATGTATTTTTTCATAAAGAAAGCCGAGCCTATTTATTTAGCCCAAAAACGTTATGAGGATCTTTGCCGGATTAAAGGATGGTATATTTACGCTTTATCGAGTAATGGCGAGAAGGAAAGGGTGCTAGAGAATGTACAGGCATTGAAAGATCTATCCAGCGAACTTGATTTTCCGGATGGTATCGATATGGCGAATCAAGCCCTGGCGGATTTTTACTTCAGTACGGGATTTGACGCGGAGGGAATCGCCTTGTATGAGGAGGTTTTCCTGGATATGGAGAAAAGGGATTCCCCATTGGCCAAAAGGATTACCGTTATCCGGCATTTACAAAATGAAAATATCCAAGCATCGAAGAGACTGTTTTATTTAAAGAAATTGAAAGAGTATATCGTGGAATGCGAAGAAAAAGGAATAGAGGAATTAGACGAAGATACTCCTTTATATTATGTTAAATACCTCTATCACCGTAGTTACGCCTTGCTGGGTATTGATAAGAAAGATGTCGCCCTCACATCTTACCATCTAGTTCGTGCAGAGAAGTTGGTTAAAGACTGTAACATGAGGAATGAATATCTCTCGATTTCTAATATCCGTTTACTCTATTATCGGATATCGGGCGATTATGAGCGGGGGAAAGCATTGGCTAATGAGTTAATTGATTATTGCTTACAACGTAAGAGGGCGGTATCCGTATTGGGATTGATGAAGGATAAGGCCATAATATGCTATAATTCAGGCCATGGAATGGAGGCTGCGGATGCGTATCGCGAGTATATCAGTTTGAAGGATTCAGTGACTAATGCTGCATTTTATAATGATTTAGCAAAGTTACTACAAAAAAGTGAAATGCGGAAAGATATAGTGATAGAATTGAGTTACAAGGGTTTTAGTTAAAGTGGCGATAATTCGTGAAGCCATTACAATCCTTGCCGAAGCCAAATCTTGACGCCGCAACGTTACTTGTTCGTAACCATGTCCGAAAATGCGACAAACGGGTACGAATGGCGAAACAAGACACTATGTTATAGTGAGTTACCCACAACTCACGTAACAAATACGGTTACGGAAAAAAGATTGCGCCGTTCCTCCCCGTTTTGCGTACCAACACCGGACTCTTCACCAACTAATTTTGAAACCCAAAAAT
>ENA-ORLU01001715-ORLU01001715.1-human-gut-metagenome-genome-assembly--contig:-NODE-1715-length-15175-cov-5.339979_pt1 | contig 15175 bp, 10 predicted proteins | sample MGYA00243009_ERZ508833 | MGnify/ENA primary metagenome ERZ508833 (study PRJEB26277, sample SAMN04329763) | human gut metagenome | biome: human-associated habitat | host: Homo sapiens | place: USA...
TATCGCCGCAGAGGTAGGGCAGACCCCGCAAGGGTGGAACGCAAATATATTCTCCATGATACAGACCCTTAGTGAGAATGTAATCGTACCCATTGCGGGGCTTGTCATTACCTACGTCCTATGCTATGAGCTTATCAGCATGGTAACGGAAAAGAACAATATGCACGACGTTGACACTTCCATGTTCTTCAAGTGGGTGTTCAAGGCGTTTGTGGCAGTCTACCTTGTGACGCACACCTTTGACATCACTATGGCGGTGTTCGATATGGCGCAGCACGTTGTTTCCGGCGCGGCGGGGGTAATCGGCGGCAGCACAGAGATTGATGTTGCCGCCGCCCTTGCTTCCATGCAGGACGGGCTTGACGCTATGGAAATCCCCGAACTGCTCTTACTTGTCATGGAAACAAGCCTTGTGAGCTTGTGCATGAAAATCATGTCCGTACTGATAACCGTTATCCTCTACGGCAGAATGATAGAGATTTACCTTTACTGTTCGGTATCGCCTATTCCATTTGCGACCATGACCAACAGAGAATGGGGACAGATTGGAAACAACTACCTAAAAGGGCTGTTCGCTCTTGGTTTTCAAGGCTTCCTCATTATGATATGTGTCGGTATTTACGCCGTACTGGTAAACGATATGATAATCGCAGACAATCTGCACAGCGCGGTATTTTCCCTTGCCGCCTATACGGTTATCCTCTGTTTTTCCCTGTTCAAATCCGGCACACTGGCAAAATCCATATTCAACGCCCACTAAGGGCAGAAAGGAGGTTTTTTCTTGGCGTATGTACCTGTACCCAAAGACCTATCCAAAGTCAAAACAAAAGTCGCTTTCAATCTGACAAAGCGGCAAATCGTTTGTTTTGCGGCGGCTCTCTTAATCGGATTGCCGCTGTTTTTTTTGCTCAAAGGCAGCACAGGGACGAACCTTGCGGCTATGGCGATGATTGTCGTCATGCTTCCCTGCTTCTTGGTTGCCATGTATGAAAAGCATGGACAGCCCCTTGAAGTGGTAATAAAGAACATCATTCAGACAAAATTTACCCGCCCCAAAGTGCGACCGTATCAGACGGAAAACCTATATGCACTCTTGGAGAAACAGCGGGCATTAGAAAAGGAGGTATCAGCGATTGTCAAAAGGACAGACAAAAAAGACGCGGGAAGCCGCAGGAAACAGGCGTAAGCTGACCCGCGCGGAAAAGAAACAGATAGCGGCGGTTATCCGGCAGGCAAAGGGGGACGGCAAAGCCCACACCGCACAGCAGACCATTCCCTACCTTGCCATGTACCCGGACGGTATCTGCAAGGTTACGGAAAAGAGATATTCAAAGTGCGTCATGTTCGAGGACATCAATTATCAGCTTGCACAGGCAGACGATAAGACCGCCATTTTTGAAAACTGGTGCGATTTCCTCAACTACTTTGACGCGAGCGTGAGCGTGCAGCTTTCTTTCATCAATCAAGGGACGCAGCGGGAACAGGCAGAAAAAGCAATCTCTATCCCTGCTCAGGAGGACGCTTTTAACTCTATCCGCACCGAGTATTCCGATATGCTGAAAAATCAGCTTAGTAAAGGCAACAACGGGCTTGTGAAGCACAAATACATTACCTTTACCGTTGAAGCCGATAACAAGGCGGCTGCAAAATCAAGACTTTCCCGTATCGAAACCGACGTGTTTAACAATTTCAAGGTGCTTGGCGTAACCGCCCGCCCCTTATCCGGCTATGAACGCTTAAAGGTGCTGCATGGGGTATTCCACCCGGAGGGCGAGCCGTTCTCCTTTTCCTTTGACTGGCTTACCCCGTCGGGGCTGTCTACAAAGGATTTTATCGCCCCGTCCTCTTTCCGTTTTGGCGAGGGCAGATATTTCCGCATGGGGAAGAAAATCGGCGCGGCGAGCTTCCTTGAAATCCTTGCGCCGGAGCTTAACGACCGTATGCTTGCCGACATACTGGACTTGGAAACAGGGGTAATCGTCAATTTACATATCCGCAGTATCGACCAGTCGGAAGCAATCAAGACCATTAAGCGCAAAATCACAGACCTTGACAAGATGAAGATTGAGGAACAGAAAAAAGCGGTTAGAAGCGGCTATGACATGGATATAATCCCGTCCGACCTTGCCACCTTTGGCAGCGAAGCAAAGAACTTGTTGCAGGACTTACAGAGCCGCAACGAGCGAATGTTTCTCCTTACGTTCCTTGTGGTAAACATGGCAGACACGAAGCGGAAACTGGAAAATGATATTTTCGCTGCGGCGGGTATCGCACAGAAATACAACTGCCGCCTGACACGCCTTGACTATCAGCAGGAAGCAGGGCTTTTATCCAGTGTGCCGATTGGGGAAAACCTTATCCCGATACAACGGGGGCTTACCACATCAAGCACCGCTATTTTCATTCCCTTTATCACGCAGGAGCTTTTTCAGACGGGGCAAGCCCTGTACTATGGCTTGAACGCCCTTTCTAACAACATGATACTCTGCGACAGAAAGCAGCTCAAAAATCCCAACGGGCTTATATTGGGAACGCCGGGAAGCGGAAAATCTTTTGCGGCAAAAAGGGAAATGACAAATGCTTTCCTCATTACCGACGACGACATTATCATCTGCGACCCGGAAGCCGAGTATTTTTCCCTTGTGCAGCGTCTTAATGGGCAAGTGATACGTCTTTCCCCTACGGGCAGGGGCATTGACGGCAAGCCCCAGTATGTAAACCCTATGGACATAAACCTTAATTACAGCGAGGACGACAACCCCCTTGCGTTGAAAAGTGATTTTATCCTTTCCCTCTGCGAGCTTGTCATTGGCGGCAAGGAGGGCTTGCAGCCTGTCGATAAGACCGTCATTGACAGGGCTGTAAGAAATGTGTACCGTCCGTTCCTTGCAGACCCCGACCCGGCTAAAATGCCTATCTTGGGCGACCTTTACGACGAGCTGTTAAGACAGCCGGAGCCGGAAGCTGCCCGTATCGCGGCGGCGTTGGAGCTGTATGTTTCCGGCAGCCTTAACGTATTCAACCACAGAACCAACGTGGAGCTTTCTAACCGCCTTGTCTGCTTTGATATAAAGCAGCTTGGAAAGCAGCTCAAAAAGTTAGGTATGCTCATTGTGCAAGACCAGATATGGAACCGCGTTACCATTAACCGGGCAGAGAAAAAGTCCACCCGCTACTATATGGACGAATTTCACTTGCTCTTAAAAGAGGAACAGACCGCAGCCTATTCCGTTGAGATTTGGAAGCGTTTCCGTAAATGGGGCGGCATACCGACAGCCATTACACAGAATATCAAAGACCTTTTGGCAAGCCGCGAGGTGGAAAATATCTTTGAAAACTCTGATTTTGTCCTTATGCTCAATCAAGCGCAGGGCGACCGTACTATCCTTGCAAAGCAGCTTAATATTTCCCCGCAGCAGATGAAGTATGTTACCCACACCGAAGCGGGCGAGGGGCTTATCTTTTACGGAAACGTGGTGCTGCCTTTTGTAGACCGCTTCCCGAAAGATACCGAGCTTTATCATCTCCTTACGACGAAGCCTGAGGAAGTGAGCAGCCTATGAAAAGATTAACGCATTTCAGCCTGTTTACCGGGATTGGCGGGATTGACCTTGCCGCAGAAGCGGCGGGGTTTTCTACCGTCTGCCAGTGCGAATGGGCAGAATACCCCAACAAAGTGCTTGAAAGGCACTGGCCGTATGTGCCGCGCTTTCAAGATATTACAACCGTAACAAAGGAGGCTTTTATTGAAAAAACAGGACAGGAAACAATCACACTTATCTCCGGGGGCTTCCCCTGCCAGCCGTTCTCCGCAATCGGCCCGAAACAGGGATTTTCCGACCCCCGTTATCTCTGGCCGGAAATGTGCCGCGTCATTAAAGAACTGCGCCCCCGCTGGGTGCTTGGCGAAAATGTTGCTAACTTCATCAATATGGGGCTCCACAAAACGCTCTTTGACTTGGAACAGGCGGGATATGCAGTTTGGACATTCGTACTTCCTGCTTGCGCCGTCGGCGCATGGCATGAACGCAAGCGAACTTTTATCGTGGGGGCTGATGTTTCCCACGCCCCTTGCTTCCGACACAGGCTCAAAGGCAAATGTGGAAAAGATAAGCATATCCCCGAACGGGGCATTTCGCAGGAAGAAGCTGGACGGGACGTTTTGGTCGGCGGGACTGTCGGAAGCCGTTTATTTCCTCACACCGACCCCGGATTTAACTTTACGCTTCAACCCGGAATGGGTGGAATGGCTGATGGGCTTCCCACAGGGGTGGACGGAAATCTCCTATGGGGCATAGAGCCGGCGGATATTCCCCGCCTTGCCCCGGACAAAAAAGACAGGGCAAAACGATTGAAAACGCTTGGAAATGCAGTTGTCCCGGCACAGGTATATCCGATACTTAGGTATATCGCAGACATAGAGCTTGGTCGCTGCCGGGAATGGTGCGTATTTTCAGAGATTGGAGGTGCAGGACTATCAAGCAATTAAAACCACGCGATAAAATCACACAGAAAATGACCCGCGACGGCGTGGTGGAAGTCAACGAAACACAGCAGACCGCCGAGCGTATCAGCAGCCGGGAAGCAGACAGCGACTTTTCACAGCCGGACAGTGCCGCAGCGGAACGCGTCATAGAACATCTTGACGCAGCACATACCCGAAAGGCAAACAAAAAGGCAGTCAAAAAAGAGCAGGAAGCTACTGCTTTGCGTACTTCCACTTCCCGCTTAAAGTTTACCGATGAGGAACGGACAACGCCGGAACTGGAACCGTATATCAAAAAATCAGAAAAAGCAGCCGACAAACTGGACGCAGCAAAGGCAGCTATCCCGAAGCAGAAAAAACTGGTAAAAGAGCGCACCTTTGAGGAAGCCACCGGAAAGGCAAAGACCCGCCTGCACTTTGAGGAACAGGAAAAGCCCATACCCGGCGGCAAACCCCACAATAACCCGTTATCCCGCCCCGCGCAGGAAGCGGGTATTTTTGTTCACAATAAAATCCACAGCGTCGAGAAAGACAATTCCGGTGTAGAGGGCGCGCATAAATCGGAGGAACTTGCCGAGCGCGGCGCAAGGTACGGGACAAGAAAATTAAAACAGGGCTACCGCAGCCATAAGCTGAAACCCTACCGGGAAGCGGCAAAAGCAGAAAAGGCAGCATTTAAGGCAAACGTCAACTTCCAGTATCACAAGACCCTGCACGACAACCCACAGCTTACTTCTAACCCGCTTTCCTGTTTCATGCAGAAACAGCAGATAAAACGCCAGTATGCAAAGGCGGCAAAGAAAGGAGGGACAAAAGCCGCAGCGGAAGCTACAAGAAAGACGGCGAAGAAAACTGCCGAGGAAACAAGGAAAGCCGCCGCATTTGCGGCAAGACACCCGGCGGGCATTTTGATTGCAGTTGCCGCGCTGCTTCTCTTTATTATGATTTCCGCAGGGCTGTCCTCTTGCGGGGCTATGTTTTCGGGCTTGACAAACGGCGTGCTTGGCACGTCCTATACGTCGGAGGACAGCGACCTTGTGGCAACGGAACAGAGCTATGCTGCAATGGAAAACGAGCTGCAAAGTGAGATTGACGCTATCGAAAGTACTCACAGTGGCTATGATGAATACCGCTATGACCTTGACACTATCGGGCATAACCCCCACGAATTAGCGTCGTACTTGACTGCCCTTTTACAGAGTTACACCCCACAAAACGCACAGGCAGAGCTAAAGAGGCTGTTCGGCTTACAGTACACCTTGACGCTGACGGAAGAAATCGAGATACGCACCACCACTGACGAGGAGGGCAACGAGGAAGAATACGAATACCGTATCTTAAATGTGAAGCTGACAAACAAGCCGATTGCTTCCCTTGCGGAAGAACTGCTGAACCCACAGCAGTTTGAAATGTTCAAAGTGTACTTACAGACACAGGGCAACAAACCATTGATTTTTGGCGGCGGCTCTCCCGACGGAAGCCCGTCCGAGGATTTAAGTGGCGTGGAGTTTGTAAACGGTACGCGCCCCGGAAATCAAGAGCTTATGGAGCTTGCAAAGCAGCAAGTCGGAAATGTGGGCGGCTACCCTTACTGGTCTTGGTACGGCTTTAACAGCCGCGTGGAATGGTGCGCCTGTTTTGTATCATGGTGCTACAATCAAGCCGGAAAAAGCGAACCGCGCTTTGCGGGCTGCGAATGGCAGGGTGTCCCTTGGTTTCAGTCAAGGGGACAATGGGGCGCACGCGGCTATGAGAATATCGCACCGGGCGACGCTATCTTTTTTGATTGGGATTTAGACGGCGTTGCCGACCATGTGGGGCTTGTGCTTGGCAGGGACGGCAGCCGCGTCTATACCGTTGAGGGCAATTCCGGCGACGCCTGCAAGATAAAGAGCTATGACCTTAACTATCAATGTATCAAAGGCTACGGGCTGATGAACTGGTAAAGCAGCCCCAAAAAGAAAGGAGAATTTACTTTATGGCAAACAACAAAATTGAACGTATCAATAAGGAAATCGCAAAGACCCGCGAGAAAATCACAGAGTATCAGAACAAGTTAAAAGGACTGGAAGCGCAGAAAACCGAAGCGGAAAACCTTGAAATCGTACAGCTTGTACGCGCTATGCGACTGACCCCGCAGGAACTTAACGCTATGCTGTCCGGCGGCGGTATTCCCAGCATGAACGCCGCACCCGCTACCGAAATGGCAGACTACGAAGAACAGGAGGAAAATACAGATGAAGAATAAACTGAAAAAGACCATGACTGCCCTTTGTGCCGCCCTTATCCTTATGGGCGGTTTTTCTGTCCCTGCCTATGCACAGGGCGCAGCCACAGAGCCGCCCGCAGGGGACGCGACCAACGACAGCAACGTAGTTGTGGAGGAAAAAGAGGAAACGCCGCCCCTTACCCCAAAGGGAAACGCAACACTGGTTGACGATTACGGCGGCAATAAGCAGCTTATCACTGTTACCACCAAAGGCGGCAACTATTTCTATATCCTCATTGACCGCGCCGCCGAGGGCGAACAGACCGTACATTTCCTAAATCAAGTGGACGAAGCCGACCTTATGGCACTGACCGAAAACGGCGAAGCTGCCAAAAAGCCGGAAATCTGTAACTGTACGGAAAAATGCGAAGTCGGAAAGGTAAACACGTCCTGCCCGGTATGTGTTACCAGTATGACAGGCTGCACAGGCAAAGAACCTACCCCAACACCAACGGAGCAGCCGGAAGAACTGAAAGAAAAAGGCGGCAATCCCGGTGTGGTGCTTGCCTTAGTCCTCTTTGCCCTGCTTGGTGGCGGCGCAGCGTTCTACTACTTTAAGTTTCTAAAGCCGAAGCAGAATGTAAAGGGCGATACCGACCTTGAAGATTTTGAATTTGAGGACTACGACGAGGACGAGCCGGAAGCAGATACCGGGGAAACTCCCGAAGATGAAGAAACGGAGGAAGAAACCCTATGACCCTGTTTACCAACAATCCCTTTGAAAAGATGATGATACAGAAACCGAACGGGCGGCGTGATAATGCGCCGCCTGTTCCTTATCCCCCTGCTTGTGCTTCCTGCCCTTACAAGGGACAGTCCCCTTGTGTGGGGTACTGTCTGAAACAGGTACAGGAGAAAAAGAAAACCGAGCCGGAACGCTGAAAGGAGGAACTTATATTTGATTTTAGTTATCGCAGAAAAGCCCAGTGTGGCACAGACAATCGCTGCCGTACTGGGGGCAAAGGAAAAGAAAGACGGATTTCTCACAGGAAGCGGCTATATCGTTTCTTGGTGCGTGGGACATTTGGTAGGGCTTGCGGAAGCTGCCACCTACGGGGAACAATATAAAAAGTGGAGCTATGACAGCTTACCGATTTTGCCGCAGGAATGGAAGTACACCGTTGCTTCTGACAAGGAAAAGCAATTCAAAACCCTAAAAGAGCTTATGCACCGGGCAGACGTTTCCGAAGTCGTCAATGCCTGCGACGCGGGGCGCGAGGGCGAACTCATTTTCCGCTTTGTCTATGAAATGGCGGGCTGCAAGAAACCTATGCGCCGCCTTTGGATTTCTTCTATGGAGGACAGCGCAATCAAAGAGGGCTTTTCCCGTCTGAAGAACGGCGAGGAATACGACGCGCTCTTTGCTTCCGCATTGTGCAGGGCAAAGGCTGACTGGTTAATCGGTATCAATGCCACCCGCCTTTTCTCTGTCCTTTACAATCATACCTTGAACGTGGGGCGCGTACAGACCCCGACCTTAAAAATGCTTGTTGACCGGGACGCAGCGATTACCACATTTAAGAAAGAAAAATACTACCATGTGCGCCTTGTCTTATCCGGCGCGGAAGCTGCAAGCGAAAAACTATCTGACCGTTCCGAAGCTGACAAGCTGAAAGCTGCTTGCGAAGTGTCAAAAGCAGTCTGTGCTTCCCTTGTGAAAGAGAAAAAGACCGCAGCCCCGCCGAAGCTCTTTGACCTTACTTCTTTACAGAGGGAAGCAAACCGCCTGTTCGGATATACGGCAAAACAGACCCTTGACCTTGCACAAGCCCTGTATGAAAAAAAACTTTTGACTTATCCGAGAACCGACAGCGCATTTCTGACCGACGACATGGGCGATACGGCGGCGGGCATTATCAAGCTGCTTTGTGGGAAGTTTTCTTTTATGGAGGGCGCAGACTTCACGCCGGAGCTTGCAAAGGTGCTGAACAGTAAAAAAGTATCCGACCACCACGCGATTATTCCCACAATGGAGCTTGCAAAGACTGATATTATCGCGCTGCCGGAAAGTGAAAAAAATATCCTTACCCTTGCCGGGACGCGCCTGCTTATGGCGACCGCTGCACCGCATACCTTTGAAGCGGTTACAGCACTTTTTGAATGTGCCGGACAGTCCTTTACCGCAAGGGGAAAAACGGTATTGTCCGACGGTTGGAAAGAGATTGACCGAAAATACAGGGCAGCCTTAAAGAACAAGCCCGAAACGGACGACGCAGACAGCGACACAGAAAAGACCCTGCCGCCATTTGTCGAGGGACAGACCTTTGAAAATCCGGCGGCAACGGTAACGGAGCATGACACAACACCGCCAAAACCTCACAACGAAGCGTCGCTGCTTTCCGCTATGGAGCGCGCCGGAAGCGAGGACACCGACCCGGACGCAGAACGCAAAGGGCTTGGCACTCCCGCCACCCGCGCCGCTGTTATTGAAAAACTGGTAAAGGGCGGCTTTGTGGAACGCAAAGGCAAGCAGCTACTTCCCACAAAAGACGGTATCAATCTTGTGTGCGTCCTGCCGGACACCTTGACAAGCCCGCAGCTTACCGCAGAATGGGAAAACAATCTGACGCAGATTGCCAAAGGCAAGGCAGACCCCGCCGCATTTATGGAGGGTATCGAGGATATGGCGCGGGAACTGGTAAAGACCTATCCGTTTCTTTCTGATGATAAAGCGCAGATGTTCAAGCCGGAACGGGAAGCGTTGGGAAGCTGCCCCCGCTGCGGTTCTCCTGTCTATGAGGGAAAGAAAAACTACTATTGCAGCAATAAGGAATGTAGCTTTACCATGTGGAAAAATGACCGTTTCTTTGAAGAACGAAAAGTAACCTTTACCCCGAAGATTGCCGCTGCACTCTTAAAATCCGGCAAGGTAAATGTAAAAAAGCTCTATTCCCAAAAGACGGGCAAAACCTACGACGGAACTATTGTATTGGCTGATACGGGCGGGAAATATGTCAACTACCGGGTGGAGCTTCCGAAGAAAAAATAACTGAATAGCAAGCATAGGAAAAGAGTACCCTTTTCCGTAAAATCCCTGCTTTCTCTACCGAGAACGGCGGGGATTTTTGCTTGTTGGGAAGTTTCCCAAACCCTCTGAAACCGAAGAAAGGAGGTTACACATGGCAAGTTTACGGGACACCGTAAAGGACTATCAAGAAGAATTAAGGGACGGTATCGCTTGGGTGGCGTTTTGGAAAACGGGACGTTCTTGGAACGCTGAATATTTCCACCTTGAAATGGGCGACTACCTTTACCCGGAGGACAGAAGCCGCATGGAAGAAATCAAGCAGGCTGACCCTGCCGCCGTTGTGGTAAACGGCTATTATTCCGGCTATCTTGGCGAGGATATGAGCCTTGACGAGCTGACCGCCGGGGTGCGCCACCACTATGAAAACGGATATAGCAATATCGGGGAATTTATCGAAGCCCACGACGACAGGCTGCCGCCGGAGCTTATCGAGGAAGCAAGAGCCGCCGCCCACGCTGCGGGGCTGCCTTTCTCTGAAAAAGCCTACCGGGACGGCGAAGAACCCGACCCCTATCTATTTGACGGGAGCATGAGCATGGAGGACTACGAGCTTATGCACCGCATGATTGAGAAAGAAAGGAGCGAACGCATGGAAGAAACGATTTTAAGCGGGTATCTTTCTAATCTTGGAAAGTACACCGAGGGCAGACCTGCGGGCGAATGGGTATCATTCCCCACGACTGCCGAGCATTTGAAAGAAGTCTTTGACCGTATCGGGATAGACGGCAAAAACTACGGGGAGCTGCATATCACAGAATACCAGTCCTCTATTGCAGGACTGGCAGGAAAATTGACCGAGCTTGAAAGCCTTGACGAACTGAACTATTTGAGCGAACTTTTGAAAATGCAGTTTGACGACGACCGGGAAAAATTTGTTGCAGCTATGGAATACGGCGACCATACAAGGGACTTGCAGGACATCATCAACCTTGCACAAAACCTTGATTGTTACTGGCTTTACCCGTCCGTACAGAGTGAGGAAGATTACGGGCATTATCTGATTGAAGAACTGGACGAGTTGGAGCTGCCCGAAGAAGCAAAAAAATATTTCATGTATGAGGAATACGGGCGGGACGCTGCTATCAATGACGGGGGCAGATTTACCGAGCAGGGCTATATCTACAATAACCGCAACACCTTTACACAGTGGTATGACGGGCGCGACGTGCCGGAGGAATACCGGGTAACGCCGCAGCCGTCAGTACAGGAAAAGGAACAGGCAGACCTTGACGCTTCCGCAGCCATACAAACCGCCGCCACAGAGCAGCCCCCGGTTCTCCCGATTATCCTATCTTCTGAAAAGCCCGCCGATAAAATGAAAGAGATTACCGACCGACTGGAACAGGGAATTTTAGGACTGTATGAAAGCGACCGTTACGCCGATTATCTGCGTACTATGTCAAAATTCCATGATTACAGCCTTAACAATACAATCCTTATCGCCATGCAGGGCGGCAATCTTGTGAAAGGCTATAAACAATGGGAAAAGGAATTTGACCGCCATGTAAAGCCCGGAGAAAAAGCTATCAAGATACTTGCACCGTCCCCGTTTACCGTTAAGAAACAGGTGGAAAAAATCGACCCGGACACCCAAAAGCCTGTTTTCGATAAGGACGGGAAACCTGTTACCGAGGAAAAGGAAATCAAGATACCCGCTTTTCGTGTAGTATCTGTCTTTGATATTTCACAGACCGAGGGAAAAGAACTTCCTGCCCTTACCTATGAGCTGACGGGCAACGTGGAACAATACAAGGATTTTTTCGCTGCCCTTGAAAAGACTTCCCCCTTTGCTATGGGATTTGAAGCACTAAGCGGCGGCGTAAAAGGACGCTGCAATTATGAGGAAAAGCGTATCATCATCAACGAGGGCATGGACGAATTGCAGAATATCAAGACCGCAATCCATGAAATCGCCCACGCCACGCTGCATGATACCGCCCTTGCCATGCCGGAACGCCCCGACCGCCGCACCCGCGAGGTACAGGCGGAAAGCGTCGCCTATGCTGTCTGCCAACATTACGGGCTTGATACGTCGGACTATTCTTTTGGGTATATCGCCGGGTGGAGCAGCGGAAAAGAACTTGCAGAACTGAAAGGCTCTCTTGAAACAATCCGCAGTACCGCCGCAAGTCTGATTGATACCATAGACGGACATTTTGCAGAAATCCAAAAGGCACAGGATAAGGAACAGACCACCGAACAGGCGCAGCCCGCACAGGAAGCTACCAAACAGCCCGAAGCAGAAGCAGCCACGCCGGAGCTTCCCGAAGAAACAGCCCCGGTACAGGAAAAAGAAGCACAGCCGGAACAGGCTGCACCCGCCGCCCCTTATTATCCTATCAATGAAGCTGCCGCCAAACGTGCAAAGGATATGAACAGCTTTTCCGATTATAAGCAAGGCAGCGCGACGGCTGAATACAGGCATTATGTAGATGAAGCCGTACAAATCGCAGAAAGGCAGAAACAGCGGGTAGACCCGATGTACCATGAGAAAATCGACAGCCTGCTTGACACCTATGCCCGGAAACTGGCGGCGAACATGAATAAAGGCTATGAGATTGACGCGCGTGTTCCCTCTATCCTGATTGCGGGCGGCTCTAACTTCCCCACAAGGAAGAAAGAAAAGCAGAACGCAGCCCGCGACAGCAATTACCGGGAATGGCAGGACATACAAGGGCTTCTTGATAAAATCCGCAGTACCGGCATGGGCGGTATCAGCGCAGACGACCCGCAGGCAGTACAGAAGTTAGAAAAGAAACTGGAAAGCCTTGAAAAATCACAGGAAACCATGAAAGCCGTAAACGCCTATTACCGTAAGCATAAGACCCTTGACGGCTGCCCGCATTTACCGCCGGAGGAACTGGAAAAACTGAAAGCAGACATGGCGAGCAGTTGGCATTTGGAGGACAAGCCCTTTGCGACTTGGGCGTTATCCAACAACAGCGCAGAAATCCGGCGCGTGAAAGACCGTATCAAATCCCTTTCACAGCAAAAAGAAATCGGTTTTGTAGGTTGGGAATTTGACGGCGGCAAGGTGGAAGCAAACACCGAAGCGAACCGACTGCAAATCTTCTTTGAGGATAAGCCGGACGAAGCCACGCGGGAAGCCTTAAAAAGTAATGGCTTCCGTTGGTCGCCAAAAGCCGGGGCATGGCAGCGGCAGCTTACCAGTAACGCCTACTATGCGGCTGATTATGTGAAAGCGATTGCTCCCCTTACCGGGGAAAAGCCTACCGAGTTACAGCGGGCGCATATCCGGCAGCAAAAGGTAGCTGCACAGGAACAACCCGCACAGGAGCAGCCGGAGCAGGAAGCCCCACAGGACAAAGACACCTTTTCCATTTATCAGATAAAAGGCGGGGACGAAACAAGGGACTTGCGTTTTGAGCCTTACGACCGTCTGATTGCCGCCGGACACCGGGTAGACCCGAAAAACTATGCCCTTGTCTATTCCGCACCTCTTACGCCGGGGACTTCCCTTGAAGATATTTACACCCGCTTTAATATCGACCACCCGAAAGATTTTAAGGGACACAGCCTTTCTGTTTCCGACGTAGTGGTGCTTCATCAGAACGGGCAGGACACCGCCCACTATGTAGACAGCTTCGGTTATAAGAAAGTGCCGGAATTTTTGCAGCCGGAAAACTATCTGAAAACTGCCGAGCAGACCACCGAGCAAAACTACAACATGATTGACGGGCAGATAAACAACACCCCGACCGTCGCAGAATTGGAAGCAAAGGTAAAGACAGGAGAAACCATTTCCCTTGTTGACCTTGCGGAAACTGTCAAGGCTGACAAGGAACGTGGCAAGGCAGCAAAAACGGAAAAGAAGCCCTCTATCCGGGCGCAGCTTAAAGCAGCGAAAGAACAGACACCGAAGAAACAGGCAAAACAGAAAACACAGGATTTGGAAAGGAGCTGACGCATGAATAAGTTTGAAAACGTGGATATTTTCGCTTCTCTTGACGCTATCATGCGGCAGAATACAGGATTTTTCCAAAGTGATTTTGACATTGACAAGGAGATTATCGCAAAAGCAGCGGCAAGCCCTAACAGAGAGGATAAGACGCTGCTATGGTTTTGCCGCCCGTCCGGGACGCATTGTTTTAAGGAGCGCGACGTGTTCCTAAAGGATACCGCCGCCCACAATACATGGTGTTTTTACAAAGAGCAGACCTGCGACCGCGTTCTTGCCTATGCCGTCGAGCTGACGGGCAGGGAGCGCGGGAAAATCAAAGGCAATCTTTATGAGCTTGACTATGCAAGGCAGTATGAGCGCGTTAAGGACAATGCGCTTGCCGCCGACACAGTCAAGTTGATTTATGAGCATGGGACAAGGGAGATACCCGCCGGACAGCATTTTAACGGAAATCCCGATACTTCTTTAGGGAAGTTTGAACACTTTGAAGCAGTACCCAACGACCCGGACGCGCTACAATTCCTTTTACGGGAAGAAAAGCAAAAACGGGATAAACTGACACCGGGCGACTTCAAGGAACATACCGCCGCCCTGCGTGCTGGGCTGATTGAAGCCGAAGCGCGGCGCATTGTGCAGGAAATGAAGCGCAGGGACACGCCCAATAGCCCTAATAGGACACATTTCATGGTGGAGCTGTCCCCGACATTTATGCAGCTTGCGTCCTCTAAGGACACCGACCGTCTGTTTTCCATGTTGCCCTATAAGACACTTTCCTTTTCCAAAATCGAGGGCAGACATGGAACATACGCCTTGATTGATAAAAATGAAAACCGGGGCACAGATATTCGCAGGGTGCGCCCCTCAATCCGGGCGCAGCTTGCCGCTGACAAAAGAAAAGCCGCCCCGAAAAAGGCGGCTGTAAAATCAAAAAATCACGAATTGGAGGTATGAGCATGATTAGACTGACAGTTGAAGAAACAAACCTGTTGAGCATTTACAATGAGGACGGCAAACGTGGGCTTACAGAAAACATCAACGCTGCGCTGCCGTTCATGGACGAGGATATGCGGGAACTGGCGAAACGCACCCTTGCGAAAATCGCACCTCTGACAGAAAATGAGTATGCGGAGCTTGCTATTTTCGCCGCTGATGAGGTATGACCGGGATAAAGCGGCTTACACCACCCCAAAGCCGGAAAGTCAACAGCCTTATAAAAAAGGAGTGCTGCAACTGCGATAACGGACACTGTATTTTACTGGACGACGGGGAGGAATGTGTCTGCCCGCAGCTTATTTCCTATTCGCTTCTTTGCAAATGGTTTCAGACCGCCGTATTGCCCCTTGATAAGCTGCTGTATGCAGAGCTTTTCAAGACCGAGGATAAAAAGCGTTGTACCGAGTGCGGAACTTCTTTTGCGTCCACCTCTAACAGCGTCAAATACTGCCCGGACTGCCGGAAGCGTATTACCCG
>ENA-ORLU01001719-ORLU01001719.1-human-gut-metagenome-genome-assembly--contig:-NODE-1719-length-15135-cov-3.092907_pt1 | contig 15135 bp, 20 predicted proteins | sample MGYA00243009_ERZ508833 | MGnify/ENA primary metagenome ERZ508833 (study PRJEB26277, sample SAMN04329763) | human gut metagenome | biome: human-associated habitat | host: Homo sapiens | place: USA...
GCTATGAGTACGAGCTTGTTCACGGGGCGGCGTTCGCCTTATTCAGGCCTACAACGGTCAGACTGCGCCCAAATGTCTGAGCACCCTTTCCCTCCGTGTGCCTGAGACTGCTGGAGGGGGAACACGTCCAGGGCGGAACCCATACCATGCAGCTTATTCTTAATTTTTGCGCCTGGAATCCCGGAATCCACGGCAAGGACATTTTTGTCCCCGTGGAGCCTGGGGCAGGCATAAAAGGCTACAACCAACAAGCAACCGCTGAATATCAACGAACGGCCGACGGCTGGCAGGATGTTTTTAGCCTTATTGACTACACACTGCGAGCCTTGGAGAACGCTGAATACATAGCGGATATGCGTATTCTATCCGAGAACGGCATAAAGTACGGCATGACCAGTGACAAAGAAGGCCTAGACGACTTTTACGCCTATTGGCTAGGATGGATAACATTTAGCGTACAGGGCGGCAACATTCGCAATAAACGCTACAATGATTTTTTGTAAGGAGGCTTAAAACGTGGCTAACACATATTTATATGGTGCGTATGGACATTTAGGCGAAACAGTCGCCCAAAGTGCTGTACAAGCCGGAACTACACCCGTATATGTGGGCACTGCCCCGATTAACCTTGTCCGCAATTACAAGGACGTAAAGGGCATTAACTCCCCTTTAAAATTGAATAACCTTGTGGATGCGCAAGGCAAACTGGGCATTTCCCCGGACTGGGATTGTTTCACGCTGTGCGAGGCAATGACTGCCCATTTCAATAACCCCGTGGGCAACATTGGCCCAATCTACGTTATCAACGTATTAGACCCGGACGTGCACAAAAAGAGCGAGCAGACCACTGCAAGCTTGACCTTTGTAAATGGCCGTGCAGAATTTGTGAGCGATACCATCATTCTTGATACATTCGCAATCTCTGATAAAGCAGAGGGCACCGACTACAACCTTGATTATAACTATGCTAAAAACAGCGTTGTTATTACAAGCGCTAACCCGGATGACCCACTGACCGGCTCCTTGAACGTAACATATAACGAAATTGATACATCAACCATCACGGCGGCAACCATTGTCGGCGGCATTACCGCTGGCGGCGAATACAGCGGCCTTGGCGCTCTTAAACTGCTTTACCAAGAGCAGTACCAAGTCTGCAATTTATTAGCTGCCCCTGGCTGGAGCCATGAGCCTGTTGTATATAATGCGCTTATTACAGCGGCACAGAAAATCAACGGACACTGGGACGCTTTTGTATTGGCTGATATTCCCCTGGTTGAGACCGTGGGCCGTACTAGAGGCAGCGGAACCCCAGTCGATACCATTCAAAAAGCTATTGACTGGAAAAAAGCCCACGGCTACACCAACGAACGCAGCAAGGTATTCTGGCCCCAAACCATGGACAACGCCGGGCAGGTATTCCACCTTTCCACCCTAGGCGTGGTTGAGCTTATGCGAGCTGACTACAGCCACGACAGCGTACCCATGGAAACCTGCGGCAACAAAGAAGTGCAAGGCATTAAACAATATTTTGGCGCTGAGAGCAAAAACCGAGGCTTTGACCAACAGGCGGCCAACGACCTTACAAGCAACGGCATTACAACCGTTATCGCCTGGGGTGGTAACTGGGTATTGTGGGGCGACCATACAGCAGCCTACACCTACGGCGCTGATGTAGACCCCCGTGCAATTTTCGACGTTAACATTCGTATGCTGTTCCACATTACAAACAGCTTCCAGCGTGAATGGTCCCCGAAAATTGACAAGCCCATGACCTTGCAGTTGAAAGAACGCATTTTGAACCGTGAGCAGGAGAAACTGGACGCATTGGTGGCACGTGGTGCACTGCTGGGAGAGCCTACAATTCTCTTTTTAGAGAGTGCAAACAGCACCACCGACATCATGAACGGCGACTTCCGCTGGGATATAGCAGCTACCCCTACCCCACCGCTCAAATCTGCGACCGTTTACGTTGCTTATACCGACGCTGGCTTCTCCACTTATTTTGGCGAGGACTAAAAGGGAGGTTAAAAAATGTTTATTCCAATCAAAGGCGCGGTATTGGCTAATACCGTATACAAGGACGGTGAATTGGTGGCCAAAGACGTTACAGTCACCCTCCCCACCGTCACCCATTTAACAGCCGAACATAAGGCAATGGGAAACATTGAACTGCCCATTTTGGGACAAATCGAAGCAATGGAGGCAGCCGTAACAAAAAAAGGCTATGACGCAAAGCTGGCGGCGCTGGCAATGCCCGAAGCCTCTAATCTGGAATTCCGTTTTGTGCAAGATGTTATCGACGCTGACAACGTAAGCAAGCCGGAAGGCTGCAAAGCGTTTATGCGAGTTGTGCCCAAACTGCTCCCGGGCAGTGACCTGGAGCCGGGCGCGGTAGGAGATACTCAAATCACCTTCGCTGTAACCAGATACCAGCTCATTGTAGGCGGTCAAGAAATTTGCTTGATTGACCAATTAAAAAATATCCAGCGCATCAACGGCAAAGACTTTGCCAAAAGCATCAACAGCTTACTCTAATAATACGCCCGCCTTTGCGCGGGCAAATCTTTAAGGAGAAAACAACATGAATAAAATCATTTTAAATAAACCCATTATGATCAACGCCCACGAGGTAAAAGAACTGACATACGACACCTCCGAAATCACTACCGGCCAATTTTGCGAGGCAGAGGCTAACCGTTTTGAAGCAGGCGGAAGAAATCCTGTAATGACCACATATGAATTTGACCACGGCCTCCATCTTTATTTAGGCATGGCGGCCATTATCGCGGTAAACCCTCATATTGACATCAAAGACCTGGAGCGCATCAAGGGCTATGACATGATTAAAATTGCAAGGGTAGGCAGAAATTTTATTTTGACCGGAGCGGGCGACAACTCAGGCCAAAACAGCTCCGGCGATACATCAGAGACTACTCCAGAGCCTACCACGAAAGCATTGGAGCAATCAGAAAAACACGACTAATTGACTTTTTGAAAGAATATTCTGAGGCGGTCGAGCAGACCAAAGAAGAAAACGCCCGTATGCAAAAGCAAATTGCTGCAGCTAGAGGAAGGAGGGGCAGAAAATGAACGGCAAAGTAATGGAGGCCGTAGTCCTCATCCGTGGCGTAATGAGTGAGAGCGTCAGAAAATCCGTTGCAGACGTAAATAAACAGTTGGGCTTGGTAGACAACAAAACCAAAGCCACTGCTGCCCAATACGCGGCCCTTGCTTCTGCAGCCGCAGCAGCAGCCGGAGCTATGGCCGTTACCTTTATCAAAAAAGGCAATGACTACATACGCACCATGAACGGCATCCAGGCACAGACCGGCATCACCGGCGAGCAGCTGAAAGAGTTCGGGGAAATCGCTCAAAGCGTGTACGCTTCTGGTAAAGGGGAAAACATGCAAGAAATAGCGGATGCATTAGCCAACATACAGCAAGCCAGCAAGCTATCCGGCAAAGAACTGGAGTCGGCCACAAATGCGGCTTTACTGCTCAAAGATACCTTTGCAATGGAAACCAACGAAACAACCCGAGCAGCCACGGCCTTAATGAAAAATTTTGGAGTATCCGCACAGGAAGCCTACGGCATTATTGCAGCAGGCGCACAGAACGGAGCCAACAAAAACGGCGACCTTTTGGACACCCTCAACGAATACAGCGTACACTATAAGGCTTTAGGCCTTAACGCTGACCAATTTATTACAAGCCTTATCAAAGGCGCAGAGGCTGGCAGTTTTTCCATTGATAAAGTGGGCGACGCAGTAAAAGAGTTTACTATCCGCTCAAAAGATGGCAGCAAGACTAGTGCTGAAGGCTTCGCAGCTTTAGGGCTAGACGCTGAAATCATGACAAAGGCCTTCGCAGAAGGTGGAGAAGCAGCACAAGCAGCCTTTTTCCAGACCGTGAAAGCCCTGGATAAAATGCAGGACCCAGTAAAAAAGAATGCTGCTGGCGTGGCTTTGTTCGGTACTATGTACGAGGATTTAGAGCAAGGCGTGCTCAAAACCCTAGGCAGTATGCAACAGGCCGACGTAGATGCGGCAGAAGTACTGCGAAAAATTGAATCAGTAAAATATAACGACATTGGCTATGCCATAACACAAATCGGGCGCAGTTTTGAAACGGCGCTGATACCTGCAGCAGAGGCAGCCGGGCAGGAAGTTTATAAACAAATGCCAGCCATCAAGAACAGCATAGCCCAATTAACGCCGATAGTTGCAGAGCTGGGCGCAGAATTTGCAGCAAAGCTCCCGGGTATCATCGAATTTATCACGGATGCAGCAAAGGAAAGCCTTTATTTTGCGACAATCATCAAAGATAACTGGGGCTGGATCGCACCTACAGTTAAGACATTAGCGATGCTTTTTGCAGGATTTAAGGCCATACAGCTGGTCGGATGGATTGGCGCTACAACTATCGCTTGGAAAGCTAACACCATGGCTATCTGGGCCAAAATCGCAGCCATGACCAAGGACAAGGCGGAAACATACGCCCTACAAGCACTTTACGCCAAAGATGCAGTAATCCGCGGACTTGCTACCGCCCGTACATGGGCACAAGTAGCAGCACAAGGGGCGCTCTCATTAGCAACAACCTCGTGGACTGCAATCTGCACGGCGGCAACCGTAGCAACTACAGCAATAGGATCAGCAATAGCCTTTTTGACCTCCCCTATTGGCCTTGCTATTGCAGCAATAGCGGCAATTATAGCAACTGGCGTTCTGCTATATAAAAACTGGGACACCGTGAAAATGTACGCAGGACAGCTTGGCGACTATATAGGCGGCGTATGGACAAGCATTAAGGACGGCGCAGCGAATATGGCGACCGGCATCAAAGACTTTTTTGTCAATGCTTTTGCAGCCCTGCCCGGTATTTTAAAAAGCCCTATAAACGGAGCTATCGCCTTAATTAACGGAGCTATTGCCTCTATTAACTCAATCGGCTTCACTATCCCCGACTGGGTGCCAGGACTAGGAGGTAAAGCCTTTAGTGTAAATATCCCCAACATTCCCATGCTGGCAAAGGGCGGCTTTACCGAGGGCGTAAGTATTGCTGGTGAAGCAGGCACAGAGGCGGTAATAAGCTTTGACCCTGCCTACCGTAAGCAAAACATAGGCTACCTGGCAAAGGCGGCGCAAATGCTGGGCATTGGCGACGACATGAGCCTTAATTATTACACAAATAAGATTGAGACCATGGGCGGGCAGTTAACAGCTGGCGGCGCTGTGATCAGCTACAACCTAGGCGGCCTTGTATTCTCCCCTACCGTGACAATTACAGGCGGGGACGAAAAGAAGGCTGACATTATAGAGCAGTTACGCAATTACCAAGGCGACCTGCTGGAATTGATTGAGGAGCTACTGCAAGCAAAGGAGGCAGGCGACTATGGCACAGGTGGGGTATTTTAACTATATCGCTAAGGCTGGCGATACCTGGGACAGTATAGCCTTTATGGCCTACAAAGAGGAACGCATGAGCCACTACATCATAAACGCCAACCTGCGCTATATTGATGTACTTGTATTTGAGGGCGGAGAATCCCTGCAAATCCCTATTGTAGACACGATAGAAACGCCTAAAACCCTGCCCCCGTGGCGCAGATAGGAGGACACCATGAGCATACAGGCAAGCTGGGGCGAAATGACCTGGGAAATCAGCGATAAACGGGTGGCGGCGCTGGGGACTATATCCACGGCGGCGGAAGTAAAAAGAGCCAGTGACAGCACCGAGGGACAAAGCAAGATAACAGGCATGGAGCTAGAACAGCTATCCATAAGCTACGTGACCACCTTCGAAGCAGGAGGCAATCCACGCAAAGAGTACAAAAAGTGGGAAAGCCTTATCGGCCGCTATGCTCCCCTCAGAATAGGCGGGCGCAGGTTCGGGCCGAAAAATTTTCAGTTGCGCAGTGCAGAACTTAGCGACGGCCTACTGGACAATATGGGCAGAATCCACAGAGCAAATATAAATTTGCACTTCGTGGAATACGTAGACCAGGCAAGCAACGGCGATATGCAGATTATTTACAAAGGCAAGGACATCTACCCAGACATTAGCGTCAAGGCCTGCGAACATGATATGCACGCAGAGAGCCAGGCAGACAGCCTCGTCCTACGTTTTAATGATACGAGCCACCAATGGGACGGCTGGAGCGTGGAACAGGAAAGCACCATAGAGGTTATAGAGGGAGCGGCCAGAACTGGCAAGATGTTTATTTATGACGTTACACCCCAAAATGGCACGTACACCCTAAAAGCCTTCAGCATTCCTCCCACCAGCAAGAACAGAACCAGCAAGAGCTGGCAAAAAGTTTATTTTAGGCAGCTATGCAAAGAAATCGCTGAGCGTCACGGCCTAGACTATGAGGAACACGGCGTACAAGACCAGCTTTATGCCTACGTAGTACAAAATAACCTGCCTGACTTTGTTTTTTTAGAGCAAAGGTGCAAGCTGGAAGGCTGCTCATTTTTAGTATTCGACGGCAAGCTTGTGGTATATAACGAGGCGGCGCTGGAGGCAACAAGCCCCCAAATGCTCCTGGAGCTTAACACCGACGCAGACTTTACCTACAGCGATAACACTGCCAAGAGCTACAAGGCAGCGGAAATCGTAAACGGAACACGTGTCGGCCACTATAGCGCATCCACGGAAAGTGGTAGCCGAATATTACACAAGAACATCACCATCCCCATGAACAGCGAGGCAGAGGCTAACCGCTTTGCTAAAAACCTGCTAAGGCTGGAGAACAAAAACCAGCAAACTGGGACTATTATCTGGGATATTCAAAGAGAGCTTGCTCCGGGCAGTATGCTGCAGCTAAAAACCTACGGAGTAAAGAGCTGGGACGGCTATGCTTTTATCAGCAGGCTAAGACATGACTATTTAGCCTTAAAGTCTAAGATATTTATCCGTAAACCCCTAAAATACTAAAAATCCGCCCCGTACAACGCTTTTTAATAGGCAGTGAATAGAAATACATAGGCAGACAACAAAAACGCCTTAGAAACGATTTAAACGCACAGGAGGCGAAAACATGGCTGGGACAATAGACAAGGGCTATATTAGCCGCATTTTGCCCACAACAGACTGGAACGGACATCCAAGGACGGCGGAAATTGACCCATGCACCAACAGCGGGGCCATAACCCCACCCTTGACCATACCCTGGTCCCTGCGCGGAAAGATGGGCGCGCTAAAAGTTGGCGACTGCGTGGCCTATTCCCTTTTTGATGATGGCACAGGCATTATCATTGACCGCCTGGACGGAGAATGGGAAGGAATCATTGACTACCCCACCACTACCACTGGCGACGTGATTAACGAAAAGACGGAGACCACCGTCGACCATATTACTGGCAAGGGCGGAATGGCAATCAGCGGCGGCAGCGGTGCGACAGTTGACGGCAAAGTGGCAACTACCGGCGATGTAGTAGCCGGCGGCATCAGCCTGCAGAACCACACCCACACTGCTCCCCATGGCGAAACCAGCGGGGCGCATTAACAGAGCACTTTACTTTTTTACGATTTTTTGCTGTCTACTTGACTAAAAAAAGTAAAGTTGGCAACAGTTTTTTAGCAAAAAGTCAAGTAAGGAGAAAATATGAGTATACAAGCAAGCTGGCTCGACAAAAAGTGGACTATTGACGGCAACGGCATAACGGCTCTGGACAATATATCCATGAGGCGCGAGCTAGATGTTGAGGAGAACGAAGCAAAGGATGGCAAGAACCCGACCAATACAAAGGGATATAAACCCCAGAGCTTGACCACTACTCACAAAGTAGGCTTTTCAGTTGGCACAGATCCTGCGCGTGAATTTGACAGCTGGAAAAAACGATGCGGCAAGCGTGCAGGCTTTCACGTTAACGGGACAAGGTTCGGACCGCCCGTGCTAGTACTTGATAAGGTAGAATTTACGGCAAGCAGAATCAGCAACGCCGGGCGAATCCTAAGCGGCGAAATAACTCTGACCTTTTCCGAGGACGTGAACAAAGCAGCCGCACCAGCGGCGGCTATTGAATTATTTGTAGATGATACAACGCCCCTCGGAGCTGCCCCTGGCTATAATCCTAACGGCCAAAAAGCAAGCAAGAGTGCCTACGATGTAGGCCCCTCAAAAAGCGCAGCGGCGGCTAAAAGTTAGAATCCTGAGAAAATCCCGAGAAAGGAGACAGCAAACCATGAAAAACACAGTAACCGCACAATAAAAATCCCGAGAAAATCACGAGAACGGAGGGCAGACCATGAAAGCAAGCGGAAACGGTGCTCCTGCTCAATGCGTGGCGAACTTGCTGCGTATTGTACGCGGGGAAGTACCCTACGAACGGCTAAAAGGCCTTGACGCACGGCTTATTGACAGCCCCAGCAGCTCAGCAGAGGCAGAACTAATCGCAGACGCTGAATGGCTGCTAGAAAACTATGAGCCACGTGTAAGCCTGGACAGCCTAAACCTAGAGGAAGCCCTAGCAGCAGCCGGACATTTTAACATCAAGACACAAACAAGCTAAAGGAGGCGGCAAAGTTGGCAGAAATAGAATTCATGGACATATCGGCGGCGGAAATCGTTAAAAAGCTGATAACTGGCGTCGAAGAAAAGCTCAGCGAACCGCTCTACCCTGGCGACGAAAGGCGTTTATTTTTGGAGGCGCTGGCTCCCGTTATGGTGCAAATCATCAACGAAGCAAACGACGCTAGCAAGCAGCGCCTTTTGAGGTATGCGAGAAATGACACCTTGGACGCTTTAGGCGAACGCATGAATGTAGACCGCCTGCAGGCTACACCAGCCAAAACAATACTGCGCTTTAGCCTAGCGGTAGAGCGTAACCGTAGCACCTTCATCCCACAAGGCACAAGAGCAACGGCGGACGGCAGCGCACACTTTGCGACTACGGCGGCGGTAACAATCCCAGCAGGAGAACTGACCGCTGACGTATCAGCACTATGCACCACGCCTGGAGCAGCCTATAACGGCTATGCAATAGGTGCAATAAGTACCATGACCGATATTATCCCCTACGTGGCCGGCGTTACAAATTTAGACACCAGCCACGATGGAGACGACGGAGAGCCACAGGACAGCGGCGGCGACGGCGATACCCGTTACCGGGAGCGTATACGCCTTGCACCTGCAAAATTATCTACAGCAGGCCCCGAGGCGGCCTACGTGTACCACGCAATGAGTGCCTCCCCTCTTATTACAGATGTAAAACCATTAAACGATCATGAGGCTGGCACTGTTGAGCTAATCATCATGACCGAAAACGGAACGCCTAGCGAGGACGTACTCGAAGCCGTAAAAGCAACCTGCAATGCCAAAAACATAAGGCCGCTCAATGATAAATTAATCGTAAACGGCCCGGAGCGTATGCAATATGATATTGAGTTGAAATACTACACCACAGCGGAAAATGAGGCGGCGGCCGTGGCAACTATTGAAGCGGACGGCGGCGCTCTTGACCAGTTCAACGAATGGCAGCAGCTAAAAATCGGCAGGGATATAAACCCCGACAAACTGCGTGCTTTTTGCCTAGCACCGGCAAGCGGTACAGGAGCCTTACGCCTAGACATTGTAAAGCCAGCATTTAAGACTTTAACAGAACGTCAACTGGCGGAATTTAGCGGAAACTTGACCGTTACGCACGAGGTAACAGAAGAATGAGGAACGCAGATATAACAAAATTTATCCCTTTGTTCATGCGGGACGACGCTTTTGTGGCTGAATTAGCAGCGGCTATCAATGACATAATGGTTCATACCGACATCAACAAGCTCAAGACATGGGACCAACTGGACAAGCTGACCCACGAGGAGCTGGACGACCTAGCCTGGGAGCTTCACGTCTTATGGTATAACGCAGCTGGCACGCTGGAGCAGAAAAGGGAGCAAATACGCACGTCAGATGACGTATGGCGAACCCTGGGCACAAGGCACGCTGTAGAGGTAGTAATCGGGCAGCTGTTCGGTAGTGGCCAGCTGGAGGAATTCTGGGAATATGAGGGTGGCAAGCCCCACCATTTTAGAATTTCCCTAGGTACTCCCGGCGTATTGACTGAGGCAGGAGAAAAAGAGTTCCGCCGTGTGCTGGAAATTGTAAAGCGGAAAAGCCAGATACTAGACGCTATCCGTCTTGTACTATCCCAAAGATTTAATACGTATATAGCAACCATCAGCCACGATATAACGACAGAAACCCACGCTATAAAAGTAAACCTTGATAATGAATTTATCGGGCCTAACATTTATACCGGCATGGGCGTTATGGATAGTACAAACGAAATACATCGGTGGCCGTCTTAATTTTTTACGGAGGTTAAACAATGGCAACATTTACTCTAAACAGTATTACAGTACAGGGCTTAAATATTATAGCCAAACTTGTAGCAGGTTCTACATTGGAATTTACCCGAATCGCAGTCGGTGACGGAGCTATGCCTTCAGACAAAACACCGCTGACCGTTACCGACTTATCCAACCGTCTTTTTGATGTACCCATCAACAGGGTAGAAAGCGACGGCAACCAGGAAGCGACTGTATCCGGCATTTTTGATAACAAAGGCCTTGAAACAGGCTTTTTCTACCGCGAGCTTGGCCTTTTTGCCAAAGACCCGACAACAAAACAAGAAGTGCTTTACTGCTACGGCAATGCGGCGGCGGATGCCGAGTGGATACCACCCAGCGGTGCCAGCTCAATCATTGAAAAGCAAGTAAAAATCGTTACCCTTGTAGGCAACGCCGAAAAGGTAACGGCGCAAATCAAATCGGGAATTTACCCGACCATCGACCAGGTGCAGGCATGGCTTAATAACAAGTACGACAAGACAGGCGGCCCGATTAGCGGCGACGTACAAATCAGCGGTGAGGCAACTATTGCTAATGGCCTTGACGTTGACGGCGGGGCGGTAGTAGATACTATTACCGTAGAAGGCACTACAACGCTAAACGGGGCAACAACGGCTACCGAGAAGCTCACAGCAAACGGAGGCATTGACACTAACGCGCTCATGGTAGGCGGTGATTTAACGGCAAACGGCGTGGCAACCATCGGAAGCACCCTGCAAGTTAAAACCGCTAAAAAAACGTCTAAGGCTATTGAAATTGTAGACGGCGACGCATCGGCGGGCGGCTTCTACATTTACGGTCATGGTGGCCTTACTGGCTTAGGCTCTGGAGCTTCACTCCAAAATGTGAAAAATGGCCTAAATACCGACTTCGGAGGACGTGACAGCACCTACAAGGCGACATTCATCACAGCAGAAAAAGAAATTTATCTCGTATCAAATGCCGCGAGTTACGGAAGCCGCCTCGTGCACGCATTGACACACGCAGGCCTTGACGCTATTGCTCATAACTACACTAAGGGCCAGAGCGGCATCGGCGCGGAAACTCATATCTCACTCAACGATAAAGGCGGCTATATGACTGGCAATCGTATTGCGGCTGTTGAGCTGAAAGGTGGTGCCACGGGTAATCAAGGCGTTTATCTCCGTGCCTACAAAAATGCTGCAGGCAGCAGTGAGCAGGGCACAATTTCTATTGCTTTCGACTGGGCAAAAAATCTATTTGTTACGTCCGCCCCTACCCCACCGCATACCGACAAATCAACGCAAATTGCAACAACGGCATGGGTGAAAGATTTAATTGCAACTACAAGCGAATACGGCTTGATGAAGGTAGCCACACCCGAAACAGCTATCGACCCCGACGAGAACGATGTAGCCATTACCCCTGCTGTATATCATGACGTATCAGATTTTAGACACAAGGGAACGGCTTACAGTTTAGGCGACAAAGTAGAATGTATGTTTAATCATGAGTTATTCCTGGAATGCACTAAAGCAGGTACTACCGCCAGCACCCCACTAGACACACGCAACGTAAAGCATGGGCAGGTATTAACCGATGGCGGCGTTCAATGGACAGTAAGAACGCACATCAAGAGCGTAAACGGCGTTGTAGCTGGGGCGAATGGTGACGTTACTATTGTAATACCCGAACCAGACCTTAGTAAGTATGTACCTACTTCCGATGTCGGAAATGCTGCGAATAAAATACCAAAGTATAACGACAACGGTCACTTGGTACTCCCTAACGGCGCTGAATTTTGGATTGAGTAGGTGATATTATGGCTGAATTAGCAAAGAAATTGCATTTAAAAAAGGGAACTACCGAACACCTTGCCAAAGCCTATTCCACGACCGCAGAGGCAGGCGCAGAGTATATCACTAATGAAATTGACGGGGTGACAGCTTATGTGCCTATAGGAGCTACAAATGACAGCAGAGCGACCATGGGCAGAGAAAAAAAGTCGGGTGATGGGTAAACCGCCGTATACTGAAAAAAGTTGGACGACAGCAGGAACTTATACCTTTACCGTTCCGCAAGGTGTAACACGTATAAGAGTAGCTGTATGCGGTGGGGGTAGTGGCAGTTTAAGTTGGAATTTTAAAAATGGACCGATAAATATCTCTGATGGTGGGCAATCTTCATTCGGAGACCTAATAACTGCTACTGGAGCAAAAGCACCTAAAATAAACGCTCGGTATGATGATGGTAGAGAATTTTGGGATTTAATTGAAGCTATTGCTAGTGTAGGGGGAACTCCTAATGGAAGAAACGGTACTGTAATGAGCCACGCTACTGAGTCAGCCAAAGGAGCAGATGGACACGCTCTAAGCTTTGCAAATAACGTAGGTTTATATGGAGCAGGTGGTTCTTATGAGGGCGGTTTTGAATTTTGGTGGGACACTCATTATTTATCTGGAGGTAGTGGAGGTTATAACAGCGGTTATGTATCAGTAACTCCAACTGCTACCTATTCAATAAAAGTTGGTAGTGGTTCTAATGGTTATGACCATAAAGGCAAAAACCAAGCGAAGGCTGGCAATTCTGGTTTTGTTCTTATTGCTTATGGAGGTGACATATAATGAAAAATCGTTTCGCACAGCCATTATACGGCAAGATTATTTATATCTATGAAACTAATTTAACTATGGAGCAGTTACCTACAATTTTCAGCCCGTCTACATATTGGATTGATGTAACAGGCATTGACTGCGAAGTAGGTTATTTAGTTGACTTCAAAGAAGGTGCAGGACTTGTTTTAACTCCGCCACCCAATCCCGAATACACCTTTGACGAGTTAAAAGCACAGAAGCTAGAACTCGTTGACGCATGGACAGCAGCCAAAATTACAGGGGGCTTTATTTCAGAGTGTAGCGGCGAACGTGTACGCTATGACAGCGACAAAGATACGCAGCTAACTATGCAAGGAATTGCCTTAAACGTAGACACAGCTCTATTTACTGAAAAATATCCAAATGGTTGCCCCGTGCGTGGGTATGCTGAGGGTGCAACCACCAAAAGCGTTTTTATGCTTACACCCGAACAAGTCATGCGCTGGCAGGCTGACCTATCTATCCATATTGGTGATTGTAAGGTAGCAGGCTGGCAGAAACAGGCGGAGGTACAGGCAGCACAAAGCAAAGAGGAATTAGAAGCAATTATTTTAAACTAGGAGGCGCACGCATGGATCAACTGCAAACGCATTGGATCACCATATTAACCCTACTCGTCAACTGCGGCGTATTTAAGTATTTATATAATTTTCTAAAAGAGTATAAGGAGCGAGACGCAGCACGAGACGACGCTACACGCAGCTTGCTACGTACAGAAATCATAAATATCTGCCACAAGGCAGAGGAAAAAGGCTACTTGCCTATTTATAACCTAGAAAACCTTAACGATATGTTTAGAGCCTACAAAGCCCTAGGGGGTAACGGAGCTATTGGCGAACTGTATAACCACGTTAAAAACTTCCCCCATAACATCCCGGACTGTAAAAAGTGAGGAGGTGCACCAATGGACGAAAATCCTAAATTCAGTCTAAAAGATGGCCTCAGCATTGATGAGGCTAAGGTGTCGGCGCTTATATTATGCACCATATTAGATTTTTTATTTATCATGTGGCGCATCCAAACAACCGGAGATGTAACCGACAATCATTTATATATTTTTCAAACACTTATAGCAGCCGTAGCCGGCGTTAACATTGCCGATAAACTAGGAGGCATCTTCAAAAAGAAAGGATTTTAACAGCATGATTATACGTGAATTATTGGCACACCCTAGCAATTATACAGCCACGGGCAGCCGTCCGATTAAATATATTGTTATCCATTACACGGCCAACGACGGAGACACAGCACAGGGCAACTGCAATTACTTCCGCGGGGCAAACCGTCAAGCGTCCGCCCATTATTTTGTAGATGAGGCGGAAATCTGGCGCAGCGTGCAGGATGGCGACAAGGCCTGGCATTGTGGCGGCGATGAGTATTTCCACCCCTACTGCCGCAATACCAACGCCCTAGGCATTGAACTCTGCAGCCGTAAGGACAGCAGCGGCAAGTATTATTTTAAGCCGGCAACCGTAGCCCGTGCCATTGAGCTAGTAAAGGCAAAAATGACCGAATACGGCATCCCAGCGGCTAACGTAATCCGTCATTATGACGTTACGCATAAAATCTGCCCTGCCCCCTTTGTATATGACGATGCGGCATGGGAGGCGTTCAAGTTAGCGCTAACAGAACAGGAGGACGACAATATGGTAAAATATCAGACTATTAACGACGTACCAGAGTGGGCACGCCCTACCCTGCAAAAATTGATTAACAAAAAAGCCTTGGGCGGCGACGGCAACGGCAATATCAACGTAACAGAAGACTTCTGCAGAACCATGGTCGTATTAGACCGTTTAGGCAAGCTTTAAGGAGGTACAACATCATGGAAAAAATCAAAATTATTATCAACGACATTAAAAATACTATCAAAACCCCAACTTTTTGGTACGGTGCGGCTTTTGGCGGCGTACTAATTGGCTTTATTACCTGGAATGATACCCTGTTAAAATGATGGACAGCCGTATAATTAAATTTGCAGTCTGCCTGCTGCTATTTGCTGCAGGTTACGGCTTGCGTGGCTGGCTGCATACCTGCCCCTCCCCTGCCCCGGAAATCGTGACAAAAGTCGAATACCTGGATAGGGTGCAAACAGAAATCGCCTACGTACCTAAAGAAACCATCATCTACAAGGACGGAAGCAAGGAACAGGAAAAGACCGATATAGACA
>ENA-ORLU01001720-ORLU01001720.1-human-gut-metagenome-genome-assembly--contig:-NODE-1720-length-15121-cov-2.888394_pt1 | contig 15121 bp, 9 predicted proteins | sample MGYA00243009_ERZ508833 | MGnify/ENA primary metagenome ERZ508833 (study PRJEB26277, sample SAMN04329763) | human gut metagenome | biome: human-associated habitat | host: Homo sapiens | place: USA...
TCGTTTGGATAAAAACCGGTTAGCGCAGATTCTCACTAACTTTGTAACTAATGCTATCAAATATACCTCCAAAGGAATGATTGAAATGGGGTATGAAAAGATAGACGGAAATATTCGTCTTTACGTTCGCGATACAGGTATTGGTATACCGGAAGATAAAAAAGACAAGGTGTTCCATCGTTTTGAGAAACTGGATGAATTTGCACAGGGAACCGGACTGGGACTGTCCATTTGTAAAGCTATCGTTGAGGCTTGTGGGGGAGAAATAGGATTCGAGTCTGAATATGAAAAAGGTTCTTTCTTCTGGGCGGTTTTGCCTTGTCGGTTTGAATCGGCTGCCGGTGGAGCGGAATCTTCCCGACAGAATCGTGGAAAGGGCATGGAGAAGGAGAAAGGGCTTTCTCTTGTTTCCGAAGATACTGTGAAACTTAAGAAGAAGGTGCTTGTAGTGGAAGATATTCAGAGTAACTTTTTCCTCGTATCTTCTATCTTGAAAAACCGGTATCAGTTATTGCATGCTCCGAATGGGCAGAAAGCTGTTGAAATTGTCCGGACTCAACCGGTAGCCCTTGTGCTGATGGATATGAAGATGCCGGTCATGGACGGACGTACTGCGACTGCCGAGATTCGTAAGTTCAATACTCAGATTCCTATTATCGCCTTGACTGCTCATGCTTTTGACGCAGACCGGGTGGCGGCTCTGAAAGTGGGTTGCGATGATTATCTGGTGAAACCGATTAATGGGGCGAAGCTGATGCAGACTTTGAAAGAATACGGCTGTTGAAGTGAATCAGATTAAAAATGTGCTGACCTGAAAAAATGTATATTTTCTCCTTGTAGATTTTTATATATCAATCGCTTGTTCATAGTGAAAGGAAAAACGTCCGGAATTTGGGATGAATGTATATTATTAGAGAATAGATGCAATATTCTCTTAGTTAACTGTATATATATGTAATTTGAAGATGTGTTTTTGTTCGGGAAGCTCTGTGCCAAGCGAATTTATTTTTCCTATAATCTTAAAAATGGAACATTTTTCCATAACTGGCAAATCTTATATAGCAGGCAATGAGAATTGTAATGTCGAAAAAGAATAGCTTGAATGGAACTATATTCCATAGGATATGTTATCTTTGCTATAAAAATAGAATATCATGTCCAGATATGTCAAGGATCGCACGCTTTATTATGTTTGTCGTGCAGTGAGCCGGCAGATTGAATCGCCTTCCTCAAAAGAAGTTCCTGTTCCGGAAGAACCGATGACTGCAAGAGAACCACTTGTTGCGTATGGGAAACAGTATAGATTACCTACTATATATGGAATCTTTCTAATGAATTTCAAAGAGGAAAATTTAGAGGCGAAGTTCCGTACGGATACGGTTCTTTCTGACCGTGATACAGGGAAAATTATTAATCCGCATCTCCGGCAAATTTATTTGCAATTTCCTTATTTTACTAAGGATCTATCGGACTGCCATACATTATATGATAAATTAATTTATGCACTGAAGAATATGAGCAATTGGAATAGAATGCCGGATGCTTTGAAAGAACAAGTGTTTGAACATCTGGCGAGATTGGCAGCAGTTGCCGATCTTTCGGAAGAAAATCGTATCGCTTATGATAAGGCATTAGATCGATATAGAGTCAATCAAATCGTAGAGGAGGATGAACGGCGTAAAAACGAAGAGATGCGGAGAAAAGCGGCTGAAGAAGGGATGAAAGAAGGGCTAAAGGAAGGGATAAGAGAAGGAATAAAGGAAGGAATGGAGAAAGGGATGGAGAAAGGAGAGCAAAAGAAGCAAATTGAAATTGCTCGAAAGATGAGGGAGGACGGAATATCCATTGATACAATTATCAAATACACGGGTCTTCAATCTTCTGATATAGAAAACCTATAATATATCTTCGTAGGAAAATTGTTGTAGTTATATTAGGATAAAATATAAAAGAGGCGGGAATATTCAGGAATGAATACTTCCGCTTTCTTTTTTTGATTCGTAAGATGTCCAACAATGTCTATGATGTTTAGATATATCGATGAAATGGACGATTTTAGACAAATTTGGAAGAATCGTAGCTAAAATAGAACATTCTTTGCCTTTAATATAGCCTACATTTGTGATCGTGATTGTCAAAAGGGACAGCACAATTATTAAATAAAGCTAATCTTAATTATTAAATTTATGAGAAACAAATTCCTATTTCTTTGTCTCCTCCTTTTGGGAACGTTGACAGCTTGTAAAGACACAAAATGGGTAGACGTTCCAACTGGTACTCCTCCTGAAGGTGCAATCACAGGAAAACCTGGTGAACCGGAAGAACCGGATGATCCTTCTGTAAAATCATTCATTAATTGCTCTTACATTCGGGGGGATTTTTTTGAAATAAACCGTATTTCGGCAGCCAGTATGGGTGCTTGTACAGATTTGATTTATTTGGCAGCGCGTCCTTATGCAAATGGTGAGGTAGCTTTTGAATTGCCGTTGAATGATGCGACGATGACAAACGTATCTCATACAGGCACTTTTCAAGGTCGTAATGGAGTGGTTAAATTTGAAGGAACAAGTCTTATGAATGGCGGTGATGGATTACTTCACTCTGCTGATGGAGCCTTTAATAAATTCACCTTTGGTACCTATATATATATAAGTGAATGGGTGGACGGAGCTTTTCTCTTTAAGAAAATGGATGGAAACTCCACGATTATTGCTTTTCAAATGGGTGCGACAGCTAATAGTTTGAAACTGTCTATTGGAAGTTCGGTTGCAACCGTTACCACTCCTGATCTGGCAACAGGCTGGCACTATATTGGGCTGACTTATGAACAGGGAACGGCGAAACTTTATGTGGATACAAACAATACTGCAATAAGTTTTGTAGGTGCTCTCCCTAATGAAGTACCTAATACACGTACTGATTTTTTGATTGGAGATAAATTTAAAGGTTATTTAGATGAAACTTTTGTAAGCAGTCTGGTAGTAGGTACATCAGGTAGAAATCCTATCACCTTTGACAATTGGAATAATTCCAAAATACTTGCTTACTGGAAATACGATGATGCCACGAAACCTGGCAAGGATTCACATTCCTGGCTGGGGCGTTTGAATAATATACGTACCGCTTTACAGGGACAACAGGGAGATAGAAGATTGCGCTTGGGCATTGCCGGTGGAGAATGGAAAAAGATGATGGCTGATGCCACTGCTCGCACAAGATTTGCTTCCGAGGTGAAGAAGATTATCGAACAATATGATTTTGATGGAGTTGATTTTGATTTTGAATGGCCTACAAATACGAATGAATTTAATAATTATAGTGCAACAGTTATCCAAATGCGTTCTACATTAGGAAAGTATGTTTACTTCACTGCGTCTTTGCATCCGGTTTCTTTTAAAATATCTCCGGAAGCTATTGATGCACTGGATTTTATCTCTTATCAATGTTATGGCCCTGCAGTGATGCGTTTTCCTTATGAGCAATTTGTAAAAGATGGAGAAGCAGCTGTGGCATATGGAATCCCTAAGAATAAGCTGGTGATGGGAGTGCCTTTCTATGGTTCTACGGGTAGTCTGATTGCTGCCTATTATGATTTCGTGAATGACGGTCTGGCTACTACGATTGAGGATACATATACATATAAAGGAAATACATATACTTTCAACAGTGTAGAAACGATTCGCAAGAAAGCGAGATATGTGTGTGAAGAAGGCTTTGCAGGTATTATGAGTTGGGATTTGGCAACGGATATTGACGTAACCAATAATAAGTCTTTGTTGAAGGCCATAAAAGAAGAGTTTGAATATTATGCGAATCCGACGGAATAAAAGAGAATCTAAATTAATCAAATACAATATTATGGAAAAAAAGAAGTTCATGCGAGTACAGAAATTTTTGATTCTGTTTCTGATACTCCTGCTATCCTTTCCTTTGAGTGCGTTGGCACAGCAACAAATGATAAAAGGACAAGTGGTAGATGATAAAGGTGAAACCATTATCGGTGCCACAGTGATGGTGAAAGTTCTAAAGATGGGACGCTGACTGACATTGACGGTAACTTTTCCGTGAAAGGGAAAGTAGGTAACACATTGGTTATTTCTTATGTCGGTTTTACTCCCCTTGAAATAAAGGTGACAAAAGCAGAAGGCAACCGATTTACGTTAAAAGAGGATACAAAAGTCTTGGATGAAGTGGTAGTAGTAGGTATGGATAAACAGAAACGAAGCACCATTACGGCGGCGGTGGCTACTGTAGGTTCCGATGCTATTGTCAACCGTCCGGTTACTGACCTCACGAGTGCCCTTCAGGGTAATGTAGCCGGTTTAAACTTCTCTTCTGATGCGGTTGCTAATGGGGTAGGCGGTGAGACCGGTGCCGAAATTAAATTCAATATTCGTGGTATCGGTTCTATCAATGGAGGCGAACCTTATGTATTGGTAGACGGAGTGGAGCGAAGTTTGCAGAATGTGAATCCTGCCGACATCGAAACCATCAGTGTATTGAAAGATGCTTCTGCTGCTGCCGTTTATGGTGCACGTGCCGCCTATGGTGTGGTTATCGTCACTACCAAAAGTGGTAAAAAGGAAAAAACACGTATATCATACAGTGGTACTGTAGGATTCAGTTCTCCTATTAATATGCCCCAAATGATGAATTCTATTGAATTTGCCAATTATCTGAACGAACGAGATGATAACGATGGAGTAAAACACTCGATTCCTGATGCGCTCATCGAAAAGATGCAGGGCTTTATGGAGAATCCTTATTCGGAAAAGTTCCCGGGCATAGGACCTAATGCGGACGGTACCGGTTGGGCAGGTTCTAAAGATGCTGTGTATGCCAATACCGACTGGTATGATTACTACTTTAAAAAAGCTTCCATCCGTCATTCTCATAATCTGAGCGTAACGGGAGGTTCTGATAAATTTAATTATTACGTAGGTTTGGGATATATTTACCAGGAAGGATTACTGGATCAAGTGGACGATAACTTGAGTAAGTACAATGTAAACTCGAAGTTTCAGATCCGAGCCAATAAATGGTTGAAGTTTAATTTCAATAATAACCTTTCGCTGAATATACTGAAGCGTCCGATGGCTAACCAGACCATTTTTTATGGAACTATCGGAAGCAGCTTTCCGAATTCTCCTACCCATCTTCCTGTAAAGTCGGAATATAATGACAATTCCGAATACCGTTATCTGAAACAATCGCATTATGTGCAGAACAGAATTTCTGATGCGATGTCGTTTGCCACTACGATTACTCCGCTGGAAGGTTGGGATATTGTAGGTGAAATGAAAGTACGCTTCGATGTGGAAAACAATGACTTCAAACGCGGATATCCCACTGCTGAAAAGCCTGACGGAACGTTGGATATAAGTAAGGGAACCAAGCAGGGGTATCAATATCCGGGCATGAACTGGAAAAACTCTAATTGGGGCTCTTATACACGCGGTAATACTTTCAACTACTACCTGTCTCCAAACGTATCGTCATCCTACACACATGCTTGGGGCGACCACTTCTTTAAGGCGATGGCGGGTTTCCAGATGGAACTGCAAGAAAATTCGAATGGTTATACTTATAAAGACGGATTGCTGACTAGTGATATATTCTCTTTTGTGAATGCTAACGGGCAAGTATTGGCAGGTGAAGACCGGACACATTGGGCTACAATGGGTATGTACGCTAAACTGAATTGGAATTACAAGGAGATTTATTTTCTGGAATTCAGTGGACGTTATGACGGTTCTTCCCGTTTTGCTCCGGGAAATCGCTGGGGATTGTTCCCTTCTTTCTCAGCCGGTTATGACATTTCTCGTACCGACTATTTCAAAGCTTTGAATCTGCCGGTTTCTCAATTGAAAGTACGTGTTTCTTACGGTCGCTTGGGTAATCAGAACGGAGCGGGACTCTACGATTACCTCGGGATTCAGAGTTTGACCTCCGATTCACCCAATGCTTGGCTGTTGCCCGGTGTGCAAGCTACTCCTCAAAAAGGAACTTTAGCCACTACGCCTAAGATGATTAGTTCGTATATTACGTGGGAGAAGGTGGATAATGCCAACTTAGGTATCGACTTGATGTTGTTGGATAACCGACTGTCTATTACTGCCGATATTTATCAGCGTACCACGCGCGACATGATTGGACCTGCTGAAGCTATTCCGAATCTCGGAGGTATTAGTACGGATGACCGTGCGAAGGTCAATAACGCTACTTTACGTAATCGTGGTTGGGAATTGTCTGTAAACTGGCAGGACCAGTTGAAATGTGGTTTTAGCTATGGCATAGGATTCAATGTATTCAATTACAAAGCTGTTGTCACCAAATATAATAATCCGGAGGGGTTGATATACAACAATCATACCGGTTTGGCAACTAATAAAGGATATTATGAAGGAATGGACATAGGTGAGATTTGGGGATATGAAGCGAATGATCTTTTTCTGTCCAATCGCGAAGTGGATGCATACCTCAGACAAGTAGATCTTAGTTTCTTTAAGTCCGGTGACAAGTGGCAACGAGGCGACTTGAAATACATTGATTCCGACGGTGACGGTAAAGTGGATCCGGGTAAGGGTACATTGGCCGACCATGGTGATTTGAAAATTATCGGTAATGCCACTCCCAAATACAGTTTCGGTATCAATCTAAACGTAGGATATAAGGGATTTGAAATATCCACTTTGCTGCAAGGAGTTGCCAAGAGAGATTTCCCGATGGCCGCCAGTACTTACCTATTCGGTGGTAAAGAATGGTTCAAGGAGCATCTCGATTATTTCAGTCCCGAGAATCCCAATGGATATCTACCTCGACTGACGACCGATGCCCAGACAACGAATGCCAATACGGGATACAATACTACCCGCTATATGCTGAATGCGGCATATATGCGTATGAAGAACTTGACAGTATCCTATACTTTTAAGCCTCAATTGTTGAAGAATATTGGACTAAGTAACTTGAAAGTATACTTTACATGCGATAACCTGTTTACCATCAGTAAACTGCCGAATCAGTTTGATCCGGAAACCCTTAATCAGGTGAACGCGTGGGCAGGCGGAAGTAATGCGGCTGCTCCGGGACTTACCTCGGCTCAAAATCAGAATGGTAACGGAAAGGTGTATCCGATGAACCGTAATTTCGTGTTTGGACTTGATTTTACATTTTAATTAAAGAGGAACGCTATCATGAAAAATAAAATAATTATCCTGACTGTTTTTGCAGGCTTACTGTTGTCGGCGTGTTCCGACTATTTGGACCGTAAACCCTATACGCAGCCTAACAATGAAGATTTCTTGAAAACCAGAGAGAATGTAGAGAGCTATATAAATAATTTGTATACTTCTCTACCGGCTCCGGCTCAATATGGTATTGGTGTCAGAGGAGAAGAGGTGAACAGTGACAATATCCTTTCGGAAAAGTATGATATGCGCCTGAATGGAGAGAATAATCAATTCAGTGGTTCTGACGATTGGAATAAAGGCTATAAAAACTTGCGTATGGTGAATTACTTTTTCCATTATTACGCAGTTTCCGAGGTGGACGAGACGGACGAAGTGCTTTCATTGAGAGGGGAAGCGTATTTCTTCCGTGCTTATTGGCACTTCTATCTGCTCACACGTTTTGGTAATATTCCCATTATGGATGACTTCTGGGATGGCAATGCTACGTTGGGCGGTTTGCAAATTCCGGCGACAAAACGTGCGGATGCAGCCCGTTTCATCCTGAACGATTTGAAAGCGGCTATTGGGTTGATACCGGAGGCTCGTGCTAATTTACATTCCCGCAGTAAATACAGTGGATTGCGTGTCAACAGAGAAACGGCCATGATTCTGGCTATGCGAGTTGCTTTGTACGAAGGTTCGTGGGAGAAGTATCACAAAGGAACTGATTTTGCAACGGAAGATAACTCTGAAGAGTTTTTTAAGGAAGTGATGAACTGGGGAGATCAATATTTGTTCCCGGTCGGACTGACTTTGCATATGACAGCAACCAATCCGAAAGCTACCAATATAGATGACGCTTTTTCGGAGCTATTCAATTCAAACGATCTTTCCAACATTAGCGAAGTGACTTTTTGGAAAAAATATTCAATAGCTGATGGCGTGTTCAATACCGTTACTCAACAGCTTAGCGGTGGAGTAACAGATAATGTGAAGCCTTCGGGACTATCCAAGTCTTTGGTGGATAACTTTCTGAATGTGGATGGTACGCCGGTTGACCCAACCGATGAAAAGTATAAGGACTTTAATGAGGTATTTAAAGATCGTGACGGAAGACTTTTGGCCATGGTGATGCATACCGGTTGTAAGTTCAAATCTAATAGCTTGATGAATGTGAGAGCGTATGACGAGACAGGTACCGAAGAAGAACAAAAGGAAAAGAATAAAGATATTTCATCTCCGCGCTTGAATGGGGATGGTATTTACAAGAACGTGACCGGGTTCCATACTCGCCTTGGCATTGATACGACCTATGTAACCGGCAATTGTGAAACGGCTCATGTCATGTTCCGCTATGCCGAAGGATTGCTTTGTTATGCTGAAGCTGCCGCCGAATTGGGGCTGTATAACGATGGCGTGGCAGAGAAAACATTGAAGCCATTGCGTCAAAGAGCCGGTGTGGCCTATGTTACTCCGGCGGCTGATCCTCACTTCCCTTTCCAAGGCCTGCCGCCGGCAGTGCAGGAGGTACGTCGGGAAAGACGCTCAGAGCTATCTCTGCAAGGTTTTCGTTTGGATGACCTGATGCGTTGGAGGGTAGCCGGAACGTTGAAAGGTGTGGAAGGACGCGGACGTGGAGCTTATCTGGGCAAAGACGGTGTACTTTATCTGAGCTTTTCGCCTACATTGCGGAAAGAAGGACTGAATCATGTACTGACAGATAATGAAGGATGGATGGATCCGTTGAAAGAGTACTTGCCTGAAGGCTACAAGTTTAATGAAGATCGTGATTACTTGTTACCCATACCACCGGATGAAATCCAGATGGACCATGAGCTGAATCAGAATCCGGGATGGCCGACTAAGTAAGGGAACTGAATAAAATTCATTTATGATAATTAGATAGATAAAGATATGAAGAACATATTATATAAAATATTTCCGATATGCTTGTTGACCATGGGGTTGACTGGGTGTGAGGAAGAAACGAAATACCGCCCTCTGCCGGAAATCGTGCCATTAACGATGAGCATCAATGACAACGCATTTGCGATGGGAGAACACTTGAAAGTGAATATTAATGTAGAACCGGATGCTGATGGCAAGGAGGTTGTAGCAAATGAAGATTTTGATATTTACTTTACGGCGAAAGCCGGAACGGAGGATGCTTCGAATGTATTCGAACAGTTCAATGGAATCGTTACTTTTCCGAAGGGGGAGAAACAGATTCAGGTGGATTTTCCGATAAAGGCATCCGGACTGACGGGTAGTACTGCTATAAACTTTACGGCTTTTGCCCGTGGTTATAAGATGGAAGGCTCCAGTCAGGTAATTAAGGTTTCCGATTATTATCGGATAATGGCATCATTGGAGAACAATGCGGAGAATGTAGTAATGGAAGGTGGTAAGTTTGTATTAGTTGCAAAGATTGAAAAACCAAGTTCCGTACCTCTTAATATGAAAATTACTCCGAAAGAAGGGGAAGGAGATAGGTATGAAAATTTACCTTCTACATTAACAATTCCTGCAGGAAGAACTTCGGCAAAAAGTGATGCTGTGACTATTAAACAGGATTTTGAAATGACAGGGGATTTGCAACTGGTATTGAATCTGGAGAGTGATTCTCCAGCGAATCCGATGATAAATTCTACTCTGACTATAACTATGACTGATTTGGAATCTATGGGAGATCCTAATCTGTTTGATATAACGAAGGTGTATGAATTCCCGGATAGGCCGTTTATGTCTGATAAAAATAAAACTGCAATTGAAAGTTGGTTTACGGGAGATAAAATAGCTATGAATAAGAATAGCGCTCATCCCACTTCAGCTTTGAAAGATAAAGATTGGGTATTATGCAATGCGATAGAGTTCCATTATATTAATAATAGTTTTAGTGGCGGAAATAATACCCCTAATGCTTTCGGACATCGTATTTCTTGGGCCTTTTCTGATATTAATGATGCACCGTCACAGAAAATACAAGCTGTGAATAATGCAAAATGTACAAATATAACCAATGAAGGTATTTTAAATATGTGGGTGGATAAAAATGTTCAGGGGACTGGTGCCATGACTGCTACCAAGGATTACGGTGTCGCCGCATTGCAATGTTCTAAATTTGGTGGTATTTTTGCCCCACAACATACTCGGTTCTTTCCTGGTATGAGAATTGAAGTGAAGGCGCGTTTGAGAGGAATACGGACTGGTTTTGTTCCGACAATCGGACTTAAAAATCAGAAAAATTCCCTTCCGAACACGAAAGATGAGATCGATATTCTCAAGAACACTCAAGGTTCTGTAATTACTCAGGCTGTAACTGTTGATAATGAGATAGGTTCAAAGAGTGTAGCAATACCTCAAGCGAATGAATGGAATATATATTGGGTGGAACTTGTGGATGAAAATATAATCAATTTAGGAATTAATGGAGCAACCAATCTGACTGTGAATCGTACACAATCTCCTGACAGGTGGCCATTCGACAAGGCTGGAACTCCTGCTACTGCTAATCCTGATCCTGCTACTGCTGCTGGTGGCAGTGCCGGTCTCTACTTCTTTATGAGATTGGCTGAAAGCTCGGAACGGGCTGCTGGTAAAGCGCCTGAAGGTTGGGATAATGTACTGAAAAGTATTGCCAATTGTGAAACGGATGATAATACGCCTCGAATGGAAATTGATTGGATTCGTATCTATACAAATAAGAATTATGTACAGACTGATGCTGAAAAAGTCTGGGCTAATCAGTTATTTTATTAATGCTATCTCTTTCAATTAGCTTTCAATAGTGTGAAATGAATTTTATGCCGGAAGCTATCGTTAGAAGGCGATATGCTTCCGGCTATTTATTAGTCAATTATGCAGAAATGGAGATTATTGGAAATTAAATGGTAATTTGTGGAAGTTAAATAGATGGCTGTCCTCTATCTTTGCTGACACAATCTTATACAAATTAGTATTTATGGAAAAATTGCAACCAAACTTATTCTTTCCTTTAGCAGGAGTAGCAGCTGTAGCTTCCTTTGCTTCCTGTTCAAACAAGCAAAAGCCTGTGGAACAGAAACCTTTGAATATCGTCTACATTATGACAGACGATCACACAGCTCAAATGATGAGCTGTTATGACACACGCTACATGGAAACACCCAATCTCGATCGTATTGCTGCCGATGGTGTACGCTTTACTCAAAGTTTTGTAGCCAATTCATTAAGCGGTCCCAGTCGTGCCTGCATGATAACGGGTAAACATAGTTGTGCTAATAAATTCTATGATAATACCACTTGCGTATTCGACAGTTCGCAACAGACTTTTCCGAAGCTGTTGCAGAAAATCGGTTATCAGACAGCATTGGTGGGTAAATGGCATCTTGAAAGTTTGCCTTCCGGTTTTGATTACTGGCAGATTGTCCCCGGACAAGGCGACTATTACAATCCGGATTTCATCACACAGAACAATGACACTATCCAAAAACATGGATATATCACGAACCTTATCACTGACGATGCCATTGACTGGATAGAAAACAAACGCAATCCGGAGAAACCTTTCTGTCTTTTGATTCACCATAAGGCTATTCACCGTAATTGGTTGGCAGATACTTGCAACCTGGCTTTGTACGAAGATAAAACCTTCCCGCTACCGGACAATTTCTTTGACGATTACGAAGGACGCCCTGCCGCTGCCGCACAAGAGATGAGTATTATGAAAGACATGGACATGATTTATGATCTCAAAATGCTTCGTCCCGACAAAAATACCCGTCTGAAATCCTTATATGAGAAATATATCGGTCGTATGGATGAAGCACAACGTGCTGCATGGGACAAATTCTACACCCCAATAATAGACGACTTCTATAAACAGAACCTGCAAGGCAAGGAACTTGCCAATTGGAAATTCCAGCGTTATATGCGCGATTATATGAAGACGGTGAAGTCGCTGGACGACAATGTAGGTCGTGTACTCGACTACCTGAAAGAGAAAGGATTACTGGATAACACACTTGTTGTCTATACTTCCGACCAAGGATTCTACATGGGCGAACACGGTTGGTTCGACAAACGTTTCATGTACGAAGAATCCATGCGTACACCACTCATCATGCGTCTGCCGAAAGGATTCGACCGTAGGGGCGACATCACCGAAATGGTTCAGAACATCGATTATGCACCTACCTTCCTCGAATTGGCAGGAGCAGAGATTCCTTCAGACATACAAGGTGTATCCCTCGTCCCCTTGCTGAAAGGCGAACATCCGAAAGATTGGCGGAAGGCTCTCTACTATCATTTCTACGAATATCCCGCTGAACACATGGTGAAACGTCATTATGGTGTACGTACGGAACGCTATAAACTGGTTCATTTCTATAATGACATTAACTGGTGGGAACTCTACGACCTGCAGGCAGACCCGTCGGAAATGCACAACCTCTACGGACAACCTGAATATGAACCGGTAGTGAAAGAACTAAAAGAAGAAATGCTGAAACTTCAGGAGCAATACAATGATCCTGTCCGCTTCTCACCGGAGAGAGACAAGGAATAATACCAATGTACATACGCCATGAAAAAATACATCTTAATCATTCTCATACTGCTTTCGCCACTGACAGCGTTTTTGCAGGCTGATAACTTAACATCCCCTTTAATTTCAATAGTACCACGCCCGACACAGATTGTGCCGGGCCGTGGTAACTTCACCTTTTCAGCCCAAACGGTGTTTGCGGTAGAAAGTCAGGAACAAGCCGTGATTGCTCGCAATTTTATTGACTTGTTTACTCGTGCTGCCGGAATAACTCCTGCTTTGAATGTCGGGCGTGAAAAGGGACAAGTCCGTTTTGTGACGGATTCTTCTTTAAAAAGTGAAGCCTACTTACTGGAGATTACGCCGGAACAGATACTCATTAAAGCTTCGGATACAAAAGGCTTTTTCTATGCCCTGCAATCTATCCGCCAACTTCTGCCGGCTGCCATAGAATCGGAACAACCGGTCCGGAATGTCGATTGGAGAGTTCCGGCAATGACGGTTCAGGATGAACCCCGTTTCGGTTTCCGCGGATTACTGTTGGATCCGGTACGTTGTTTTATCCCTAAAAAGAATGTACTGCGAATCATTGACTGTATGGCGATGCTGAAAATAAACAAACTTCATTTTCATCTGACAGACGATAACGGCTGGCGGATTGAAATAAAGAAATACCCCCGTTTGACGGAAATAGGAGCGTGGAGAGTAGACCGTACAGATGTGCCTTTCCACTCACGTCGCAACCCGGAACGGGGAGAACCTACTCCGATAGGCGGTTTCTACACGCAGGAGGACATCCGGGAAATTGTAGCTTATGCAGCCGACAGACAGATAGAAGTCATTCCCGAAATAGATGTACCGGCACACAGTAACTCTGCTCTGGCTGCTTATCCCCAGCTTGCCTGTCCGGTTGTGAAAGACTTTGTCGGTGTACTTCCCGGACTGGGAGGACGAAATTCCGAGATTATCTACTGTGCGGGAAATGATAGCGTATTTACATTCTTGCAAGATGTTTTTGACGAAATTCTAGAGCTTTTCCCTTCTCGCTATATTCATGTTGGTGGAGATGAGGCGCGAAAGACAAACTGGGAGAAATGCCCGCTTTGCCAAAAACGGATGAAAAAACAGCGTTTGGCCAATGAAGAAGATTTGCAGGGTTACTTCATGAAACGTATCAGTGATTATCTGCGTAAGAAAGGTCGTGAAGTGATTGGCTGGGATGAGTTGACAAACAGCTCTTTTCTTACTGAAGAATCTATTATCCTAGGCTGGCAGGGAATGGGTACGGCTGCTCTGAAAGCTGCCGAAAAGGGACATCGTTTTATCATGACTCCGGCGCGTGTCTTATACTTGATTCGTTATCAGGGACCGCAATGGTTTGAACCGGTAACCTATTTTGGCAACAATACCCTGAAAGATGTTTTCGATTACGAACCTGTACAGAAGGATTGGAAACCGGAATATGAGTCTTTGTTAATGGGAGTACAGGCTTGTATGTGGACAGAGTTCTGTAATAAGCCAGAAGATGTGGATTATCTTTTGTTCCCCCGCCTGGCCGCTTTAGCAGAAGTGGCATGGACGCCCGCAGGAACGAAGGACTGGTCTGGATTCTTGAAGCGGATGGACGCATACAACGCGCATATTGCGGAAAAAGGAATTGTCTATGCCCGTTCAATGTATAACATACAACAGACGGTGACATCAGTGGACGGACATTTGGAAGTGAATTTGGAATGTATCCGCCCGGATGTAGAGATTCATTATACACTGAACGGAAGTAATCCGGTTGGCGACTGCCTTTATTTCAGCACCGGTGGATACGGAATGCAGATCGGAGATCATTTCTTCCACTGATATTTCCGCGGGAATGCATTAAGCAAAAAGATCGGGAAATAATGAAAGTAAAAGGGAAGACTTGTTGTGAATGTAAGATTCACGACAAGTCAATTTTATTTTCAGGAGGTAGGATTATGGATATTTGTCTTCCAATCCGTGATATTTATGTAAGGAAAATTCTTGATTCCGGCGGATCACCGGCGGTGGAGGCGGAAGTACTTGCAGGAGAAGATATTGTTGGAACTGCATCGGTTGCAGGACAAAAAGGTGAACAAGAAATTGAGGCAGGAATTGAGCAGATGCACAGTCAGATCGCAGAGGAACTGATCGGGAAGAATCTGTTCGAGCAGGAAGAGATCGACCATTTACTCGAAAAAAGAAAAGAGATCCCGCAGGAAGTATCACTGGCAGTTTCCATCGCGACAGCAAGGGCAGCGGCAGGAAAGCTGAAGCTTTCTCTGTACCGGTATTTAGGTGGGACTCATGCACTGAAACTTCCAGCCCTGCTGATCCTGGCGGCAGACGGAACTGCAGAAGAGACAGAAATGGATTTCAGGGAACTGATGCTTGTCCCGAAAGGAATTTCTTC
>ENA-ORLU01001731-ORLU01001731.1-human-gut-metagenome-genome-assembly--contig:-NODE-1731-length-15008-cov-4.813073_pt1 | contig 15008 bp, 9 predicted proteins | sample MGYA00243009_ERZ508833 | MGnify/ENA primary metagenome ERZ508833 (study PRJEB26277, sample SAMN04329763) | human gut metagenome | biome: human-associated habitat | host: Homo sapiens | place: USA...
GAAGGATTTGAACGTTGGGCAAAACTAAATAATCTAAAAGAGGCAGCCCGCACCTTCAACTATCTTTCCGAAAATAATCTGCTGAATTATGAAGATTTCCAGCAGCATATTTCTGATGTTGATGCTTCTGTTAAAGCGGCTGAACAGAGAATAACACAAATTAACAGTGAGCTAAGCACACAGAAAATCATTCAAAAGCACTGCGATTCTTACCGGCTCTGCCGTAAAGTGATTGAAGATTGCAAATCTGCAAAAAATCTAAAAGCTTACCGTACCAAGCATCAGGCAGAATACCAGCTCCACGATTCACTAAAAAAAGAGCTGCAGGATCTCGGTATTACCAAAATCCCGAGCTCTAATAAAATTCAGAAGCGGATTGAACATCTTGAATCTGAACAAGCTGCTACTGTCCGAGAAAAACAGGAATTGCAGAAAAAACAGAAAACACTAGATATCATCCAGCAGAATTTCACAGTACTGCTCAATGCTCCTCATATATCAAACAACGATATCAATCGTACCGTTGCACCACCACTTCAACACTAATATCAGAAACGTTTTAAACCGTATAACACAAGAAAACTGATTCCACCGCAATGGATCAGTTTTCTTTAAATAATGGCTACTTCATTTTTCTCTTTTTATATAATCCTACAATCAAACCAAGACTAACAATCGCTATTAAAAACCATGCAACTATATTTGTTGTATCTCCGGTTTTTACCGTATTTATTATTTTCTGAATAGTATTTGGCTTATCTGGTTTTGAAGGTGTCGGATCCTTTGGCTTATCTGGATTGCTCGGTGGTGTTTCTGATGAAACCCATTCAGCTTTTGGCTCTATCGTTACATTATATTCTACATTCCCATTGATTTCAGATGGAATATTAACAAGGAATGGAGCGGATTCAAATTTATCTGTACCACTTTCTACATTTCCAATCTGTGCAAGCAGATAAATTTCTTCATCCAATTCTCCAAAACTCGTGCGTCCTGAAGTATCTATTTCTTGCATTAAGCCGGAAATATTATTTTCCTTCGCAAATGCAAACAATTGTTTTGCTTGTTTTTCTCTTGCTTCTGCACTGGTATCTTGTAATGATATGTCTGAATCTTTAAAACCATCTTCCCAGACCAGCTCATCATTTTTCATATATTGAATTGGAAATATCGAGAACTTTGCTCCGGAAAGAATCACTTCTTTATCCGAACTATTTCTCCCCTTATAAATAATTTGAATGCTTCCTGCTTCTGCATGGATTGTTGAAATATCTATAAAACTACCGATAAGAAAAAGCATAACGAATAAAATAATGTGAATACTTCTTATCTTCTTTCTCACTTTACTTTCCTCCTTTTTCTATCTCGTATACTATAAATTATCTTTTATAACAATTCCAATATTTTTAATATTATGAATCTCATCTTTGCCTCTCCAAAAGATTCTTAAAAATTCTACATTACTTCAAGAACTCGAATTGCTATCAATCCAATTCGAACACTAAGCACTTCTGCTGGATTATTAAAATCTATATTCGTTATTTCTATTATTTTCTGCAAACGATATGAAGCAGTTCGATAATGAATAAACATTAATTCAGAAGTCTTTTTTAAGCTTTGGTTGACATTCAGATAACATTCCAATGTATCAACCAGCTCTCCATTTTTCTGAATATCGTACTGGCGAAGTTTATTCAATGACTCCGGTATAAACGCTTGCAACTGATTTATATCTTTCATCTTTTCCAGTACCTGATAAAAGAATCCTATCTTTGTACTATCTATAACTGACTTATAGATTACTACAACAACCAACGACTTCAAAGGAAACTGCATGTAATGACACCAATGAAATATCATGAGCAATATACAAAAGCAGCATAAAATATCGCCAGCCATAGCATGGCTGACGATACAAAAATTTATTATTTTTATTGTCCTCTTGACGGGGAGCATACCATTATTATAGTGGTTTATTTTTTTATTCCAATGCAACAAACATGTAAAATGTCTGATGTATTTTTGCAAGTTTTGTTCCATAGCAGTGTTTATCTTATTTTCCGTCTTCTTCTGAAAAACAGAATCATGATAATACTTATGGCAAATAGTAACCATACATGCCTGCTTGTTTCCAGACGAACCCCTGTTTCCGGTATTAATTGTGTGTTTTCGTTTGTGATTTTTAACTCAATCACGTCTCCTCGTGCAGCCTCAATCCGCTGTTTCATGACAGCTGTATTTCCATTCGATGTTGCCTGCACTGGATTTGAATACTTATCATTCTCTTCTTTTTTAGGAATCGAAACAGCGTATTTTGATGTATCAACAGTTTCCGTAATGATAATCTCCGAAGAAATATCTACATTTTGTAATGTAACTTTATCTCCATGTTTCAAGGATGTTCTAAGTGTCTTACTACGCAGCTTTTGTCCATCTTCCCAATAGAGAATTTCCATATCAAATGGCTTCTTGCGGTTTCCAAGTGGACCAGTGACTTCCTTTGTAATCTCAACCGTCACCCCGCCTTTTTGCGGATGATTGACGATATGTCTGTCCGAAACAGCTCTCCAGGTATTTGTCATCGGTGATTTCTCATATAGGAATAAAATATCGGATTCTACATCGACCATATATAAATTAAAGTTATCCTGATACTGTGTTTTGGTTTTATCTGCTTTGTCCTTTTTGTTTGGAGTAACAGATTCTACCATCCAGTATCTGCCGTTCTCAAAGTCCTCCGGTAATTGAAGCATTCCATTTTCATCTGTTTTTAAAGAACGATACAGCGTACACGTTTTTCCATCCTTTTTCAGAACGATATCGTCCTTGCTCTGTGTATTGTCATAATCTACTGTATATCCTGTATCATCCGCATATTCTTTCGTAACATCATCATACGGTACTTTGTAGAACAGAAAACCTGCACCAGCAAGTCGGTTTCTTGGAAGATCATCCGTCTTTAAGAAACTTCGTTCAGCAAGATTAAAATGCAGATTCTGCACTTCCAGTTCCATCTTGGAAACATTCTTGAACTCATTCCCATCCTTCGGGAATAATTGTTGCCCATTTGAATCAAAATACTGAATCTCTGGATAAATAACTTCATAATATAGGAAACCATCCCCGTATTCCGAAGAATAATGTGTCTTTCCTATCTCAATTTCTTCCACCTTATATTCCACCGGATTTCTGTCCTGGAATAGTGGAACATTGTCGACTGTGTGTTCCCATCCGTTCTCTTCATTCAGCAGGAATTCCTGTCCTGTAGAAATTCCATTCTGATACAATCTGATTTTCACCTGTTTTTCCGTCAGTGCATCATTTGGATTTCCCCATGTCTTTTTGATATGCAGAGTGCCTGTTTTAGCAAAATTTCGGATATTAAGGCTGGTATCTCCTCGCTGAAGCAGAACAGATTTTCCGTTTATCTTACCATCAACTGGTGCCTTGACAGCCTCCTGATTTTCGTTAGCCTCCCTATCCACCAATTTTGCATCAATGATTTTAAATGTTCCATTGGCAATCTCAACTGTGATCTGTATATCTCCTGTGTCTACATATCCCGTCGGTAAGTTTGTCTCTCGCAACAAATACGTCTCAGTTGCTGTTCTGTTTGTTTTCATCTTGTAACGGAATATGAAGTTGTGCGATTCCGTATTTATCAGTTGTTACCGTTTCCTCCTCAACACCGTTCTTACTGACAGCAAAATTGATCTTCTCCATTCCCCGTCCGGTAGACTCATCAAATTTGTTCAGTGTGAGTATTCCCTCTTTCTGATAACGGTTCTCCAATTCAATAGTAAGAGTCTCACCACCGCGTCCAATTCCACGTCCTGTGAATTGAATTCCACTTTCTGGATATGCTTCCCATGAATTTACATTATCTCCTTGTTCATGAGAATTGCGAACATTGTACCAACCCGAAAATTTCACATTCGAATCTTTTGGCTTATAGTTGTACTCTTTTAATGTGTATTTCCAGAATGAGTCCGCCTTAACGATCCACGTACAGCTTGTATGTGTTTCATCTGTCCATGTACCTACAATTTCTATTGGAGCATCCTCCGCTTGCGGAGCTTCTGCATCCGGTTTCTGGCTATCTTCTGAAGGAAGCACAAGTTTCATATGCTCATGAAATGCAGGTGGCTGAGGTTTTCCATCTAAAAGCTTTTCATCCATATCTACCTGGATATAATAATCTTTCTTGACTTCCTCTATTGCTTCCGGCATTCCGACAAAATCTTTCTTTACTGTCAGGTAACCATTTTTTGCTACAATACGTCCGTCAATATGCCACCCATCGGACATTTCACTTTTGAAAGAATACCAATAAATGGTGAAGAATTCGGTATCTAATTTCGATGGCGGAATCTCCCTGTCTCCGATACGAATCATACGTCCGCTTTCACGAATTGTCTGGAATACCTCTTCATCGGAAGGAATTCTATCTATCTTGTAGATATAGTCTCCATTTCCAATATATCCCTCATCTGGTTTAGTTCCCTGCAAAAGTTCTTGCACTCTCTTATTTCCATCCGCATACTGTTCCCACGTAGATGGATTCTTATTTCCAAGAACTGGAACATCATGCAATATACTTGCCTTCACATTACAGTTTGCCACGGCAACCGCACTTGTATAATCGTCTACATTCGTGGTTGGTAATGCTACCGAACCATCTTCCGGCATCGCTGACTTACAGATATAAAACTGTACCTGTTTTCGATTTTGGTTACTCACCTTACGCCACGCTGCATAGAGGGTGATTGGCTGTCTTGCATTATTATTTATAAGATCAGAAATAGAATCCCCTGCACCGCATTCCTGCCACTTTCCGTCTTTGTTTCTGTAATCCCAATGATCGAATTCATACTGTTCCAACTCTTTGCTGTCATTATCTTCATGATCATAAACCAGAGGATATGGTGACTTAACGTTATGTTTTCCAGCTTCTATTTCATTCTCATAATCATCTGTATGTCTTGTCTTATTTCCAACCTGAGGGGTCAGCTTAGATTCTTTTGGAAGTTTCTTCATATAACGGGTCGTATTATAGATCACTCTGACCGTTCCGGGGTCCTGGGGTTTGTCCGCGATCACCTCATAAGATGAGTTAACCTTCGGAATTTCAAATTTTACCTTGTCATCTCCGGACGGTTTCGGAAGAACTTCATTTTCGTCCCTGTCATTAGATGTACAACTCCAGACAATCTCCTTGCCATAATACTCACCTTCTAAACTTGCCCTCTTTGGTACTTCCACAGTATATGTTTCCCCATGGCCTACATACTGTCTCTTAATTGCTTCTCTTTTGGTCAGATTCAGTGGATCCAACACTTCAATCAGATGAAAACTTCCCTCTACACTGAAATGTCTTCCTGCCAGCCCAACCTGAGAAGAAAGTCCTGTCAAACGATCAAAATAATTTTCGATTCTGTCTGGATTCAGTGGGTTTGGCTGTGAGAAATAATAGACAGATACATCTTTCCCGTTTTTCAGGACAGGAATATACCATGTACCATCGTTGTCCTTATATGGATGCTGTACAAATACACGGCTGTCTGTCGCATAACCAAACAGAATCTTCTCTTTCTGATCTGCGCCGGGCTCCAGCTTGCTCGGAGTGAAACCAAACTCACTGTAAATTTTAGAAATCGTATCATCTGGTTTAGCTCGCAAATAATAACGACTGGCTCGGCCACTGTTTGCTTTGATTATGTAATGCTGCTCAGCATTGAGGTTCTTTATCAGCTTATAATGTCCATCGATAAATACATAAAAACTAATATTTGCTTCTTTTGTTGCTGCCGGTTTTTCTGTATTCTCAGGAACAATCACATATGGACGTACTGCATCATCTGGCTGAATAGTAAAGCTCATGGTATGCTCTGCTTCATTTTTACTCCATGTAACTGCTGAAAGAGTACCATCTTCCATTCTGCATTCCCAGTTTATATCCTGCGTTTGTTCTTCTACACGCGGCTTTGTACTAACTGTTCTTGTAAGTGTTGACTTTCTTGCAACAAAATCCCTTGCCGGAAGATCACGCAAAGCTGTTTGGCTGTAAACCTGTCCATCGTCATCCTGTACTGTCACACTGTAAAAACCGTTATATCTATCATCGTCGTGTTCGAGTAAGGTCTTTGCACTCATGGTGATCATATTCTGTCCGTCTGGCAGGTAATACACATCCATCGGCTCTCCGGACTTTCCTATATAAATACATTCATGACCTTCTATCGTGTATTTCCCTGCATTATGGATTGTATCGTAATCTCTCTTGGAATAATAAAAACGCTCTTTTGCTCCATTTTGAATAGAACCATCGTAATGGAATTTTTCAAAATGCTTTTTTAACTCATCATTAGAAATATAATAATAAACTGTTCCCGGCTTTGTTGTAGTATCTTTTATAACAGGAATTTCTTCGTTTAGAACATTATATCTCTCATTATTTACAAAAGTATAGAATTTAATGTTCAAGGTTGCTGGTGCAAAAGTGTTGCATGCAACCGTATATGGTTGCTCTATCTTCCCAATAGAAAAGGTTAGTTTATCGCCCTGTTTTACCGGAGAAATTGTTTTATTTTCATCCTCACTGGCACAAAGCCAATCGCTTTCCTTCGTATCTCCTGGATCAACGGAAATTGTGACCGCAGAATCTTTCTTATAGTAACTCACAGTTCGATTTCCATCCGGATTGATCACTGTAACCGAATAGAAACTGTTCTTATTCTGCTTAATCTGGTCTGAATCATTATCCGGAATTTTTTCGCCATCAGATGCTCCTTTTGGCATATAATAAACGTCTGTTGGTACAGTTGCTTCCTGCTTGTCCAGGTTATAAGATACATACTGCTGTCCTTTATAAGTTACCACTGTCGCCTGTGCTAATGTCTTCTCACCACGGACTGTATATGGAAAATAATTTCCGGACTGTGTTTCCTCTGCATTCAAGCCGAACTCTCTATAAATCTCAGCAAGATCACGGACAGATAAATAGCATCTGCCCTGACGGTTCCATTTATACACCTTTTTCAGAGAATCAGCCGGCAGCTTTCGAACCTCATTGTCCACATATATATAAAACTGAATATCAAAGGCTGTCTGGTCCGCTCTCTGGATCACATAAGACTGTGTGATTTTTCCAATTGCGAATCTCGTCTGGTTCCCCGATTCCCGTATACCATCTATCACCTTATCGTCTGTTCCCATACAGGTCCATTCGATCTGGTCTGTCTGGTCTGGCAATTTGGGATTAAAGTCAGCCACAGCTTCTTCCACTACAGTTCCTGTTAATGCATAACGGATCCGATCCTGCCCTTCGCCCTTTACCTCTACGGAATAAAACGAATTGTCCTTTTTTACAGAATCTTTTAAATTTAATGCAACGCCTTTTCCATTTGGAAGGTAGTAAACATCTACCGCTTCCCCTTGTTTATTCTGGCCATAATTGTAAGAAACATAGGTCTTTCCGGATTTTGTGTCTGTATAAACTTCTCCGTATTCTATCCTGCTTTTTCCCCGGTATGCAGATACAAACTTTTTTATCGCATCCGGATTCTGACTCTCGCTGTTTTTCACAAATCCAAATTCTTCATATATCAGGAGCAGGTCCTCCATGGAAACACCATAATAGGTAGTTCTTCCGTCTTTCCATGTTGCAATGCCAGTAATGTCATTATGCTGAAGCTTTACCTTGTTTCCATCAATAATGACATAGAAATCAATATCAAATCCTTCGGAAATCTCCTGAAGTTTCGGTGATTCCTCTTGTGCAATCTGCTCCTCGAAGGCTTTTTCTTCTTCTGAAAGCTCTCCCGGGGATGAAGTAATTTCTTCCTCCGGAATCTCTTCTAATGGCGGAGTGATTTTCTCTCCCGGAGTCTCTTCTGACGGTGAAGTGATTTCTTCTCCCGGGGTCTCTTCTGACGGCGGCGTAATTTCTTCTCCCGGAGTCTCTTCTGACGGTGGCGTAAGTTCCTCTCCCGGAGTCTCTTCTGACGATGGCGTAATTTCTTCTCCCGGAGTTTCTTCTGATGGGGGAGTAAGTTCCTCTCCCGGAGTTTCTTCCGACGGCGGCGTAAGTTCTTCTTTCGGAGTCTCTTCCGCCGATGATGTGCTTTCCTCCTCTGAGATAAATTCTTCTGAAAGCATTTCTTTCTCCAGAGAACCATTTATATTCAGAATACTCTCCTCATTTGCAGAAACTGCCAAAGCTGTCGTTCCTGCACTATTCATACACAAAACCAATAAAAGTATCCAGGCTATCCATCTTAGCCATATCTTTTTTCTCTTCACACAAATTCCTCCTCAAAATATATTTTCCTATTTCTCAGCTATCTGCCTTTTTTATCCATTCCTTCTGCATTGCCGCTTCCAGAAAACAATGAAGCAGCGGTTGGGAGAATGAGCCACATTCCCCGTTCAGGATCATTTGCAACGCTTCTCCATGGGTCAGTTTTCTTTTATATGGACGAGGACTAACTAAGGCATCATATGCATCAGCCAGTCCCACAACCTGTGCACAAAGAGGAATTTCTTCTCCTTGCAAACCATCCGGATACCCTGCCCCGTCATATCATTCATGATGATGTCTGCAGATTTCATAACTAAGTGCATTTAACTTGTCTATAGTAAGACCTTTTGAATGCTTTTTCTTATCGCTCTCGTTCTTCTGGAGTTCTCGTTTCATTTCCATTACTGATCTATAGGTTCTTTTTACATTATGTAATGTGATCATTGCTATATTATCTTTTATATCCACATATTTTTTAGCCCTCATCTTTATATAAGATTTTTCACTCTCTATTCTGCGGTATACAATATCCTGCTCTGCATAGCCATAAACCAGATTTTCTGTTAGCTTTTCGCTTAACAGGAAATCGTGCAACTTTGATTTATCAGCATCATGAATAAATCTCTCTATATACATCTGAATAAACGTATCATAATCTTCTGTCTTTTTTTGCTATTTCATAAACCTCTTGATTATGTGAGTAAATGCATTCATAACCATTTGTCTTTAGATTTAATTTTAATACTACATAAAACCTGCCAAAGTCCTTATTTGTGCAATCTATTGTTTTTTCCTGTTCCATACCCCTACCTCTTACAAAACTCAGCCCTTAAAGGTACTAGTTCATGTCAAAAAAATATTCCTTAATATTATAATAGTATATCGTTCTTTCTGTTTTTTATAATGTACAAAAATTGTAAATATGGTGTGTGTATTTTGCAAGAAGTGTTCCATTTTGGATTTTTCCAAACTTCTGGTAACAGAATCCAAGAAAGTCTTTCATAACACTCCTCTCCCTCTACACCGAAGGGTTCTTCAATGCTGTACTCCAGTATCTCCACATCTTTCATAGTCTTCGTCAGAAAGTCAGTGAATTGACTCTCTCTTGTCCCCTTACAGGGCTAACGTAACGATGCTACAGGATTCACTTTATGTTACGGACTGTTATTTTTCACCTGTTTCTCACAGGCATACCTCGCTTCAACATGATCAGTCACCAAAAAGCATTGAAGGCTCGCTACAAGGATCACTGGCGACTACCCTGACCAGACTTTCACTGGCAAGCTGATAACAGCTTGCAGAACACGATTTACACCCGTTAGAGCGAACCTCTGGTGCATAAAACAAAAAAACGAACCACACTAACCATGTGATTCGTTATCTTTTATAACAATTCCAATATTTTTAATATAATAATTCCATTTCGGACAGCTAACATCTCAGCTATATTATCAAAGTCCATCCTCGTTAGTTTTACTATTTTTTGCAAACGATACGAAACTGTCCGGGCATGCACGCCCATTAGTTCAGAAGTTTTCCGAATACTCTGTTTATGGTTCAGATAGCATTCCAGCGTATCAATCAGTTCTCCATTTTTCTGAATATCATACTGATGAATTTCATGCACTGTATGTCCTAAGGATAACGCCTATTTGCTAATAGCAGTCACACTAACACTATTATGATAAGAAAAAATTCCCTGTTTTGCAAGTTAACTCGTATAAAATCTTCTTCTAAATCACTGTTTGATTCTTTTATGGCTGGATTCCGCCCTGAAATGGAATCCTGTCCTGTTTGTGGAGCCTCTCATTCTTGCACCACTCATGCTTCTTACGAGCGAAATCTAATTGATTTCATCCAGGGACGCCCTGTTTATCATACAATCAAAGTCATTCGGGTTATCTGCAGTTGTGGACACACCCACGCGCTCCTCCCGGATCTGATCATTCCTTACAATACCTACGGTGTCTTCTTTTGCTTCTGGCTTTGTACTTAAGACCTCCGTCTCTTTTCTTCAGTCTCATGCCAATCCGGCATCTTACCGGCAGACCGTTTTCTGACCATTCTGTTCTTTTTGCATTCCACACGACACGGGCATTCTATCTCCGTTCCGTATGTTTTACCATGAGTTCACAGGAGGTAATCATACTATGAACAATCAAAAGGAAGATATCAAAAGAGCTGCCGAAGTAGCCCAGTTCCGCTTCGGTGTCATAGCACCTGTCGTTCAGGATCTCTATCCTGATCCATCCCGAACTGCTTACTACAAAAGAGTCGCCAGTTCTCCTTTCACTCTGCCCGATGGTTCTGTCGTAGAGTACAATTACAAAACTATAGAAAAGTGGGTCTCCATGTATCAGCGTGGCGGACTCGAAGCACTTATGCCGCATATGTATTCTGTTTTTAAGGCGTGACCACTTCGTGCTCATGGCCTTATCTTATAAGAGCAGTATGCTCCCAGATAAAACTACGAGATTGTGCCGTTCTTCTGCTCAGAAAATGCTTTTTTCAGATAAGCTGTGCAGTCAGGAAGGGAAAACTGCCGATTTTATCGTGCAGTTTCCTCCGCTGACAATTCGCCGCTTCACAATAAATGAGCATTTTCATGTAAATCAAACACTCTTCTGCTGAAAGTCTACCCTCTGAAATTTGCTCATCAAACAGGTATGACAGGTATTTTCCGGATATAATTTTATCCATAGATACTACACTTATATCTAACTGCTGCTTTTAAAATTTAAGTGCTGGTATTATGAAACAGCAATGAAAGATGGTAACGAAGATGCTATAAATGCCATGTTACCTGACAAACTTCCAAAAAATATACAGAAACTATATGACAAAGGACATGAATGATTTTTGTTTTCTTCATCAAAACTGAGTCTCTGATAATCTTTTGGTCTTGTTTCAGCAACTAATTTTTTTATTTCGTAAATTTGTTTGTCGCTAACACAACCGAATTGTTCTTACTCATTAAACATCGCCTTTTTCAAAAGCAGTTGTTGCTTAGAAGCCATCATCATCTCAAACATATGATCAACACCTGCTTTTTCTTCTTTAGACATACTTGAACTACAATATGTAGTATATACTGTTGGTTTATTTTCATAAATCAGGGACAGCTTGGATAGTCATCCTGAAACACACAATACCTATGAAGCCAATGCATCAAGATCAAATGCCGTATTCATTGTCTTTGCTAATAGATCCGGCCAAGCGGACACTTTTGTATGCTCTCCAACAAATACCATCTCACCGTAAAGCTGAAAGAATGGTTTTCTTAAGCTTTTCTGCATCAACAGGCTTTGCAATATGTCCGTTCATTCCTTTTGCCAGTGCCTTTTTTCTGTCTTCCTCAAATGCATTGGCTGTCATAGCTATGATTGGAATAGAGGCTTTCTTCTCATCTGCCAGTTTCCTGATTGTCTGAGTTGCCTTATATCCATCCATGTTCGGCATCTGAATATCCATAAGGATCAGATCATAGGTTCCTGCCGGTTTCTGTTCCATCCTTGCCACACACTGAATTCCATCCTCAACACGATCAACTATAAGTCCCATATCCTCCAGAATAAACTCTGCGATTTCCGCATTCAGCTCATTATCCTCAGCCAGCAGAACATGTTTTCCGCTAATCCAGTCTGTTTCCTCTGTATCCTGGGACGGATCTGTAACCTGCTCGTAGTAACCCTTATCCGCAATCCTGTATTCCATGATAACTGTAAATTTGCTTCCTTCTCCCAGCTTACTTTCTGCTTTAATGGTTCCGCCCATCATATCAACATATTTCTTTATAATCGGCATTCCCAGACCTGTTCCTGCAACCTTTGCGGCTGTTGTATTGCGTTCCCGGGCAAAAGCCTCAAACAGAGATGGCAGGAATTCTTCACTCATTCCGATACCTGTATCAATTACCTGAGTCCGTATCCGCACATAGTCTTTCCTGTCACAGTCAAGCTCTGTGATCCTTATGGTAACTCTTCCCCCTGAAGCTGTATATTTTACCGCATTACTGATCAGATTGAGGAAAATTTCCTTGTTCTTCGTCTCATCGCAGATTACGTGCTCATGCTTGACATCGTATTCCATCTTAAGGTGAATACCTTTTTTCTCCGCTTCTGCCTGGAAAATTTTGTAAACTCCCTGATAAACATCTCTGATCTTCACATAATTCTCATCCAGTTCCATCTTACCGCTTTCAATTTTGGCCATGTCCAGCACATTATTGATAATAGACAGCAGCAGATTTCCGGACTGTTCCATCTTCTCCTGATAATCCAGAAGCTTCGGATCTGTCAGTTCTCTTTTCATCAGCTCACTGTATCCCAGCAGAGCATTCATCGGTGTCCGGATATCATGTGACATATTGAAAAGGAAATCTGATTTGGCAGCATTGGCCTTTTCTGCCTGAATCTGGGCTTTTCTTGCTTTTATCATCAGGTAACCTATAATCAGTATAATAATCAGGGCCACGCTTACAAAGCCAATGGAAACTACCCGCAGATTATCCTTTATGTATTCTGCCAAAGTAACCCTTCCCGGTGTGTTTTCATATACGGAAAACAGGCTTGAAAGTCTTGAATCAGGCAGAGTCTGAATGGTTTTATTCAGGATATTCATTAATGTTGTATTTTCTCTGGTGACTGCAAAGCAGGAATCGCCGGATTTTGTAAGAAAAACACTCTGCATTTTGCTGTTTGCCAGCGTCTTTAATGACTGTCCTGCCTTCACAACAAAGCAGTCTGCCTCACCACTGTGAACTGCTTTCTCAACCTCAGCAGATGAGTCATATTCCTTTATTTTCCAGAAAGGATAATTAAAAGAAATATACCACTTTCCCAACAGGTTATTTCTGCTCACTGCCACTGTGTTTTCCCCGTTTTCATCAAACTTCGCAACGCCGGTGAGCACTGCAACATTGACTTCAAAAACAGTATTTGACAATATAATATCGTTCTGCTCAGCTTCATATGGGTTCTGATTCATATGAAAAATCATATCGATCCTGTTATCCTTTAATGCCTGCAGCTCTTCCTCCTGAGAATCAAAGCCTGTCGTCTGAAATTCTATACTTTTTTCTCCCATACAATTGGAAGCCAGACTGATATAATCGTTAAGAATTCCTACCGGTTCCTCTGACTCTGCATCCACCAGACTGATACCAACATCATTTTTCAGATATCCAATCCTGACTGCTCCATGCTGTTCCAGCCAGTTCTGTTCCTCATCCGTAAGAGTTTCAATGGGATTTGCTGAAAGATACCTTTTATAAAGATCTTCTTTATAAAAAGGATTCTCTTTTTCTATCTTCCGCATTGCCTGATCCAGCTCCTCTTTCAGATCCGGGCATTTTTTGCTGACCGCAAAATAATTATAGGAACTGCCGATCAGAAGTGCAGGAGAAATGTTGTCTCTTTCCCACTGTGGAGACTCATTTAAAACAAATCCGTCAATTTCCTGATTGTGTAATTTCTGACGGGCATCATCTGTGCTGGTAATATCAACCTGCTGCGTGTCTACTCCATGGCTTTTCTCCCACTCACAGAACTGACTGGCAGAAAGTGTATCCGGCACCACCCCGATTCTCTTCCCATTCAATGTAGTCAGATCTGAAGCTGAAATATCCATATCAGAAGGATTTACATAAAGGTAATACTTATCCTCGCCCATAGGCAGTTCTGAAAAGAGCATGGAAGTGGAACGTTCCTCTGCATAGGAGACACCTCCCATCAGATCGATCTCTCCACTCTTCAGCATATTCATCAGTTCTGACCAGCTTCCCTCCACATATTCATACTTCCATCCTGTATGTGCAGCTACTGCCTGCTGATATTCGTAACTGTAGCCTCTCTTCTTACCGTCTGGTTCTGTGGTATTATAAGTTCCTTCATACCAGCCTACTCTGACTGTTCGGTTTTTTGCTTCCTCTGCCGATACAGAAAGGGGAAGCACAGTAATATATAAAACAAGGCATAATAAAATGCAGATATATCTTTTGAAAACCTTTGATCTTAAAAATTTGTAAATTACTTTTTCATCTTCGGTCACAGGCATTTTACCCCCTTATACTCCCAGGTTACGGTATCAAGCAGCAAAAATTCCTGTGTTCCGATCGGTCTGCCGTCTCGGTAAGTGGAAAATACATCCGTACTGATCAGATTCTTTTCTCTTGTTATTTTATCCATCGGTGTGTGTCCTACCACCTGGAGCAGTTTCCGCGGCTTATACAGACGTATGCCGGGACGCTGCGGACGCAGCCAGACAGGTGACATGTCATTCCACATCTCTAAGCGTCCCAATTTGTTGATTTCTTCCACAACTGCATCTACATCGTGGTATTTTGATTTTGGAACATATTCCTCAACAAAATAGTTCAGCACTCCGCCATGGGAAAACAGCACATTGTCAATTTTCTGAACAAATTGGATCGGATGATCTTCCGGAACCGTCCTGCGAAGTTCCAGAAGCTTTCTCTGTACCGTTGCGGATGCCATGGAACTGTATCCGCTCTCAAGGCAGTGCCAGAAGTAGCTGAGGTCATGATTTCCGTAACACCAGGCGGTATCCGGAAATCTTGCAGCAAATCTTATCGCTTCGTCGTATGTCTCTTCATAAAGTGCAATGTCATATTCTCTGTCCCAGTCATCCGGAATATCCATCAGACATACTGCACGATCTGCCGCCCTTGTATTCATAATAGCTGCTGCCT
>ENA-ORLU01001732-ORLU01001732.1-human-gut-metagenome-genome-assembly--contig:-NODE-1732-length-15005-cov-6.658025_pt1 | contig 15005 bp, 11 predicted proteins | sample MGYA00243009_ERZ508833 | MGnify/ENA primary metagenome ERZ508833 (study PRJEB26277, sample SAMN04329763) | human gut metagenome | biome: human-associated habitat | host: Homo sapiens | place: USA...
GGATTGTCAAGGGCGAGCAGCCCTTGGCCCGTTGCGGGGTGGGTGGAGTCCAGAGGTAGGGAGGGGGGAGTCGGAACACCCCTCCCTGCCTCTGGCCCAGCGGAGCGTCTTTGCACGCTTGCGGCAAGCAGAAAGCTGCCATAGCAGCAACGCTGCAAATGCCGTTTCCCATTACGACCCTTCCATAAAAAATACAATGCCGGACAGCCCACGGACTGTCCGGCATTGCGCTATTTATCGGTAAAATTACAGCAGCAGGTTCGTAATACCTGCCAGCACCAGCAGGTGCACCGGGTAGAACCAGTAAAAGGCCTTCTTTTGCAGCGGACTGCACGCGCCGCGCTGCCCGTTGTAGAACCAGACCAGCACAAAGGCCAGCGGTGCGGTGAGCTCGAACAAAAACAGCAGCGCGCCCGCAAGGCACTGCCGCTTGCGGTCTGCGCGGGTGAGGTACAGCGCGCAGATGATGATCACGCCGATGGCGTTGTAGTCGGTATTGGCAGCCAGCGCCAGTGCGGCGCACCCGCCCGCCCACACAATCCCCTGCCAGCCGGGCAGGCCGTTTTCCTTTTCAAAGCGCTTGAGCCCTGCCATAGCCAGCACGCCCAGCGCCAGCGTCCAGTAAACGTTCTGCGCACTGGGGTCAAAGGGGGTGCGGAAGAACGCAAGGTCAAAGGGTACTTCGCTCAGAAGGCCGAACAGCACCAGCCGCCCCAAATAGCCTTTGACGTTGTGGGTGTGCACAAAGCCTTCCACCAGCAAAAAGCAGAACAGGGGAAAGGCCAGCCGTCCGGTGAAGCGCAGCACCATGTCCAGCCGGTACAGCGGATAGGCAGAAAGGGTGTCCTGCGAGAGGGTGCCGGCGTCCAGCCCGGGCGTAAGGATGCCTGCCTCGATGCAGGACGCGCCGATGTGGTCCACCAGCATGGTGATGCAGGCAATGGTTTTCAGAGCGGTGCCGCTGAAGGTGCGGCGCGGGGAAAGTGCGGTCATAAAAACACCTCGGTCAGTTTGTAAAAAATCGTTATAAAAACTATAACGGAAGAAAGGCGGCATTTCCTGCAAAAATCGCGGCAAAATCTGCACAGAACGTGCAAAAATCGGGGCAAAATGCTTGACAGAAAAGGCGCGGGATAGTACAATCAAGAAGATAATTGAACTAACTCAAACGAAAGATGAAAAAGATTCACAAAGAATCGGGCGTCTCCGAACCAGTAAAGACGGAAGGAGGCTTTGGGCATGACGCTATTTTCTTACGAAATTTTTGATGCCGTGGCCCGGCAGGGCAGCTTTAACAAGGCGGCACAGCAGCTGCACCTGACCCCCTCGGCCATCAGTCACGCCATTGCCGTAATGGAGGAGGAGCTGGGTTTTGCTCTGTTCAACCGCGGCAAAAACGGCGTATCCATGACCAGCTACGGCGCTTCCCTGTACCCCTCTATCCGCGATGTGCTCAACAGTGACGAGGCGCTGAAGCAGAGCATCGCCCGCCTGAACGGCTTGGAAAAGGGCAAGGTGAAGCTGGGCGTATTCAACTCGGTGTGCGCATCGCTGCTGCCCGGGCTGCTGAAAAGCTTTGCAGCGCATTATCCGCAGATCGAGATCGAAGTATATCAGGGCACCTACGATGATGTCAAGGAATGGCTGCGCACCGGTCAGGTGGATATCGCCTTCCTGTCCTCCACCTGCCGGGAGGAGTTCAACCTCACCGAGCTGTTCCGGGAGCCGCTGCTGTGCATCGTGCCGCAGGACTGGCCGGAGCCGCAGGACGGCGTAATGACCCCGGCGCTGATGAACGGCCAGAGCTTTGTAGTGCAGTGCGACGCCACCGACGCCGAGATGCGCCAGTTCCTCAAGAAATACAAGATCGGCACCGAGCGCCGCTGCCATGTCATCGACGACCAGTCCAACATCGCCATGGTGGAAGCCGGGCTTGGCATCTCCATCATGCCGCAGATGCTGCTGCGGGACTGCAAGGCCGCCGTCAAGGTGTACCCCATCGAGCCGGAGGAGTACCGCGTGGTGGGCTTGGCCGTGCAGCGCCCGGCGTCTATGGCTCCCGCCGTGGAGCAGATGTTCCACCACATCGTGGAGTACTGCCACGAGCTGGATCTTTCGCTGTAATAAAGAATACTTTTGTATCTGTCAACCGGGAAGTTCTGCGGAGCTTCCCGGTTAATTTTTTACAGAGAGTGTAGAGAAAAAGCGGCGCCTTCACCCCCTCAGTCTGCTCACTGCGTTCGCAGCCAGATTCCCCTTTTTGTCACCTGCGGTGACATCTTCCCCCGGAACGGGGGAAGTCATCCCTCTCTGGGACGCCTTTGGGCTATGCCGGAAAGTTTGCCGCCGTCTCTAAAGCCGTCCCCTTGGGGAAGGTGTCATCGCCGCAGGCGATGACGGAAGGGGTGTCTCCGTCCCGTCTGCCGCCGCAAGTAAAAATTGCATCCGGCGGCAAAAAGGATTATACTATAAAAAATGTCTGCGGTGCACAGGCCGCAGGGGCAGAGGAGATGAAGCATGAAACGACGGGACTTTTGTAAGGGTCTTGCGGTGACCCTTGCGGCGGGGGCACTGGCTCCCGGAGCGGCGCTGCCGCAGGCCGGGGCGGCTACGGCGCTGGTCGGCCGCGCCGTGCCGGACGACTACTATACCCTGTGGTACCGCAGCGACCGCTGTAGCGCTGACCTGCGGCACGATTACTATTACAGCGACAGCCTGTTCGACCACGCCGCCACAGAGTACGACGATAAGCTGGCACTGGCCACCTTGGGCATGGCTGCGGCTGCGGACAGCTCGTGGGAGAGCGACCAGCGCTATTGGATGACGGGCGAGGTCGGCCGTGCCGCCCATATCCGGGATGCCTTTGCAAAGCTGGGCTTTGCCGAGGTGCAGCTGTTCAACTATACCCACAGCCTGAACGATGCCCCGGACACGGCGGCCTGTGCCGTTGCCCGCAAAACACTGGTGCGCGGCGGCAGACAGGTGACCATCATCGGGGCGTTCGTGCGCGGCTCCGGTTATGGAGCCGAGTGGTCCGGCAACCTTCATGCAGGCTCCGGCAGCGCCCACACGGGTTTTGTAGCAGCGGCGCGGCAGCTGACTGAAAAAATACGCGGATATGTTCAGGCATCGGCCAAGCGCCAGCCGCTGGGTACCCTGAAGCTCTGGATGGGCGGCTACAGCCGTGCCGGCGGCGTAACGAATTTAGTGGCGGCGCGTCTGCCCGCCGTGCTGCCGCAGCTGGAAAAGAAAAACACCTTCGTCTATACCTTTGCCGCCCCGGCTGCGCTGGCGGCGGCAGACTGCCCCGAGCTGCAGCAGGACTTTGACAACAACCATACGGCAAGCGGCAGTCTGAAAAAGAACTGGGGCACCAGCAACATCTTCAACATCATCTCCAGCGGAGATGTGGTCCCCCGGGTGCTGCCCGCAGAGTGGGGCTTCTACCGCAACGGCAACGACCGTTTTCTGCCCGCTACAGTTGTCCCGGAGGAACTGCAGGCGCTGAACGACCGCAGCGCAGGGATGGAGGGCGCACCGCTGGATTTCGGGCGGCTGGCCGTCACCGAGGAGACCGATGCCGTGCTGCAGTCCATGATGACCCTGTTCGGCAGCCGTCAGACCTATCACGAGGACTACGAGGATGCCATGCGCTGTATACTGCAATGCGTGACCACCCGCTCGGAAGCAGAGGTGACCCGGGGCGTCATTCTGGACGATGCTGCCGTGGTGGCGCAGCTGCGCAGCATGGAGCCCATGCAGCAGTTCCCGCAGGAAAAGGTGGAGCGCTGTGTGCAGGCGGCCTCTGCCCTGAGCCGCCCGCTGCTGGAAAAGCTGGGCAATGCAGTGCCGCTGCAGGCACAGCAGATCGTGATCCCCATGCTGGCAGTCGGTCTGTGCTTTGAATTGGACCCGGAGACGCTGCAGCTGGTGTCAGACTTTGTATTGTCCACCATCACGGTAAAGGGGCAGCTGAGCGGCATCCTGAAAACAGTGCTGTGTCACTTTTTGGAAACCTACATTACCCTGCTGGAATACTATGACCCTGCCGACCACGGCATGGAGCCCTATACCCGGCAGGAAGAGCTATAAGCAAAAGGCCGCTGCGCAGACATCGCGCAGCGGCCTTGGCTTTTTACAGATAAGATCAGAACTTGAACAGGTTCAGCCCGGTAACGGGGTCGTACTGGCGGTCTACTGTGCCGTCCAGAACATCCACCACCATCTCACAGGTGGCGCTGACCACCGCCCGGTTCAGATGTCCGCCGAACACCTCGCCCTTGTCGTTGCCGGCGCTCATGTGCAGGTGGGTGTAGAATGCGCCGTTCATGGTGTTGATGGTGCCGGTCAGGGACACGATCTCAAAACTGCCGCTGAAGGTGTTGGCGTAGTATTTCTTCTCCGCTACATTGTATACGCCCACCGTAAAGCTGTTGGTGGCACCCAGCGCCTGCACGGCGGCAAGGCGGATGTTTTCCTTCAGGGCAAGCTCTTTGACCTGTTCAAGGATCTCTTCGTCCTTGTCGATGCGTACAATGATCTTATTGCCAAAACGTTTGTATTCCATGGAAAAGCATCTCCTTTATGTGGCTTTTTTGTGCGCTGCTCTTTGCCGGGAGCGCGTGCGGATTTATTGATCTTCTGAACCCGATCCAAGTTCTTCCAGCTCTTTTTCGTTTTGGAGATCTTCATTGGTTTTCTCTCCGGTGATAGCACGGTAAGCTTCTTTGATGCCGTTTTTCACTGCCCATTTGATAACGTAATACAGCGCGATCAAAATAAGGATGGCGGTCCCTCCGCTGATGCCTAATTCGTTCCACATGATTCGAGCCTCCAAATTTCAATTTGTTGAACTAAATCGAGTATACCACACCCGCCAAGGAAAGAACACCCCGATAGCGTAAAATTTGCAGGTGGAAACTTGTCGGGGCGGGGACTTGGCAAACCCGGCGTGATTGCGCTATAATAGAGCCGTAACAGTTCCACAAAGGTGTGGTAAGGGAGGTGCGGTCATGATCCGGGTGGCAGTCGTAGAGGATGATGCGGAGGTGCAGGGGGTATTGCAGGAGTACATCCGGCGGTATACCCGGCAGTACGGGACAGAATTTGAGGTATCGGTCTTTGCGGACGGGATGGACATTCTGGACAATTACCGCGCCGTCTACGATATTATTTTTCTGGATGTGGAGATGAAGCATCTGGACGGCATGACCACGGCAGAGCGCATCCGGCAGATGGATGCAGACGTCATCCTGATCTTCATTACCAATATGGCGCAGTATGCCATCCGGGGCTACTCGGTGGGAGCGCTGGACTATGTGCTGAAGCCGGTGCCGTATTTTGCATTTTCCGAGCAGCTGAAAAAGGCCGAGAAAAATTTGGCCCGCCGCGCCAGCCACTATCTCATGGTCCCGGTGGAGAGCGGCCTGCGGCGGCTGGACAGCTCCCGGCTGTATTATCTGGAAAGCGAAGGCCACCGGGTGCATTACTACACCGAGGACGGCGATTTTTCGGCACCGGGCACCCTCAAGGCAGTGGAGGAAAAGCTGGCGGGCCGCCCCTTTGCCCGCTGCAACAGCGGCTATCTGGTAAATCTGGCGCAGGTGCAGGCGGTGCAGCAGAACACGGTGCAGGTGGGACCCTATGAGCTGCAGATCAGCCGCCCCAAGCGCAAGGCTTTTCTTGCCGCACTGACCGACTACATCGGAGGTGAGGGCTCATGACCATGCTGCCGAACATCCCCCGCCTGTACACGGCGCTGGCAGAGGTGTTGGCGGTGCTGCTCTACGCCCGCCACCTGCCGCGGCGGTTCCACCGGCAGACCGTGGTCACGGTGGTGTGGGCACTGGTGCTGGGAATCTTTTTGCACAAGACCGGCTATGTGCCGCTGGCGTGGTGGGTGCCCTGTATGCTCTGCGCGGTGCTGCTGCTCTACGGGTACCTGTGGGGCAGCCGGGCGGTCAACTGGCTGGAGGCACTGTACATCACCGCCCGGGCGTTTCTGCTGGCAGAGTTTGCTGCCAGCGCAGAATGGCAGCTGCACTGCTGGCTGTTCCCGCACCGGAGCGGCTTTGACCCGCTGGCGCTGGCGCTGCTGGCGGCGGTCTACGGCGCGGTCTACGGCCTGATGTTCTGGCTGGAGCGCAGCCGTCCGCTGCCCGAAAAGCATCTGGACATCAGCAACAAGGCTGCGCTGGCGGCATTTGTCATGGCGGGCACGGTGTTCGTGGTCAGCAACCTTCTGTTTCTGGGGGAGAGCCCGGCGACCATGAACGTGTTCTGCATCCGCACGCTGGTGGATTTCTGCGGGGTGCTGATCTTGACGCTGCAGCACGAGCAACTGCGGGAGAGCGCGCTGCATCAGGAGCTTTCTGCCATGGACAATGTGCTGCACCGGCAGTACGAACAGTACAAGCGCAGCAAGGAGGGCATCGAGCTCATCAACAGCCGCTACCATGAATTGAAGGTCCAGATCGCTGATATCCGTGCCCAGCGGGACCGCGCCAAGCAGGACGCGGCGCTGGCAAAGATGGAGAACAGCATTCTGCAGTATGAGGCGGAGAACAAGACCGGAAACCCGGTGCTGGACATCCTGCTCACCGCCAAGAGCATGGAATGTCAGGAAAAGCAGATCCGCATGACCAGCGTGGCAGACGGGCATCTGCTGGACCATCTGTCCACCCGGGAGATCTGCACGCTGGTGGGCACCGCGCTGGACAACGCCATTGAAAGCTGTGCCGCCGAGCAGGACCCGGAAAAGCGGCTGATCCGCACGGCGGTGTATGCCCAGAACGGCTTTGTGCTGTTCCGGGTGGAGAACTACTGCAAAAAGCCGGTGGAGCTGGGTGCAGACGGTCTGCCGCTGCGCAGTGCCCACGGCGGTTACGACCTGCGCAGCCTGCGGGCGGCTGCGCAGCAGCACAGCGGCAGCATGACCGTGCACTGGGAGGACGGCTGGTTCACCCTGCGGGTGCTTCTGCCGCAGGCGGGGATTCAACAGACCGAGGGCGGGGAGTGATCCCCGCCCTTTTTGCAATATGCACAAAATCAGGGGCAGTGGAATTGTGAATAAGCACAATAAAAATGAAACCAATTTGAAACTTTTTTCAAATTATGCATCCCAAACGACAGATTGTGCGAAGAACGGTTCGTTTTGCGGTTTATATGATAAAATGACATCAAGCAAAGGAGTGGACGCACTCCGGAGAACAGCCATGAACCGGGTCGTGTACCCAAAAGAGAAGGAGTTAACAGTTATGGCACAGAAAAAGAAGGACGGTAAGATGATGGGCAAGATCATCAAAACTGCCGTTTCGGGTGTGTTGTGTGTCGCATTGGCGGGCGGTATAGTTGCGGCCAATGTGCTGATCCCGCCCAATGCCAGCAGCGTGCAGAGCATTTTGGGCCTGAAGAGCGGAGGCATCGACAACAGCAAGGCAAAGACCGAAGGCATTAATATGGAATACGGCAAGCCCGGCTTTGACACAGAGGATGCGCTGGTTGAGGATGAGATCGCCCTGAACAAGCAGATTGCAGCAGAGGGCATCGTCCTGCTGAAGAACGATGAAGGCAGAATGCCGTACAGCACGGATACCACCTTCAGTTTTGTCAGCCATTCGGCAGTCAGCTACATCGGCGGCAACAAAGTCGATATGAAAACGGCCTTTGAAGATGCCGGGTTCGGTGTCAACGAGGACCTCTGGAAATTCTATTCCGAAGGCAACGGCAAGGATTACGGTCTGGGCGTTGGTTCCGTTTCCTACGGTGATGACGAGGACTTTTCCATCAACGAATGCCCCTTGTCTGTTATGAAAGCAGAGCCGGGTCTGACCGATTCCATGAAGAATACGGTTCCTGTTTTTGTGTTCAGCCGTGTGGCGGGCGAAGGCCGTGATATGCCCCGCTCCATGTACAACCACACCGATGTGGAAGAGGACAAGACCAAGACTTATCTGGAGCCGGATTCTACGGAACTGGAGATCCTGCAGTATCTGAACGACAACTTTGACGATGTGGTGCTGCTGCTCAACTCCAGTGCAGCGGTCGATCTGAGCTGGGTGGAGGATTATCCCAGCATCCACACGGTCATCTCGGCTCCTGCCATGGGCGACTACGGCCTGTGCTCTCTGGCTGAGATCTTCTCCGGCAAGGTCAATCCTTCCGGCCGCACCGTGGATACCTATGAAGTGGATGCCATGAACAGCCCGGCGGCGCAGAACTTCGGCGACTTTGCCTACTACGATGAGAATGGCAACCTCACCAAGTACAACTACGTCAGCTACAAAGAGGGCATCTATGTTGGCTACCGCTACTACGAGACCCGTTACGAGGATAAAGTCCTCGGTCAGGGCAATGCGGGCGATTACAACTACGACGATGCTGTGATGTACCCCTTCGGCTACGGCCTGTCCTACACCACCTTTGACTGGTCGGATTACAACACCAGCTGGGATGGCGATACCTGCACCGTGACGGTCAAGGTCACCAACACCGGTTCTGTTGCAGGCAAGGACGTTGTGGAAGTCTACGCACAGAGCCCTTACACCGATTATGACAAGGCCAACAAGGTGGAAAAGGCTGCCGTTGAACTGGTCGGTTACGCCAAGACCTCGGAGCTGGCTCCCGGTGCAAGCGAGACCGTGACGGTCACCTTCGACCAGGAACAGCTGAAGTCCTACGACTACGTCAATGCCAAGACCTACATTCTGGACGCAGGTGATTACTATATCACTGCGGCTAAAAACGCACACGAAGCGGTCAACAACATCCTCTCTGCCAAGGGAAAGAGCGTGGCAGACGGTATGACCGCGGATGGCGACACTGCTTTTGTTGAAATCTACACCCCGGCAAACGGCACCGTGGATACCACGACCTACAAGCTTGACACCACGACCGGTGTGGAGATCACCAATCAGCTCGACCATGCAAACGGCGGGCTGCAGTATCTCTCCCGCAGTGACTGGACTGGCACCTGGCCGACCGTTGACGGCGAGGTCAGCGACCAGATCAGCACCTGGGGCAACCCCATCAATGGTACCGATGCCAGCGGCAAGGCTGCATCCTATACCTACCGCAAGACGATCAGCAAGGAGGACCTTGCAAAGCTGGATTCTTTTGATTCCCTGAACCCCACCGACTTCTCCACCCTGACCGATGAGATCGTTTACGGCAAGGACAACGGTCTGGGTCTGATCGATATGCGCGGTCTGGATTACGATGATGAAAAGTGGGACGCACTGCTCGACCAGCTGACCCCCAGCGATTATCAGACCCTGATCACGCAGTCCGGCTATGGCACGGCTGCCATCAAGTCGGTGGATAAGCCCTCCACGACCGACCGCGACACTGCCACCGGCCTGGTCAACTACGGCTTTGATGCAAGCGGCAACCTCTACTTCAAGGGCAACATCACGCACTGCGGCGTGATCGTTCTGGCACAGACCTACAACGATGATCTGGCCACTCACTACGGCGAGAACATTGGCGACGAGTCCTACTATCTGGGCGTTGATGGCTGGTATGCACCTGCTGTCAATATGCACCGCACGGCATTCTCCGGCCGCAACAGCGAGTATTACTCCGAGGATCCGTTCATCGGCGGTCACATTGCTTCCCTCGAGTGTGAGGGTGTCGCCTCCCGCAGTATGTATGTCTTTGTCAAGCATTACGCCATCAACGATCAGGAGGACCACCGCGGCGACCGTGAAGGCCAGTACAGCATTGCGACCTTCCTGAACGAGCAGGCGGCCCGCGAGATCTACCTCAAGCCCTTTGAGATGTGCGTCAAGTCTGATAAGGTCGAGATGAACTATGCAAAGGACAACGGCGACGGCACTTACAGCAATGCCACCACCGAGATCCCGTCCGTCACCGGCATCATGACCTCCTTCAACCGCGTTGGCTATACCTGGGCCGGCGGCAACTACAACATGATCACCGGCCTGCTGCGCAACGAGTGGGGCTTCCACGGCTTTATCATCACCGACAACGCAAACACCGGTGTCTTTATGGACGCTGGCCAGATGATCCAGGCCGGTGCAGACGGCAAGCTGACGAACCTGCCCACCGGCGCACGGTACACCTTTAACAAGGATGACGTTGCAGATTACCACTACGGTCGTGAAGCAATCCATAACATCCTGTACACCATTGCAAACTCCAAGGCAATGAACGGCGGTATGCCGGGCAGCCGTTATCTGGCAAAGGTCGAGCCTTACCAGAAGGTCATCTACGCAGTGGATGGTGTCTGCGGCGGTCTGATCGCAGTTCTGGTCGTTCTGACGATCCTCCGCTTCCGTAAAAAGAAAGAGGACGTAAAAACCGTCTGATCAACACATAGGAACAGAAGGGGCGGCGGGCAAACGCCCGCCCCCTTTTTTTGATTGTCAGGAGAGACCCATGAAACACACAGATATCATCAAGAGCTTGTCTCTGGAACAAAAATGCGCACTGCTGAGCGGCGGCACGGTGTTCACCACCCGGGCGCTGCCGGGCAAGGGCATCCCGGCCATTACCCTGTCGGACGGCCCCAACGGCGTGCGCAAGCAGGCGGGCGCGGCTGACCATCTGGGCCTGAACCCCAGTGTGCCTGCCACCTGCTTCCCCACCTCGGCTACCGTTGCCAACAGCTGGGACCCGGAGCTTGGCGAGGCTGTGGGCGCAGCCATGGGCGAGGAAGCCGCGGCACAGGGCGTGTCGGTGCTGCTGGGCCCCGGCCTGAACATCAAGCGCAGCCCCCTGTGCGGCCGCAACTTCGAGTATTTCTCGGAGGACCCCTACCTTGCCGGTAAGATGGCTGCGGCCTACGTCCGCGGCATCCAGAAAAACGGCATTGCCGCCTGCCCCAAGCACTTTGCGGTGAACAGTCAGGAGCTGCGCCGCATGGCCTCGGATTCCATCGTGGACGAGCGCACCCTGCGGGAAATTTACCTGACCGGCTTCGAGATGGTGGTCAAGGAAGCGCAGCCTAAGACCATCATGTCCGCCTATAACCTTGTCAACGGCACCTACGCCAACGAGAACACCCACCTGCTCATGGATATCCTGCGCAAGGACTGGGGCTTTGACGGCGCAGTGGTCACCGACTGGGGCGGCAGCAACGACCACGCCCTTGGCGTAAAGAACGGATCTACGCTGGAAATGCCTGCCCCCGGCGGGGATGCCATCCGGGAACTGATGAAGGCGGTGCAGACCGGCAAGATCACCGAAGCGGACGTGGACGCCCGGCTGGAGGAGCTGCTGGAACTGGTGTTTACCACCAAGGCGGCGGTGGACGCCGCACCCGGCAAGTTCGATGCCGACGCCCACCACGCACTGGCACGCCGGGCTGCTGCCCAGAGCATCGTGCTGCTGAAGAACGAAAACGGCCTGCTGCCCCTTGCAAAGGGGGAGAAGGTGGCGGTCATCGGCGACTTTGCCCAGACGCCCCGTTATCAGGGTGCAGGCTCCAGCGCCGTCAACTCCATCAAGGTGGATTCCTTTCTGGAATGCCTTGCCGAGAGCGGCCTGAACAGCGTCGGCTACGCCAAGGGCTTTGACCGGCAGGGCAAGCCCGATGAGGCGCTGAAGGCCGAGGCGGTGCAGCTGGCAAAGAACGCCAATGTGGTGCTGCTGTGCATGGGTCTGGACGAGATCAAAGAGAGCGAGGGCATCGACCGCGCCGATATGAAGCTGGCAGAGAACCAGCTGGAACTGCTGGCGGCTGTGGCAGCGGCAAACCCCAATGTGGTTGTGCTGCTGAGCGCGGGCTCCTCGCTGGAAAGCGGTTGGGCCAAGGACTGCAAGGCGCTGGTCTATGGCTGTCTGGGCGGTCAGGCCGGTGCGGGCGCACTGGTCGAGGTGCTGACCGGTGCGCAGAACCCCTGCGGCAAGCTGGCGGAGACTTGGGCGCGCAGCTACGCCGACACCCCCGCAAAGGCGCATTTCGGCGGCGACGGTCCCACTGTGGAGTACCGCGAGGGGCTGTATGTGGGCTACCGCTACTACGACACTGCCGGTGTGCCCACCGCCTTCCCCTTCGGCTACGGCCTGAGCTATACCAGCTTTGCGTACAGTGACCTGAAAGCAGACGAAAAGGGCGTGACCCTGACCGTCACCAACACCGGCAGCTGTGCAGGTGCCGAGGTGGTGCAGCTGTATGTGGCAAAGCCGGATGCAAAAGTTTTCCGCCCCGCCAAGGAGCTGAAGGGCTTTACCAAGGTGCAGCTGGAAGCCGGAGAGAGCAAGACCGTCACCATCCCGCTGGATGATAAGGCGTTCCGCTACTGGAACGTCAAGACCGACCGCTGGGAGGTGGAAGGCGGCAGCTATCAGCTGCTGGTGGGCGCTTCCAGCGCCGATATCCGTCTGACTGCCGCCGTCACGGTGGCGGGCACCGGCGCACCCGACCCCTACGCGGGCAAAAATCTGGAGCATTACCGCACCGCACAGGTGCAGAACGTGCCGGACGCGGAGTTTGAGGCGCTGCTGGGGCATGCCATCCCGGAGAACAAGGTGCACATCGACCGCAACATGACGCTGGGCGAGATGGGACACGGACGCAGCCCCATCGGCTGGCTGGCAGCTGCCGTGCTGGGCACCCTGCTGCGCCGCAGCATCAAAAAGGGCAAGCCCGACCTGAACATCCTGTTCCAGTACAATATGCCTCTGCGTGCGCTGGCCAAAATGACCAACGGCGCTATCAGCATGGGCATGGTGGACGGCATCGTGATGGAGCTGCAGGGCTTCTGGGTCATCGGCCTTGTGCGGGTGATCGTGGAGGCCGTGAAGAACCTCGTGCTGAACAGCCGCATGGAAGAGCGCTTGAAAAACAGCTGAAAGGAAGCAGGCTATGAATTTCTGGAATAACTTTGCGGCAAAGCACCCCGCCGCTGCCAAGTGGGTGCGCGAGGGCGGCCTGTTCGTCATCGTGTCCAACCTCATCACCGTGTTCAAGTACCTGCTGCTGCAATTTCTGCCTAAGGCCTTTGCAAGCCTGCCGGTGGTGGATTTCGGCTGGCCGGGCATTGATATCACCCTGTTCGGCGAGACCTTCAAGTGGAACATCCTCGGCTACGATGCCGCCCACGGCGGCTTGCCCTACTTCTGCGCCTACATGATCGCCATGGTCATCGGCGAGTGCATCAATTTCCCCATCCAGCGCAATTTTGTGTTCCGCAGCAAGGGCAATCTGGCAAAGCAGATCGGCTGGTATGTGCTGGCGTTCTGCGTCATCACCTGCATCGTCAACTCCATCAACTGCATCTGGGTGGCGGTGGCAGGTCTGCTGGTGCCGGACTTCATCTACAACATCGGCACTACGGTGCTGAACGGCGGCATCTCCATGGTCATCTTCTTCTTCGTGAATAAGATCATCTTCCCGGAGGGCGAAAAAGCCGCCAAATAACAAGTCATCTTCTTCATTTTCTTCTTTTAGTGTTGTATTTGCTTTTGATACAATTTCATTTATATCAGGTATTTCACTATTTAAACATTTTACTAATTTGCTTGATAAATTTATTTTGAAAACTTCTGTTGATTTTAAATTTTGTATAAATCTTGTAATAATAAAAAGCAATATTAAAGTTACTATTAATATTGCTATTTTTTTTATTGAACCTTTTGCATTTATTATTGTAACATTAAACATATAACATACCCTTCTTTTGAATTTCTCTTATATATATTATATGTTTATTACAAGTATTTTAGAACTACAATAATCGTGGTTTTAGTTCTAAATAAATTGGCTTTTCTTCTCTTATCATTGTACTTTTACCATGTCCTGGATATACAATTGTTTCATCTGGTAATATCATTAATTTTTTTGTAATTGAATTTATAACATCTTCAAAATTTCCTGTTGGTACATCTGTTCTTCCCCAAGTTCCTCTAAATAATGTATCTCCTGAAAATAATAATTTTTCTTCTTCACAATATAAACAAGAACCTCCTGAAGTATGCCCTGGTGTGTGTATTACTCTAAATTCAAGATTTCCTAAATGTATTAAATCTCCATCATCTATTCTTGAATCAGCTTCTAATTCTATCTTTTTTTCTAATATATATGGTGTTAAATTAATTTCCGCATTATCTAGACCTTCTGCATCATCTCTATGAATTAATATTTTCCCACCACATTTTTCCTTTAATTCTGATACACCAACAATATGATCTCCATGGCAATGTGTTATATATATGTATTTTAATTTCCCTCCTAAAATATTTATCATTTCTTGGATTTTATCTACATCTCCTGCTGGATCTATTACCATAGTTTCTTTTGATTTTTCATCAAATATTATATAACAATTTGTTGGATCTCCTATCCAAGTTTGTATCTTTAGTTCTTTTAAAATCATTTTCTCATTTCCTTTTTATTCTTTTTGTTCTCTTATATAAAGTTTATAACGATATTGTTAACTTAATAAATTATATACGTCTTACTTCATATACGCTGTTTACTTTTCTTGTTACTTTTATTGCTTTGTTTAACTCATCTAAACTTTCTACTTGTAAAGTTACAACTATTATTGCAATTTTTTCTTTTGTTGTTTTTGTATTAACACCTAAAATTTTTGCTTTTGTTGTTCCAAGTTCTTTTAATATATCTAATAACAATCCTGTTCTATCATTTGAGCGAATTTCAATATCTGTTTGATAAGTTTCTTTATTTTCATCATACCATTCAACATCAATCATTCTATTTTCTTCTGATATTAAATTTTTAATATTTGTGCAGTCTTTTCTATGTACAGATACTCCTCTTCCCTTTGTTATATATCCTATAATTTCATCACCTGGAACAGGGTTACAACATTTTGCTAATTTTACTAAACAATTATCTATTCCTTTTACAACAACCCCTGAACTCGCTGCTGCTGCCTTTGCTTTTCTTTCTTTTTGTTCTTTGCTTAGTTCTTGTATTTTTTCTTCTACATTTATTTCTTCATGCTCTTTTCTATATTCTTGTAAAACTCTTGCTATTATTTTTACTGGTGAGTTTGCTCCAAATCCAACAGCTGCAT
>ENA-ORLU01001739-ORLU01001739.1-human-gut-metagenome-genome-assembly--contig:-NODE-1739-length-14969-cov-6.071179_pt1 | contig 14969 bp, 11 predicted proteins | sample MGYA00243009_ERZ508833 | MGnify/ENA primary metagenome ERZ508833 (study PRJEB26277, sample SAMN04329763) | human gut metagenome | biome: human-associated habitat | host: Homo sapiens | place: USA...
AAAAATCAGCCTCCTGTGTTATTATTTCTATTTTATCACAGTTTGCTGTCTTTTTACAGACTTTTTTTCAGAGGCTCCCTTTGCACCGCGCTCTGTATTATTGAAGAGCCAGTTCTTACGGCCTGCGGTAAATGGCCTGATAGCGTTTTCTGCTCTGTTGTTATCGATGGGAACGTCGCCGTCTTCAAGAAACGTATATAGATATTTCTTTTCATTTAGCGTATATCTGACTGCATCAACAAGCTTGTTCTTTCCGCTGACCTGAAGTTCTTCAGCCCATGCAAAGAAAGCATCAAGTAAGGGTTTGATCTTTACAAGACGCTGCTTATATCTCTCCTCAGCGGTAAGCTCGGTCAGCATTTTTTCTTCATGGTAGATCCTGTTGCAGAAATCTACACCTTTAGCTGCTGCCGATGTTTCGTATGCTGATTTTTCTCTTGGCAGAGCGTTTACCCAATATCTTCTGACATGAGTAAGGCAGCCGCATCTCTTTGCCTTTTTCATGGCATTGTATGCTGCATAACCGTCACACACAAGGAAACCATCAAATTCTCCAAGGAATCTGACTGCATTTTCACTTTTCCTTGTAGGATGATAATCAAAAATGATATTACTGCGGTCATTGATCTTTCCTTTGCAGTATACCCACATTCTTGAATCGGTCGTTGCTTTTCTGCCTTCTTCATGCAGTACCTGAAATACTGTTTCATCAGCATGGATGATCTTTTCTGATAACAGCCTTTCTTTCATATTCTGCACTATGGGAGCACACCACTTCTCAGCAGCATAGCATGCCCAGTTCGACATAGTTGCTTTAAGCAATGGGATGCCTTTAGATTTGAAGTCTTTCTCCTGCCTGTGCAGTGGTACTGCCTTGCAGAACTTCTCATAAATAATATGAGCGAGAAGCTCGGGAGAACAGTAGCTTCCCGGTATCATAAGACCGGGATGTTCCGCACGTCTGATATTGCATGGTTCTGTGCTTACTTCAGGAGCTGTACCGCACTTGATACACTTGTATACTTTTACTATGTGACGGCGAATATGAAATTTAGCAGGAGTGTATATCAGTTCATCGTATTTATCCTCACCGATCTCCGTCATATCAGATCCGCATTTATCACATTTAGGATCGTCTTCTTTATGTAATACCTCTTCAACAGGTAATTCACTCATCCAGTCACAATGAGTACGCTTTTTCTTACGCTTATGCTCCGGTACAGTAATAGTCCTGTCAGCAACATAACTGTTTTCATCATCGGTTACAGGAAAGAATGAAAGCTGCATATCGCTTCCCTTAATTACAGAAGTTTGTTCAGTTTTTCTTCCGAAGACCTGTTTTTTCAGCCATGCCAACTGTTCCTGTGCAAGAGCAAGTTCTTCTTTAAGAACAGCATTTTCATCCCGGAGAGCAGCATGATCTGCAACCAATTTTTGAATATCATGCTCAGACATACTGCGATCCTCCATTCCGTTTATGATACATATATTATACCTTAAATCTGCCGAAAAATCAAGAAATATCGTGGGATTTTCTTAATACAATATGCTCGGTTTCCCTTCACGGATAGCTTTAGGCTGTTCTATTTTCAAGCCTTCAAGAAGCCAGCGTGTTTGCTGTGGTGTCAGCAGTAATGCTTCTGTTTCATTGCGCGGCTATTGGGATCTTCCGTTATCAAGCCGCTTATACAAAAGCAGAGATCCGTCCCCTTCCCAGAGAAGTCCTTTGATTCGGTCACAGCGTCTGCCACAGAACAAAAACAATGCTGTACTGTACAGATCAAGCTGCAGCTGCGCCTTGACTATCATTGCAAGTCCGTCTATCGAACGTCTCAAATCGGTATATCCTGTGACGATGTATACCTGCTTATCTAATGCCAGATCATTCAGCATAATTCATGTACTAATGCAAGCAGAGTATCTGCTGAGATATCTGCCGGAAGTGATATCTGCAAATCATTTTTCTCGATACGAATATCTGAGTTTGATCTTGAAACAGCTACAGGTACTATTGCAGGTTCAGATTCCAAACAGCGCTCCCGAACTTTGCGAAGATGATAGTAATACGTCTTAATATTGATCCCATTCTGAGCGCAGTATGCTGTCACGGTCATAGCGCTTTCCTGCTGTGCTTTTATCTGCTCTGTCCATTCTTGCAGCTGTACATCTCGCTTGACATTGGTAATAGCTGTCGTTGTTTTCATTTCCGTATTCCTCCTGTGTCTAATTTAATACGGTTTACTCCATAGACTATTTTAGATACTCTAATTTGGCCTATGGACTTGCTTAGACTTTATTATACATCAGATTTCTTCTTTGAGGAATACGTTGTTTATTTGACGCTTACTATCCTCGTAATTAAGATAAAATAGCTTAAAAAGCTGCTCCTTGACGACGATTAGACGACGTAATAACTGAAAGTATCCGAATAAAATAACAACTATAAAGAAGTAGTTGAAAAGAAGTTTAAAATAAGCAAGCCCTTTATCCTCAATATAGCTATGTAATATACACGATAAATATTGCCGTAAAAAATCCCTGTTGGAAGTAATTCTGACAGGGATTTTTTACATTTTGAAAGGAAGAAACTATGTTCAACAATAAAAGATATTTAACAAAAGGTGTCTAAGAACGCATAGAAATTTGTTACCAGATGATTATGCGGAGAATGATCGACAACATGAATGTAGAAAAAGACTACCTACAAATTTTTCAGCTTGACTGGAAGAATAATGTTTTAACAATAACTCACTCACAAGAACAGCCCTTTTATAAGTAAGGTCTATAAGCTTCCCTGCCAATCGGCTGTAAAAACTGAAAAGGTATATGTTATAGACAGCGAGGAGTACTCAACCATGCTTCTTGCTGAAGAATATTAAAGGAGGTTCATTTTATGAACAAGAATGTAATCGGAGCAATCGTGACGATTGTAGTAGCCCTTGGAACAAAGCTATTAAACTTTGTTTAACAGCTTTGGTTATTCTTTCTCGCTTTCAACAGAGCAGGAAAGAATAAGTTCATTTATGCCTTTTTCGTATGTTTCGGGTTCATTTGCACTCCAAAGATTCACTCCATAAACTGCCCACACCTGTCCATTATCAGTTTCCCATGTATATTCAGCTTTGGGACCGGATAAGCTGCCTTTTGTACCTTCTCCATACCAATCGGTCATAACAGAATAAATCTTATCATATGCCTCTTTTAATTGCTGTTCGGTATATGGATAGGTTTTGTTATCTTTTGTTCCCACGCGACCAAGAGCATATCCATAATTAACAAGCAGTCCTGTTTTCAGATCAAACTCAACAAACATCTCGCCTTCAAGCTCTGTGCCGAACACATCACCGCTTTTTACCGGATAATAGTAAGCATATCTTTGTGTGAGTTCTTCCTCTTCATCTGTATATTCTTTGCCCAATACAGCGAATACTTCGTCTTTAGTCATACCATTCCTAATACCTGATATAATGCTTTTTTCGCTCTGTATTTCCTAATCTCCGGATATAAGAAGCTGCTTCATAAGGCAAAGGTCGGACGTATCAAGTCTGCCGTCACGGCACAGGTCGGCTCTGTTCCAGTCCGATAATTGGGTATCCGGCATTGCGAGCAGCCACTTCTGGAGCAGGACCACATCGGATATATTAAATTCGCCGTCCGAATTCACATCGCCCCTTACAACAGGTGCGCCATATCCGATCTCAAATGATTCTGTGTCACTGATATCTGTATTCTTTTTTGTAATTGTTATAACGCAGATCCCGCTTCCCGGTGCATCACCTTTGATATCCACACTGACATCATATTTTTCTTTGGCTTCATCAACTGTGACATTTTCGAGAGTTGAAACGACATTTCCGTTGCCGTCTGTTTCAGCAATGCTCAGTTTAAGTCCTGTAAGATCAAGTTCTTCATAACCATGAATGACCTTATCATAGGGTTCACCGGTGATCTGTACATCAAGAAGCATAGATGCTGTAGGATCAGCAGGTATATCGACAGACTCTAATTCTATCGTCTTTGTATCATGATTGATCGAGCTGACTCTAATTTCACCATCTCCGATATATTGGTTATAATACTTCGGAAGAAACACGGGATAGGTCATTCTGTTGGAATTATCAGCACTCTTAATATAGTAATCATAACAAAGAAGATGTGTGTTTCTGTCAATTACATCACCGACGTTCAGCGTTCTGCCATCAAGATAAGTAATTCCCTCAATATCAGGTGCCAGATACATACATGTGCCCCAATCACCGACATACTCTGCATCAAAAGGCAGAATATAGTCTTTTTCATTAATGAAAACGAGATCATAACTCCCCTTGGTGTTGACAACATTTGCACTACTGCCCTTATTCTTATTGTCATAGTGCAGAATATCGTATTTATGAACTACGTCGCCAAGTGAAAGCTCCGATGTGTTGTAGACAATACTTTTCTGCACATCGCCGGACACCGTGATGTCAAGCGTTTCACTTACTTTGCCATCGTAATACGATACACTGATGGTTGCGATGCCGTCAGCAATACCCGTCACAACGCCGTCCTGATTGACTGTTGCAACGTTTTCATCGCTTGATGCATATGTAACCTCCGGATGTGCGCCGTTGCTCCAAGTCAATTTTAATTGAGCAGACTCCCCTATTGCCAGAGTGTCTTTAAAAATAGATACTCCCTGCAATGACGCAATTAGTTGGTATGCACTCACCGTATCCGGCACTGCATTTAGTGCAGTAAATGATGTACTGCAAAAGCAGGCAGCTAAAATAAGCGCCTTTATATTCTTCCCCATTTCATTTTCCTCCCTAAATGAATATTATTATGCTTTTATTATATACCAAAATCAAGAAAAAAGCAATAGCGTGGAGCATAAAAATGGGGTGGTTCGTTGCTTTAACACTGCTTTATCTTCTATAGCAACACAACAAAATAATGCGACATATGATGACAAGAGCAAAATGTATAGTACAAGGAGGACTGCGAAAGCATACTATCGTATGATGAGGATGACAACATAGATTACAGCATTTGAGCCGAGGTTGACCTCGGCTCTTTTTTATGTACACTTGACAAGTTGGTGGTTACTCTAATATTACTCATCGTCATAACCCAAAGACTTCCTATTACCACCTAATAAACTACTAATTTTTTCTTTTTTTCCAGCTGCAGCAATAACTTTAGCATTGGGGGCAATCTTATTTTTAGCCTTATCAACTTCACTGATGAGATTGCTCGCTTGTGTTTCAGTCAAACCCGTTGCTAAAATAGATACAGCATGATCCTTTTTTCATTCATAAAATCCTCTCCTATATTCATTAAAAATTATATAATTTTGTTCCATCATCAAGTTCTTTTTCTACAATACCATCTCCATAACTTATTACAGCAATTTTTACAGGATCAATGTATATAGGCATATCCTCATTATCACCTATTAATACCTTAAATATATCAACTTCGCCGTTCTTTCTTTTAGGTCGTGTTGACACTAAGCCTAACAACGCATCTTTTCGGCAAAATTTCACGCATCCTGCGTTAAAAAGTCTTGACAGGCGACAGCCTGCCTGCGACTTTTTGCCTTGTCTACGTAAAATTTATGCTCGAAAATCTGCATATTATCTTAGTGTCAACACTCCCTAATAGAAAGAATTTGATCATTAAATGATATTATCTCATCGCCTTTTTTCAAAAAATTAAATTTCAACATTTTGTTTTGCCTCCTTTACAGATATAAAAATAAATCTATATCTCCTCTATGTACTGCTTTATGGCATTTTGAGCATAGGCATATAATATTTTCAACATTTGCCGCTCCACCTAAAGCGTAATCAAACAAATGATGCCCTTCAACATTGTCAGTACTCCCACAAATTTGACAAGTATAATTATCACGTTCTTTTCCAAGCTTTTGAGCTTTTATGTGTTCATATCATCTTCCCACGCCCATCATCCTCCAATGTAAGTTTACAACTTTAATTATATCAAAACAGCGTGCAAAAGTCGATGGTTTTTTTGAAAAAAGTGGCATTTTTTTGTTAAAACATAACACTCCTCTTATCCGTTAATCATTCGAACCATTCTTCACAAGATTCGTGTGCGGATTTTCAAACATAATTTTGCCTAGTGCAAGGTGAAAAAGTGAAAGCATACCGTCGTATGGTGAGCATGACAACGCAGTAATATGCGGTTCAGATTGGTTGCAGTTTTGTTGTATTGCTATAAATTGCTATAATTATAAACTAAACAGCCAAAATAATCAAATAACAAACATCGGAGTGCTGTGTAAGTCCAAAATACCATTCGACACATATTGACAAATCCCTTGCGGCATGATATAATCAAAGCATAAATTACACCAATGCAGGTGATAATTATGGACTTCAAAAAACAGACTGCCGCGGTTATATCCTTATCTATAATAGTTATCAGCGTTTTTATCTATTCTTTCATAAGCCGCAATAATGATTCGTCAACTACTGTTTTGACCGTGCACGAGCCATCTTATGTGCAGACAGAAGTTTGTGCGGATAAAACAGCTATTTCTTCGGTTAAAGCTCCCGAACCAGAGAAAACCACATCTGTACAGACCCAAATCACAAGTTCAGAACCTGAAACTTCTGCGCAAACTGTCACCGAACCGCTTTTAATTAACATCAACACAGCTTCGCGCGAGGAACTGATGCTGCTCAACGGGATAGGCGAGGTCACTGCCGACAGTATTATCGCGTACCGAAATGATTCCGGCGGTTTCAACAATATTGAGGAGCTTATGAATGTTTCCGGGATCGGTCAGGCAAAGTTTGACGCGGTAAAGGATCATGTTTTTGTGGAAGATCCTGTTTATCCGGTGCAGGAAGAAGTCCGTGAGCAGCCGGAATATTTAAGCGAATCTGAAACAGAAGTCACGGAAGAAATTCCACCCGAAACCGAAGTTTCTACCGAATCGGAAACTTCACTTACACTTGAGGACTGCGCCCCGATAAATATAAATACTGCCGAAGTTGATGAATTAATGCTCCTGCCGTACATAGACAGGGAGACAGCCGACGAGATCATCAGCATACGCTCACAGATAGGCGCATACAGCCACGTTTATGAGATATTGCTCGTAGAGAGCCTTACGCAGTCTCAGGCTGCTGAGATCGTAAACTATATTACAGTTGAATAGCGCTGCCGCCGGGCAGCAAAATGCAATGCATTTGCCAATACATCGTTAGGCCTTTGAAGATGTATCGGTAAATGCATTTTCTATTTTTCAGGAGGATTTTATGAAACTCAATTCACTTTTCAAAACTTTTACAAAGACCGATTTTCTGCTGTGGTTCTCATCTATCGGAATTATCGTGGTCTCGTTCTGTATTTTCGACAGAAAGGGATTTCTCGCACTTGCCGCCTCACTTCTCGGAACGACCTCGCTTATCTTCTGCGCAAAGGGCAATCCTCTCGGTCAGCTTATAATGATCGTATTTTCGGGAATTTACGGCTACATCTCGTTCGGATTCTCCTATTACGGCGAAATGCTGACCTATCTCGGAATGACTGCTCCCATGGCACTTATTTCACTAATTTCATGGGTACGCAATCCGTTTCACGGAGAAAGCTCAGAGGTTCGCGTGAATACTATTCCACCCGTTGAAATAATATTGATCCCGTTCATGACTGCCGCTGTAACATTCATATTTTACTTCATTCTTAAACACTTTCACACCGCAAACCTTCTGCCAAGCACCATATCCGTTGCAACAAGTTTTGCCGCAGCTTATCTTACGTTCCGCAGAAGTGCATTTTTCGCCCTTGCGTATGCGCTGAATGATATAGTCCTGATAATACTGTGGAGCATGGCGGCAATGCAGGACATCTCGTCTCTCTCGGTTCTGATATGCTTTGCAATGTTTCTGATCAACGACATATACGGATTCATAAGCTGGCAGAAAATGAAAAAGAGACAGCGGCAAAACTAATTGGCACAAAGAAACTATCCCTTGCGATTTCCCCTGCCAAAAGCTCTGTCTTCAGAATCATTATCAGTTAAATCCTCATGCTTTCCTTACAAGTGTAAAGGGATAACTTTTTCCGCCGAATTCTACCGTACACGAGGCTGAAACATTCCGCTCATTATCAACTGTTACGCCCTCAACTTCAAAATGAACTCCGTTTGCCGCGAATGCTTCCTTAAATCCGCGGGCGTCCTGAAGTGATACAGCAACAGTACTTTCAATGCTGTTCCACCTTATGGCGAATCTCTGTGCATCGGCATCATAACGTCCAAGATAGGCGTTTCCGCTGAACGACGCAAAAAGATAAATGTACGAAAGCTCAACGCAAAGCCCATTCACACGCACCTTTTCACGAAGCTCGTCCTCATACGCGCGCATGATCTCTTTGGCTTCCGCTTCAAACCTGTGCTTAGCCTGCTGACTTATTGCATTATATCGCTCCTCATACTGAGCCGAAGTCTCGAATTCGCCCTTTGGCTGCATCACACTCCTAAGGTAGCCTGCGATATAATCTTCTCTGCGCTGTGCATAAGCCTCTCTGTAAGTCGGATGAGCTGCATAATCATTAGCTGACGCGTTTTCGTCAAGGAATTCAGGAAGTTTTTCAATTCCGTTCCTCACAAAGTTCAGCACAGGCGTCCAGACATTGCTCACGCGCCAGTTATAATACTGCATCATGCGCGGATCGGCAGCAAGTGACGGCGCACCATGATACACCTGATTATTTACTGCCTGCGGATTCTGATATTGCGCAGAATTAACAGGATATCCGTTATTGTACGGCTGCTGAAAATTCCCTGCATATGGCGTTCCGTAATTCTGTGCATAAGGCGGTGCGCTGTATGCCGCGGAACGTTTGAGATTCTGGTACTGCAAATCGTAATTGCCTGCAAATTTATCATACTCAAAGATATTCACGCTTGAAAATGCGCATACATCAACCATATCATGGTCTATGATATTCACTACTCTGCCACACCTTGAAAGATTCATAAGCTCGGGCAGCATAGCTGTTTTCCTATAAAGAGCCGCATAAGAGAGCGTAGTCATTCCGTAGATATCAACGTAAGAATTTATGTTGTATTTGTTCGCGCGGAAAAACTCCATATCCTCGTTTATTATGCGGTCTATCATAAGTTCCCGAAGATACGAGGTAAACTTCTGCTTTTTCTTTGTAAGCGATTTTAGCACATCGCCGCTGCTTTCAAGCGCTGCCCTCTGGATATCCGAAGCCGACGGATCGGAGTTCAATATTCTGAGCACCTCGTCATACAGGTACATATTTTCCCTGCCTGCAAATTCATTTACGATAGTGAAGTAGAGCTTCCAGTTTTCCACGGTAGGATATGTATCAATTGACCTGTGAATATCCGCAAGACTCTCACTGCATTTCCCTGCATGATAATTCTCAGCCGCACTGTCATAATAGCTTTTGCCGAGTATACGGTAATACTCACTTTTCTTTTCAAGAGCAGTTTTCTGCCAGTCCAGAAGTGCGTTTGCGGACGCTATAGAAGCCGCCTCATCAAATTTATGCTGCATTATGAGCGCCGCTGTCCACATGGCATAAGGTATCGGAACACTTCTGCGTGAATCTCCGGCTGCAAACTCGCAAAGGAGCGAGGAGAGCAGACCAGCCTCTCCAAGCGCCTTATTTTCCGCATGATATTTCGCATTATCAATGAAACTCCTGCAATGATCACAGAAAGCATACTGCGCCGACTTGCTCGAACTTAGAAGTGCCGCTTTAATGCCGTTCAGTCTCTCGAACATTCGTCCGCAAGCCCGGATCACCGCTGTTCGTTCGTAAGTTATGATGAATTTTCCGTCATTGAGTCCCGACTCGCTGCTTTTTCTTATGATAGTCCTGCAAAGATCTTCATACGAAAGCGCTGTATCGGTATTGTCGGACGAACTCTTTACCGCGAATCCGCGCTCAAAAAAGAGCATTCCCGACTTGCCTCTTTTGAATATCACACCCAAATCTATAAACCCGAGCTTCTCGCCGAATTCGGGATGAGATCCGAAACCGCTGCCGATATTAAACGCTGACTGTGCGGGAACCATTCGCCAGTCCGTATAGCCTCCTGATGACTGAAGATACCCTTCCATAGCGCTGTTGGCAGTTACGTCCTTAGACTCGGGAACTTCATCAATGTGCAATTCCGACAGTGCAGACTCACATTGACGAAAAAAAAGCGCTCTTAAAGCCGAATCAAATTCTTCCATTGTCATAAGCTCGTTCATAGCTATGCCTCCGTTGAAATAATACTTGTCCAAAAACAAGTATCCGCAAATCCGAATATTATTACAATAAAATTATAACATACCGCTTTCTTTATGTCAACAATCGGAGTTTTTTACAAAACTATTTGTCAAAAATGTTTTGAAAACCCGAAAAAATTCTCGCCGTAACTATTGATTTTCTCTTGATTTTTAGGTATAATTAAGAATAGTAACTTTACACGAAGGGAGACTCAATATGACAGAACTGAAAAAAGCCGAAAAGAAACTATCATCGCTTTATCGGAAATACCGCAGCAAAAGAGGCTGCATTACCGAATCCGTTCATAAAGAATTGCTGATCCGTGCATACGAGCTTATCCGTCCCTTTCACCCTTATACCGATAATATCCTTGGAAACTATTTTGACGTGATGCTCCACCATTGCTATTGCCCCGACCTCAAGGGCGACTACGAAAAGGGCATGGGCAGGCACTATTACTGTTCGGTAAATGCCTCAGGCAAAAAACTCCCCACCGTTCACGGCTATTATAAAAACGGTGCAGGTAAATTTGCAAAAAGTGCGCGCACTATGTTTGAAGAGGATTATACTATGGCGCTTACCATGTACAATGCAGGATTCTATGAGCAGTCTGCGGCTTATCTCGGCAGAGCTGTTCATATGCTCTCTGATATGTGCTGTCTGCCGCACGCTTCAAAGTGGACTTACTTCTCCTCTAAAGGAAAGCTCCACAAGGCATACGAGAATCTTGCAAGCGCTGTTTACCCCGATTTTGTTCCTAAGCAGCAGATAACGGACGAAACGCTGAAAATTTTCAGCCACCACAAGAGTTTCGGCCCTGCTTTGAATAAAATTGTTGAACGCGAGGCAAAAGAGGTCGAGCTGCTCAAATCCGAGCCGCTCAAAGAATTAAAGCTTAGGCTGCTTGCTACGGAAAGAGCCGTTGCCGCGTTGCTCTACCGATTTTGCAATGATATAGCACTACCTCCCGAGGCTGCTCACTATCTTGAACAGGGCATGGTATGCAAGCCGTTCAAGGACACTCCGAAACTCACGCTGAGGATAACCGAAAAGGGCATTCTCTTTACAAGAAATGCAAAGGCGGTTCAGATAAAGACTGAGAAGAACCGCACAGCCAAGCTTTTCAGAGCAGCTCACCGCTCGGACGGAGAGTATACCCTCTCCCCTGTTTATGACAGCCACGAGGGCAGAGTCATTTCGAGCAGCAAAACGGGACTTTTTCATTTTGACCCGAAAAAGAGCGATATTTTCTTCAAATTCTGATAAATGCAAAACGGCGGACTTTAAAAGTCCGCCGTTTTAGTGTATCAAAAAACGTAAATTTATAAGGGAACGCCCTCACTTGCGGAGCGCTTTGTGGCTGTTTGCGGGGCTTTGCCCCACACCCCACCAAAGGCTCTGCCTTTGGAATCCGCTAAAGGGTTATCAACCCTTTGGAATCCGCTAAAGGGTTATCAACCCTTTAGAATCCCATTATTTATTTTCCGCTTTCGCCGTAGTTTGAGAGAACTCGTGCCGACGGATCGTTTACGTTACAGCCTTCCCACTCCTTGTTGGGCATCCAGAAATCAACCACCATTTCGCTCTGATTCGGGTAATATTTCTCGAATATCTCGCGATAAAGCAGCGACTCCTTGGTGAAGGGCTTTGCATGACTGTAAGCTGCCGATTTTTCTTCAAGCTCCTTATCCGTGTAGAGTCCCTCGGCATATTCCTTCAGATAGTCAACCATTGAATGTCCGACTGCATCGGAAAATGCAGCTTTTTCACGGTAGAGTATGTCGTGGGGAAGATAATCGCCCTCAAAGGCATGACGAAGCAGATACTTGCCCTTGTTGTACTTGTTGAGCTTTTTCTCAGGATCAACAGCCATGACGTATTTTACAAAGTCAAGATCTCCGAACGGAACTCGCGCTTCAAGTGAATTTACCGAAATACAGCGGTCTGCACGAAGAACATCATACATATGAAGCTCGTGTACGCGCTTTACGGACTCCTGCTGGAACGCCTCTGCCGACGGTGCAAAATCCGTATACTTATAGCCGAAAAGCTCATCTGAGATCTCGCCTGTCAGCAGTACGCGGATATCGGTCTGCTCGTGAATAGCCTTACACAGCAGATACATTCCCATGCTTGCGCGAATCGTTGTGATATCATATGTTCCAAGGAGCTTGATGACAGTTTCAAGCGATGAGAGAACATCTTCTTTTGTTATGATGACCTCTGTATGGTCGCTGCCGATGTAGTCGGCAACCTGTTTCGCGTATTTCAGGTCGATAGCGTCTGTGTTCATACCGATCGCAAATGTCTTTATCGGAACAGCGCTCTTTTTCTGAGCGATCGCGCAGACCAGTGAAGAATCAAGTCCGCCGGAAAGCAGGAATCCTACCTTGGCATCGGCACAAAGTCTCTTTTCCACACCTGCCACAAGCTTGTCGTGAATGTTGGAGCAAACTGTTTCAAGATCGTCATAGATAACCTTGTCAACTGCGGTTATATCGCAGTAACAGTTGAACTTGCCGTCCTTGTAGAAATATCCGGGAGGAAACGGCATTATTTTTTTGCAGAGTTTAACGAGATTCTTAGGCTCGCTCGCAAAAGCGATCGTTCCATCCTCGTCATAACCGTAATAAAGCGGACGAATTCCTATCGGATCGCGCGCTGCAATAAATTCATGAGCCGCAGAATCATAAATTATGCAGGCAAACTCCGCGTCAAGCTTTGCAAACATATCTGTGCCGTACTCTTTGTACATCGGCAGAAGAACCTCGCAGTCGCTGCCGCTTTTAAATGTATAGCCCTTTGAAATAAGCTCAGACTTGATTTTCTCAAAGCCGTAGATCTCACCGTTGCAGACAAGATAATTGCCATTAAGTTCAAACGGCTGCATTCCCTCGGGAGTAAGTCCCATGATAGAAAGTCTCTGAAATCCGAGAACGCCGTCTTTCAAGTCAATTATTCGGCAGTCGTCAGGGCCGCGTGAAACTGTTGCTTCAAGTCCGCGCGTAACCTTTTCCATTCCTGCACCTGTGCCGCAATAGCCCATTATCGTACACATTGCTTATTCCTCCGTAACCTTATGTATTTTCTCATCAAATTTGTTCTTGCTGACTGCTCCCGAAACATCGAGAGGATAATCCCCTGTAAAGCAGCCGCGGCAGAATTCCTGCTTTCCTCCTATAAGCTCGCTGAGAGCCTCTGTCGGAAGATATGCAAGCGAATCTGCACCGATGTATTTTGCTATGTCCTCAGTCGTTTCGCAATGGTTGGCGATGAGGTTTTCCTCAGAGTCGATATCCGTTCCGAAGTGGCAGGTGTGCCTGAAAACAGGTGACGAGATCCGAACATGGACCTCAGAAGCGCCCGCCTCACGGAGCAGATGAACGATTCGCGCACTGGTCGTTCCGCGCACTATGGAATCGTCTATCATTATGACTCTCTTGCCGCGAACGCTCTCGCGAACGGCATTAAGCTTGATTTTAACCGCGCTCTCACGCTGATTCTGAGAGGGCTGTATGAAACTCCGTCCGATGTATTTGTTCTTTATAAAGCCTATTCCGTAGGGAATCCCGCTCTGCTCTGCGTAACCGAGAGCGGCATCAAGACCGGAATCGGGAACTCCGACCACTATATCGGCCTCAACGGGGCTGTATTTTGCGAGTATCCTGCCTGCCATTACTCTTGCATGATGAACCGAAATGCCCTCTATCACCGAATCAGGACGCGCAAAGTAGATATACTCAAAAATGCAGATATTACTGCTTTTTCGGCAATGTGTCGTGATCGAGCGAAGCCCGTCCTTGCCGATGACCACTATTTCTCCCGGTCTGACATCACGCAGGAACTCAGCTCCCACAGTCTCAAGAGCACACGACTCAGATGCCACGAGATAAGCGCCGTCCGTAGTCTTTCCTATGCACAGCGGGCGAAAACCGTCCGGATCGCGAAAAGCTATTAGCTTAGTCGCCGTCATGAGAATGCATGAATATGCTCCTATTATATTCGGCATTGCGCGCTCGACAGCTTCTTCCGTAGAATTGCTCCGTATTCTCTCACGAACTATCTCATAGGCTATCGCCTCTGTGTCGGAAGTTCCGTGGAAGATCGCACCCGACAACTCGAAATTACGTCTGAGCTGTGCCGCATTGATGAGGTTTCCGTTGTGGACAAGCGCAAGATTTCCCTTTACATGACGTATGACAAGCGGCTGGATATTATTGTGATTCTTGCCGCCTGTCGTTGAATATCTGACGTGACCGACCGCCATATTTCCCCTGCCGAGACGCTCAAGCTCCTCACGGCTGAATACATCGGAAACAAGTCCGTCCGCTTTCTTGTGAGTGAATACCCCGTCATCGCATACGGTAATGCCGCAGCTTTCCTGTCCCCTGTGCTGGAGTGCGTAAAGTCCGAAATAAACCGACGAAGCCACGTCCGCATTCCTGTTTTCGTAAATTCCGAAAACTCCGCATTCCTCATGAATACTGTCAAACATCTTTACACCTCATCTGCCGCGCTGTGATCAGAGATACTGCTCGCTGAGCTTGTCTATGATCTCAAGTGCTGCCAAACTTTTCTTCTTTCTCTTGTTCATTGCATACTGCTCAAGATACTCATGAGCTTCTGCCTCCGCCATGCTGCGGTACTGCATAAGCATGAACTTTGCTTTATCTGTTGTGTATCCAGTTTGTTTTTTTAATTTT
>ENA-ORLU01001740-ORLU01001740.1-human-gut-metagenome-genome-assembly--contig:-NODE-1740-length-14956-cov-3.460985_pt1 | contig 14956 bp, 13 predicted proteins | sample MGYA00243009_ERZ508833 | MGnify/ENA primary metagenome ERZ508833 (study PRJEB26277, sample SAMN04329763) | human gut metagenome | biome: human-associated habitat | host: Homo sapiens | place: USA...
ATAGCGGGATGTTTCAGCGGCGTATGGGGCGGCATAGCCTGCTAGTGGTAAGGCAGGGTTACTGGCTCCAACCGTTCGCCGCCTGTTCGGCGGCGTGAGAACAGAGGAACAGCCTCGCTCAGCGCTCCGGCTGTTTTTTACTTTTTGTTTTTTTAAAATTAAATATTTTTGGTCTTTTTTTGGTTTTTTGTAATTTTAATTTTAGTTTTTCAATATCACTTTGAATATTTTTGCTTTCTAATATTTTTAAAACCTTTTCTCTTTTTTCGTTATATTCGTAATATTGAAACCGGATTTTCCTGCACTGTGTAATAGCTGTATTTATAGCGTCGGCATAATATATGCTTTTATTGTCCGCTTTATTTTCGTTCGGCTGCTGAATTAAACTCTTTATCTCATTCTTTTGATAAACACTTAACTGTGAAAACAGCTTGTCTATAAGCTCTGCTGATTTTTCTTCCGAAATAAACTGTGCTGCGTTTGCGGCGTCGCAGAGCATTTTTATTTCTGCGGACTCCAATCCTCTGCTTCCGATAAAATATTTATTCTGTGTACTTTTATCGCAGATAACATCATAGCCTGCGTTTCTTAACCTTTCGATATCCGCAGGAATAGTATTTCTGTGAGCTGCCACGCCTTGCTCTGCAAGTTTTTCAATAAGCTGATTTGTTGTCAACTTATGATTTTCGTCTGTTTGTTTTATGAGGATTTGGAGCAAAGCCAGAAGCTTATTCATATTTCACCTACTCAAAAGTATTCCGTAAATGTCGTCGATATTAATTCTTTTTCCGCTGACAAACACTATCGTGCGTTCATATTCGTCAATTATTCTGACCCTGTCGTTCAGAGTCACATAAGCGCCTCCGGATTTCTTTTCGTCCGAAATAAAATATTCTACCGTGATTTCGGGCTTAACGTCAATATTATCTTTTATATATTGAAGTTTTGCGTTAATATCATATATTCTATCTTCATCAAGTTCAATCTTTTCATCTGTAAGCCTTGCAGTTTCCTTGATCTCGGAATCATAGCCTGTAAGAGCCGCAAACGGGGAGAACTGGGATGCACGGTTTTCCCGAGACATTCTCGGATGTTTGCTTGAGGTATGGTGAGGAAGATTGATTATATCCGCATAGCGGCTATCTTTTTCATTATTATCATGCATATTTTTCATCTCTAAAATCAGATTTTGATGTTCTTTTTAAGCCCTTGTTTTAATAATTCATCTTGAACTTTTAATACTTTTTTCTCAATATCTTTAATCTGCCTATCACTGGTATCTAATTGAGTTAGCGGTTTATTGTCCTTAATAGCACCTAATTCTAATTCTTTATATTGCCCACATCCCAGAACACTTTTCTTATCGTCAATCGTTTCTACGACACTAAACTTCAGAATAAAATCATCATTTTCTATATCATCTTTTTCCAATCCAAAGTAACTTGGATTCTCATAGAGAGAGTATAAATGCACGCCGCATCTTGATGCGATCCATACGGATTCACCTATATATAGGCAAACTTTATTTTTGGTTATTCTATTTTCAAGCTCAATCATATATACGCCTGCACCGACAGCGCGTGTATCCATTCCATTATTTGTTTCAAAAAAATCTATTCTCATTTTGTATTTATCCAGCACCTTTCATAATATAACTCTTCAAATCCTGAATTTACTACTTAAATATTTTCACGCCTTATGCCCTCCGACCTGACCGTTGCGCTCGATCGTCGTAGCGCCCTCCTCAAAGTTCATACCTTTCAGAATAGCGTTCTTGCCGTACTTCTTTTTGATTTTCAGCATGGCTTTCTGCATATTCTCCTCACGTTCAAGCCGCTTACTTTCTTCTTCCCTCTGTTTTTCAAGAGCCGCATAATCCGTAAACAGGTCAAGCTGTTCATAGCTTTCTTCGTCAGCTATGGATTGTTCGGGGACAACATGATTTGCAACCACATACATTCTCCGCACCATAAGACTTTTGTCAACTATTTTGTCATACAACTCCGAAACCTTATCAAGAATTAATTTAGTAGACGAAGTGAACCTTCCGATATTTATTGAGCCGTGAGCCGATTTCGGAATTTTCCGTCCGTAACGGTCTTTACTTACCGTACCCTTGTAGTTGTCGGGAACGCCCTCGTGATCGTAACCAACCGTCAGAACCATCTGATCTGTCACCAGCCCCTTGTCCACCAGATCAAGCACAAGCAGATCGGTCATTTCACGGACGATAAGCCTGCCTTTTTCAAAGCTGTATGGGCATTGAAGTACCTGTCCTGAACTGATACTGTTGTTTTCGGGCTTGTACGCTTTGATGTCTGCAATGGTACAAGGCTCCCAGCCCCATGCGTGATCTATAAGCAGCTCGGCGTTTACTCCGAACAGCTTGTACAGCAGATCCTCGTTGTATATTGAACACTCAGCAATATCGCCCATTGTGAACATATATCGTTCCTCAAGCTTTTTGGCATATCCTTGTCCAACCCGCCAGAAATCAGTCAGAGGACGGTGCGACCATAGCTGTCTGCGGTAGGACATTTCGTCAAGCTCTGCGATTCTTACTCCGTTTTCGTCGGCAGGGTTATGCTTTGCCACAATGTCCATTGCGATTTTTGCAAGATACATATTTGTTCCTATTCCTGCGGTGGCGGTTATTCCCGTTTCCTGAAGCACCTCCCGTATCAGCTTCATTGTCAGCTCTCTTGCCGTCATATCGTAAGTGCTCAGATAACCTGTTGTGTCAATGAAAACTTCGTCTATTGAATAAACGTGGATATCTTCTGGAGCAATATATCGCAGATAGATGTTGTATATCTGCGTACTGACTTCCATATAGTGTGCCATCTGCGGAGGTGCGACGATATATGAAACCGCAAGTGACTTATCCCGTTTCAGTTCGTTATCGTCATAGGATTCACCTAACAGAAATCCTCTGCATTCCCTTTGGCGCTGATTATTTACTTGCTTGACTCTCTGCACTACCTCGAAAAGTCTTGCACGTCCGGGTATGCCGTATGCTTTCAGCGACGGCGAAACGGCAAGGCATATTGTTTTTTCGGTACGGCTTTCATCGGCTACCACGAGGTTTGTGATCATGGGGTCAAGTCCACGTTCTGTACATTCTACCGAAGCGTAGAACGATTTTAGATCTATGGCGATGTAGGTTTTTTCAGACATTTTTGTTCTCCGTAAGTTCGTTTAGCAATGCGGAACAGCCCTCGTAAATATCCGCAAACGCAACATCAAACCGTCTGCTGTACCAAGGGTCTGAAACATCATCGTTTCTGCCTGCATATTCAAGCAGCTTGTGTATTTTGTTTTCGGGATCGTCTTTAAAAATACGTCTGATATTTCTCACATTATTAGAGTCCATAACCACAAACAGATCGTATCTATCGTAGTCGCTCTTTTTTAGCTGAATGGCATATTTTCCGTCGTCGCAATACACATTATGACATTTGAGTTCTGCTCTTGCAGGAGGATAAACAGGATTGCCGATCTCCTCCGTACTTGTTGCACTTGATGCGATCACAAACTGCGATGTAAGATTTTCTTTTCTCACAAGGTCTTTCATGATAAACTCTGCCATTGGCGAACGACAGATGTTGCCATGACAGACAAACATTATTCTAATCATATTATTCTCCGCTGTTACTTTTTAATGCCGATAACATTCATTGAATTTAATTGTATCCATTATATCATGTTTTCAACGATTTGTAAAGAAATACTGGCTTCAAGCCGCTATGTCATATCTAACTGTCAGTTGTTATAAATTCCTTTTAGTTTGTGTAAATTACCGAACAAATAATATATACTATTAGTCAGAGAATACAACTGTTAGTGAGGTAATATTATGGATTTGAAAACTGTCGGACAAAATATAAAGAAATACAGAATCGAAAAGGGAATAAAACAGGAAGCACTTGCTGAAATGGCTGATCTGACTCCGAATTATATCGGAATGCTTGAGCGAGGCGATAAAACTCCGTCGCTTAATACTTTGGTCAATATTGCAAATGCGCTTGGAATCACATCAGATATGCTTTTATGCGACGTTCTTAATGCAAGCTATGAAATAAAAAGCTCTCTTGTCCTGGATAAAATAAACAATCTTCCGCCAAAAGAACAAAAGCGTATTTACGCTGTGATAGAAACTCTGCTTGAATTTGCAGAATAATAAGCGTTTTTTTACAAAGTCTGTGCAAAACCACAGACTTTGTCTTATTTTTATTGACTTATTACTGTTTTCATGATATAATAACTAACAGTCATATAGATTACCATTAGTTATATAAAAGGAGCAGCATATTATGAATGTAATAAAACAGGTAGCCAAAATACATAACGTATCAGAGGAAGAGGTCAGACGTGAAATACAAGCTGTAATTCACGCTGCAATGCAGTCAAAAGATCCCCAGGTACAAAAACGCTGGGCAGAAATTTGTAAAAACGGAAAAGAACCTACTCCTGAGAAATTGATACGTTATTTAAGCCGCAAAGTATGCAGTAATTTAAATCAATAACAGAAAAATCCGCCTGAAAACAGACGGATTTTTTTATTTATCCGAATACCATATCCTGTATTCGATCATTTTCTGTTCCAGCTCCAGCTGACTTGCCGTACATTTTTGGTATATAGACATAGAGAGGCGCCGTCTGCCGAAGAAAAGCAGACGGCATTTATTTATATGAAAAATGCAACCGTATATGCGGTATGCACTTATTGATTTCTGAGTTTATCTCTTATGCTTATTTTCTATTTCTTTATTTTGCTCTATATCGTCATTTTGCTTGGCTGCCAAACATAATGCTGACGTAAAAAGCGTTATTGTTCCGCCAAATATACTGCCCAAGATAAACCAAAGCATTTACATTCCTCCCGGTCTATATTCAAATAAAATCCAGATATACACTGAGCAGTTCCGCATATTTTTCTGATTCATGCAATTTAATCAATGCTCTCTTTTCCGTAGCATATATACTTTGCTTCGATAAATTGAATTTCTGTGCAATTTGCTTTATTGCGCATTTACGGCGGTTAATTCCGTATCTCATATTCAGAATGATCTCATGTTTATAAGGCAGACTTTACATAGCTTCGTTCAGCAGATCGTTAAACTCAGGCGTACATATCTTTTTGAGCATAAGTTTTTCTCCGTCATAGCCGACTTTAAGTTCTGATATTTCATATCGTGAGAAATCATTGTATTCAAATATATATTTTTGAAGTCTGTTTTTTATATCGGAAGACATTGAAGACATTAAAGTAACCTTCTTTATATTATGTTCCGCTAAATCTACGGCTCGCTGTGCTGCCACAGACACGGCTTCTGAAAACAGCTCGTCCAAAGGCAGTCCGCTCTGCTTTGCCGCTGCCAATGAATACATCAGCGCTTTTTTCATGTACAGCTCAATATATCTTTTTACTGCGGACATATCTCCGCCTTTAAGTCTGTCGACGGTATTTTTTATTTCTTTATTTGAAGAAGAAATATTACGTACATATTCAATTACGCTTTGCATTTCCGGGCAGATAGCTTTGCAATGATCATAAATTTCTTCATAATTTATTTTATCCAAGCTGCGTCACCCTTACTTGCAGATTTCTACAGTAAAATTACCGTCGTTATCAACTCTGAGCCTTAACGTCTTTATATATCTGTCGTAGAAATTTTCCATTTCCTTTTCGCTTGCGCTGATCCTTGCTTCTTCATAAATTTTCCTTACCAGTTCCTTTCCGTTTAGGCTGATGATTTCGGGCAGATATTTTTCAAGACAGCTGAACAATACCGCTTTTTTCAGTTCTTCAATATTACCCGAACAGAAGTCGTCTATGGAGCAGTAGTAAATATTATGCTCCGACAACGCTCGTTTGATAGCCTGTCCGCATTTGGAATGTTCATACATTACCAAGAACTCCGCTTTTGTAAGGGTTGATATGAGTCCCCAGTAATCGGAATCGCTCGATACTAAAATAAAGGACGTTATATTATTTTCATAGTAATCGGTACACACTCCCGCCGTCATCTTTATATCTACCAATGATTTCTGATCGGTGACCCGGTTGACTTCTATGTGTTCTATCGGTATTTTAGTGAATTTTTCAAGCCAGTCCCATCCGCTTGTCGTATGATAATCGTCATATAAAACTATTTTTTCTATTTTCGATAATTCATCCTGATTGAGATTTTTCAGAACGCTGTACAGCTTATATACGTCCGAATTTTCGCAGTCGACTGCAATTGCCGTTTTGTAGCTGCGGTCAATAAAATCATATATATTATTTTTTGTTTCGCTGTGAGCGTCCTTGTATTTTGTAAAATCGGTAAAAATATCGTTATGCTGCCTATATATTATACCTAAAAATTTACCGTCCGTATAAAGTATGCTGCCGTGATCTTCGGGTTTCCAATGAATATACATCTGAAACGGATAGTATTCTATATTTTTCATATATATGTTGAATTCACTTTTAAGAACGCCTTTTTTCGTATACTGAGGTATTACAAATAAATCCTTAATGTAGTTCCAGTTTACCCAATCGGGGAACAACTCGAAGCAGTTATCAATATTTGCGCTAATAAGCCCTGCAAGGTCAAGCATATATTTTTCAGAGCGGTAATTTGGTTTTATTATCTCAAATCCCCATTTTTCAAGCTGCTTTATATTATCCTGATCGTAAAAGTCCATACTGTTGAGATTTTTCAGATTAAACCTCATTTCATCGTCGGTCTTTTTGAATTTCTGCATAAGCGTTGTACGAAGCTTACACAAATACCTGATTATCGAAGTTTCCTTATTGACGTACAAAGTCTGCAAAAGTTCGTGATACTCTTCGCCGAAGCATTGCTCCAATATATTCTTTTTCACACCGAGCATATATCCGATAGTTGTTACTATTTCTTTGGTGTCTACTGTCATATGCACCGCTCCTTTCTGTTAATTATTATATCAAAAAAATTATATGATTACAACTCCCATAGTTTTCTTATTTCCTCGTTACGTTTTAATTTTCTGAGGGCTTTTTCTTCGATGCTTATTATTCGTTCTTTATCTACATAAAACATATCAGCAATTTCCTTAACCGAATGCTTTCCGCAAAGGCTTAATCCATATTTCAGCCGAATCACTTTCTGTTCTCTTTCGGTCAAGGCGCTTATAACGTTTTTAAATGTTTCCTTGACATTCTTCCAATAAATACGATCAATAATATATTTTTCTCCGTTATAAGCAATGTTATGCCTGTGTTTACAGTAGTCCTCGTAGGAAATGGGCGGTTCGGTATAGTAAAGAGCCAATTCCACCTCTTTCAGCTTGAGCCCTGTTACCTCGCTTATTTTTTTAGACATATAGTAATATGAGTCCGAACTGTATTTTTCCTTTTCGGCTTTTACTATCTCTACGGTTTGGGCAAACTGCGCAGGCAAGGGGATATAACTGCTGTTCTGACGGATATATGCGTTAATACCTTGATGGATTCCCGAAATAATATAGCTTGAAAACAATCTATTCTTTTGAAGATCGTATCGTTGGACATATTCAGCAAGTCCTATCACTGCCTCGGAAAATATTTCGTCCAACGGCAAAGAGGTTTTCTCGGCTGCATCGAGTGAAAATCTCAACGCTGTACGCAAATACATTTCAATCATTCTGTTTGTGGCTTTGGAATCACCGTTTTGTTTTCGCAGATACAATTCCTTATATTCGTTTGCTCTTGGCGGATTTATATGACTTATTTGTTCTACCAAATTCCTCATATCGGGACACAATTCTATACATCGTTTATATACTTCATTGTAACGCTCATCAATTCTTTTAAACGCTTTCACTTCCTTTTTAGCTGAGTCAATATTCATCAAATTACTTCCTTGATATGCATTTTCATTTATTTTCGGGTATAATATTTATGGTTGAAGTACTTTTTCGCATATTCAGTTACTATCAGCAAAAGGCAAGAAAACCCACGCAAATACGCAGGTTTTCTATTGTTTTGACTGTAAATTTGACGGTTTAAATCATGCCGAAAAATTCAGACGGCTCACGTATTTCCTCTTAATTTCGGCAGAAGAATGCACATAGCGGTTCATGGTAATTGAAACGTCAGCGTGACCGAGCAGCTCGCTTAATGCTTTTGGATCAAACCCCTTTTCAACGCACATAGTTGCATAGGTATGTCTGAGCGAATGGAAATTCATATCACGAATTCCGCATTGTTTAAGAACTGACTTGAACCTGTTCTGCATAGTTCTCGGTTCAACAGGTGTTCCGTATCCGGATAAAATATATGAATGCGCCGAACCTTTGAATTTAATCAGCTCCTTACATACAAATTCAGGTATTGGCACATCACGAACGGATGTGACGCTTTTTGGTGAACCTACAACGATCTCCGTCGTACCGTCATCATAAGAGATACGCTGAATCGTCTTGGTTACGCTGATCTGTTCATTTTGGAAATCGATATCCTGCCATTTTAAGGCGCAGAGTTCTCCAATACGAAGTCCGGTATACAGGCAAAGCAAGATACCTATATTGGTTCTATCCGGATTATACATAAGATACTGTTTAAGTCTTATTCTTTCGTATTTGTCCAAAACAGCCTGCTCGTCGCTGTTTTTCTCTATTCTTGGCAGCTTAATGTTCTCGGCAGGATTTGAAAAGTTATACTCATTATGAGCATAGCTGCATACCGATTTCAGAACAACGATCACATCTCTTACAGTCTTAACCGAAAGTCCTCCGCTGCCGTCCTCTCTGCCCGATACGAGCAGTTCGGACATATATCTGTTTAACATTTGCTTGGTAAGCGCGGTATACCGAATTCCCCCAAACTCCGGATAAATATGATTATTGAGCAGATTACGGTAACTTGTATAGCTTGCCGCTTTGACCGTCAGCTTTTTCTCAGCAAGCCATTGCTCTGCGATATCCCTGACAATCATTTTATTTTTAGACTGTTCCTGTGTATTCTTTCCCGAATAGACCTGTGCCATTTTCTCCTTGACCTCGGCAAGGCTGTGACCGTAAACGTAGCGGTATTTCGTCTTTCCGTTTTCTTTATATCCAACAGATACCCTGCCTTCAAAGCGGCCGTCCTTGCGTTTATAGATATTACTTCCTCTTTTAGCCATTAACATTCCTCCAATCTGACTGATTTTCTGACGGTTTATTTTTTAGTTTTCAGTATTTTTTTGCGCATTTTATGATTTTTTCTTCGAAAAAAGGTTTACATTAATTTGAATTTGTGATATAATAGTATCTAAATCAGCATAAAAACAAGCTAAAATATGTTTCGCATAGTAACTGAATATGCGAAATAAAGGCGCGTACCTCCGAAAGTACGCGCCTTTTAAGCTATATATACTTGGTATTTTTTAGTCTGACGGTTTAATTTCTTATTTGTATAAAAAAAGCGACTTCACCGATGAAGCCGCTTTTTTATATTTAAGCTTATTTAATTCGCTGGATTAATCTTCTAAGATGGTCTGCGTAAACTCAGCTGTATCAGCATTTACAGTTCCGATAATTCCGTCAGCAAATTCAAATGCAAATAACTCAGAATTAAAGTTCTTGATTGTAAGAACGTCCTCGCTGTCATTGATAGAAATTATCAGATAACCGTTTTCATTAATACTGAATGTTATCATATCCAACGTAATCTCGTTGAGAACGATCTTGTTTTCACCGTCATTATCTTCAACAATATCTGATCCGTATCCTATTCCGAATATGTATGTGTCGTTTCCGTTGCCGCCATATAGATAGTCGCTGCCAACACCTCCGTCCAGAACATCGTTTCCTTCTCCGCCGTTAAGCGTATCATTTCCTCCGTCACCGTGAATGACAACACCGTTATCACTCCATGCGGACATCCAGTCGTCATATTCTGTTGCGTGTACCTGTTTCAGCGGATTTTCTTCACTGTCATATGCATATCTTGTTCCGTCTGCAAAGTTCACATTGAAATTTCTGTTATCCTCAAATGTAAAGTAACCCTGAATGATCAGCTTGTCCTCAATACCTTCGAATGTAATGGTAAGATCATTCCAGTTTGTTCTGTAAACTGTTATCATATCCGCCGAAATACCGCTGCCGAATGAGATCGTGTTGACGCCCTCGCTGTCGCTGATGGTATCTGTGCCGTAACCGATATTAAAGATGTATGTATCATTTCCTGATCCGCCATATAGATAATCGCTGCCTTCGCCTCCGTCAAGAATATCGTTTCCGCCGCTTCCGTAAAGCTGATCGTCTCCGATACCTCCGTACAGCTTATCTGCGCCGTTTCCTCCGTTAAGGCTGTCGCTGCCGTTTTCTCCGATAAGAGTTACACCCCTGTCGTCCATAGCTGCGATGTAATCGCTGTTTTCAGTTCCGTAAATAGTCCTCAGAGGACTGTTGGACGCGGTTGCGTGAAGCTTAGAACCGCCGTTAAACGTAAGATAGAAATTTCTGTTTGCCTCGGAAGTGAAGAATCCCTCGATCACAAGCTTATCATCAGAACCCTCAAAGGTAACGGTAATATCGTTCCAGTTTGTACGGTAAGCCTTTATCTGATTTGCTGAATATCCGTAAATCTCAATAGTATTCGTCCCTTCGCCGTCGTCGATAGTATCTGTACCGTAGCCTTTTTTGAAAATATATGTGTCGTTGCCTGCGCCTCCGTAAAGGAAGTCATTGCCTTCACCGCCGTCAAGAACATCGTTTCCTGCGTTGCCTGTAAGTCTGTCGCTGCCCTTATCTCCGTAGAGAAAGTCGTTTCCGTTGCTGCCTACAAGCTGATCGTCGCCGTCCTGACCGAGTTTTGTAATGCCATCCTCATAAATGGAGATCATATACTCGCTGCCGTCAGTGCCGTAAATAGTTCTGAGAGGACTGTTCTGATCTGCTGCTTCTACGACAGTTCCGTCGGCAAATACAAGTGTGAAGTTTCTTGCCTCCTTGCTGATGCAGTAATTCTTAATGGTAAGAGTATCCTCAAAGCCGTCAAAGGTAATGAGAATATCGTTCCAATTGGAACGGTATGCCTTGATGCCTCCGGCGATGAAACCGTCTCCGAACATAACAGTGTTAACACCCTCACTGTCCATAATGGAGTCGGCGCCGTATCCCGGCTTGAAGATATATATGTCGTTTCCGCTGCCGCCGTCAATGAAGTCATTGCCTGTTCCTGCGTCAATTATATCGTCTCCGTCTCCGCCGTTAATGTAGTCGTCTCCCGAACCTCCGAAAATCACGTCGTTTCCGCCGCCTGCAAGAAGTTGATCGCTGTCTGAATCTCCGAGTATATACTCGTCCATGCCGGAACCGATTATTCTGTCTCCGCTTTCTCCGCCTGCGATAACCGTTTTATTCTCATTAACGATATAGTCGTAGTTTTCCGAACCCGAAAGGAACTCTTTTTCTTCTGCTGTAATGTTATCCTTAACGGAGATTTCCTCATCTCCTATACGAAGAACATAGTTATCGGGATTTTGCTTAAAGTCTGTGATTATGAGTTTATCGTCGGTATCCCTTATACTGATAACAACATCTTCGCCCACCGAATCGATACGAAGGTCTGCAAGAGAAACTTCGTTCGTGAGCTTGATAACAGAAGTACCCTCGGTATCGTTTATTACATCTGTACCGCAATTTTTGCCGAAAATATATGTATCGTCTCCGAAACCTCCATAGAGTAAGTCGTTTCCCTCGCCCCCGTCAATAATATCGTTTCCTGCACCGCCGTAAACAAAGTCGTTTCCGTTTCCTGCATAAATGGTATCGCTGCCCTCGTTACCATAGATAATGTCGTCACCCTTGCTGCCGTAAACGGTATCGTCACCGCCGAAAGCGTGCATAACCGAATCATCTACAACTGCCTTGAGGACATCGTCGCCGTTACCGCCGTAGATATGTCTGAACGGACTGCCCTTATCGGTAACGTGCATTTTAACTCCGTTAAATTCAAGATCGTAATTACGGTATTCCTCACCTTTGCGGAAATCCTTGATAACAAGAGTATCGTTTGTACCCTTTATTGTTATAGCTGCATCGTATTCATCTGTGCCGTTTACAAGAATATCGCTTGGTTTAAGTCCCTTGAATCTGAGAGTATTCAATCCTTCGGAGTCGATTATTGTATCGTTTCCATAGCCCTTTGCGAAAATGTATGTATCGTCACCAGAGCCGCCTTTCAGTGTGTCATTACCTGTTCCGCCGTCGAGAGTGTCGCTGCCTTCGCCGCCAATAAGTATGTCGCTGCCTGAATCTCCGTACAAGATATCGTTGCCTGCTCCACCACTAATAGCGTCGTTTCCGTTGCCGCCACGGAGATTATCGTTACCGTTCTCACCGAAAATGAAATCAATTTTGCTTGTACCGCTATACGAATCATTAGCTTCTGTGCCAAGATATGTGTTACCTGATATTGTTGATTCAACAATATCCGCATAATTCTCTGAATAGTGATTACTGTAATCAGTAAAGCATGATGTTCCGTTGATCTTATCGTACGACTTGAGATAAACGCCAAGGTCATATACTAAGTAATCAATATTTTCTCCCTCAGCAGCTTTTTCATCAAATATATAATTTAAGAACTCTAAGTTTAGATTCTTGTTGCCATTCTCGTCCTCGTATTCGTAAACTGCATTCAGATAGCCGCCAAGACCACAGTACATATTAAGAATATTGTAATACTGATTTTCTATGTTTGTATATATATCCTTTAATATTGAAGCTGCATTAGAGTTCGGATTTGAACCTCCTACACCCTCAAAATCACGTCCCATGAACTGCTCGATCACGTGCAGATCTCTTGCGTCGATATTGCCGCCTCGGCTGTTGATTGAAATACTTTCGGAATCTGTTAATTTATAAAGAATCTTTTTCAGGCAGTAGCGTTTCATAGTTATATCCGTAGATTCGCTGAATCGATAGCAAAGTTCAAGTAATTCTCCGCTTTCATCATCATTGATAGCCTGAATTATATTTGGGACATTACCCGCTGTAACCACGCCGTCCTGAGTTGTATCAGATGAATTTACAGGGAACCAGAACTCGCTGATATCCACCATCGATACAGTTCCGTTTTTGTTAATTGTAACGCTTGCTGATTCTGCAATGCGCGTACCTGTTTCTTCATCTACAAAGCTGACTTCCGAATGTTCAAGGCTAATAGAAACAATGCCTGTTTCATTTAAAGTTTTAAGTTCATTTGATTCGGATTTTCCGTTATGGTTAGCGTCTATCCACACTCTTAGATCAGCAAAAGCAATGTCATTATTATCAATTATTCCATCGCTGTTATCATCAAGTTCTGCAAGTGCTTCAAAGCCAGATTCGGATTTTGAACCGTCTTTAAGAATTACCTGATCTCCGAAAAGCTCTCCGCCGTTATCAATATTTCCGTTTCCGTTTCTGTCTAACGCTAAAAATCCGTCCTCTGTACCTATCCATGCTGTTTTCTCTGCAAATCCGTTATTGTCAAGGTCAAAATTTACACCGTGTTCAAGTGAGCGCAGTTCTATGCCTGATTCGCCTAGGTCTATTATGAGAGGATCGCGGGGCGGCTGTGCTTTGCCTGCTCTGTCATAATTACCGGATTCGCCTTGCATTGCTTTCATTAAATCATCAAAGTCATCAAAATCATTGTTATCAGCAGCCGTTTCAAATTTTTCACGCCATTCTTCGCCATACAATACTTCTAACATTTCAAGATAATCATCTGTTGAAAGCTGTCCTGTAACAAACATGGCAGCACAAGCTTGGTTAGTTTTTGTTACGCTATCCATTCCGCTTGGTTGAGCTGCATAGTATGTTGCATAAATAAGCAATGCAGTTTTGATAGCAGCCATATTATCGTCTTTAGATTTATCATTATATGTTATTCTTTTACTTCTGTCTATTCCATCATCTTTGGCATCTTTGTTTGAATTAGAACCATTCTGGTTTTCCCATGGTATTACTTTTGGTACAGGTTCTTCTTTTGGTTTTTCATCTCTCTTAACAGCAGTACGATGGAAATTGTATATGATTAAACCTTGTTCAAGGTGACTGTAGGTAACATCATACGTTACATCTTCTGTCCATGTTTTTCCACCTCGTTCACAATATAGTTCCAAACTAAAAGAAAATTCTCCATCTTCTATATTAGTACCATCAGTGTTTCCACATTTAAAATTCCCCTCGCCATTTTTAATATAGTTATTCAGCTGATCTAAACCCTTTTGTTTGTTTTTGTCTGCATATGAATGTGGTTTCACCTCCCATAAGTAGTTAGTTTCGTTATTTATCTCATATACATCTGCATAGCCATATGTTCCCTTTGTCCCTTTTTCCGATTCTTTTACATTTTTATAATCAATTCTCAACTCTCCTGTTTCAACCTTATTATTGGAATTATTCCAAATATCTTTCTGAACCCTCTTATGTATTTCGTTATACGGCAGCAAATCATATTTATTTAGCAGATACCAATTATTCTCAGATTGATGAGTTGTATCATAAAAATTAGTCTCATAAGTTATCTCTTCATATATCTCTTCTTCTGCAATGACATCATATTCGACGTTATTTAAACCTGGCATTGGTTCTAACCATATCAATTGGGTTATTGTTGCCTCGTCAGCACATACATTGATGATTAAGTTCGAAGCATTTGGTAAAATAATTCCAATTGCCAGTGCAAAACATATAAGTCTTTTAAATAATCCTCTCATTTTCATATATAATATCCTCCTAAAAATTGTATTTTATGGGTTATTTGTGTTCGCCAAATAAAAAGTACATAGAAAGGGCTTCTATGAATTAAATATGAACGTGTTCATATTTGTCCATTTCTGCCTTAATTGTCTACAAGCATATAAGTGTAAGCTGGGTCAACAATGTGCGTAGCACAGGCGTTAGCCCTTGTTGTTGACGCAGTTTGCACTTATACGCTACAATCTGTCAAGGCAGATAATAAATTCAC